>Ga0172366_10000988_pt1 | contig 21761 bp, 17 predicted proteins | sample LakKivSesite69cm_FD_114533 | JGI IMG/M metagenome (GOLD analysis project Ga0172366, IMG submission 114533) | Sediment microbial communities from Lake Kivu, Rwanda - Sediment site 69cm | ecosystem: Environmental > Aquatic > Freshwater > Lake > Sediment | place: Rwanda: Western Province, Lake...
ATTCTTATAATAATCCTTGGTATCGGTTATAAACAGGTTTTTGATTTTATTATTCAACCAGCAACCGAAGCGCTGCTTAGAGGCGTTGGTTATATTGATTTGATATTTGGAGGATAAGGTGAGTTGTCGGAGGCATCTATGAAGTATATTATCTATTTTGTAATTGGATTCGTTTTATGGCTTTTATTAACGCTAACGACAAATATTGACCATCTAATTGCAGGCATTGTAGTGGTTCTTATTGGCACAATTTTTTATGGTGGTTATTTTACTGATAAACCACAAAAATTTCTACAACCACATAGACTTTTCTGGTTTATTATCTATATTCCAGTATTTATCTGGTATATGATTAAAGCAAATCTTGATGTAGCATACCGAACCGTCCATCCTCAAAGGCCATTGAAACCTGGAATAGTGATGGTAAAGACTATTTTAAAATCAGATACTGCAAAAGTCTTTCTCGCCAATTCAATAACTCTTACACCCGGAACAATGACTTGTGAAATTGATGGCGAGTATCTTTATATTCACTGGATATATGTTCAGACGACAGACATTGAAACCGCATCAAAGATTATTGCCCGACCATTTGAGATCTATTTGAGGAGGATATTTGATTAAAATTCGAAATTCTAAATTCGAAATCCGAAACAAATCCCCAATTAAAAAATGCCATTTTATTAATAATTTGGAATTTGGTGTTTGGGATTTGGGATTTGCCAATAAATCTGTAGTTGCCCGATTTATCGGGTATATAATAAGGAGTCCATTATGATACCAATGATAATCGTTCTAACCTTTAGCGCATTCTTATGCCTTTATAGAATTCAACAGGGCCCGACTATTCCGGATCGTGCTGTCGGTGTGGATATTATGGGGATAATCTTCGTCAATATCACCGCGCTCACTGCAGTCTTTTATAACCTTCCATATCTTATGGACTTATCAATTATAATTGCGCTTTTCAGTTTTATTGGTACACTTGGTTTAGCAAAATATCTTGAAAAAAGGAGTCTTGATGATTAGCCCGATTGGCTGGATAATAATCTGGATTGGAATTCTATTCAATCTTTTAGGAACTATTGGTCTTGTAAGATTCCCAGATATTTATAACCGTCTTCAGACTTCTACAAAGTGTGTTACACTTGGTTCATTCGGTTTGATGATTGGCATATTTCTGCTCTTTGGTTTCAACCAGACCGGAATAAAGGCTTTAATCTGTGGCGCATTTTTGCTGCTAACAAATCCTGTTGGTGCCCATGCTATATTAAAAGGTTCACTCCATTATGGAATAAAATTGTGGAAGGGCTCGGTTGTTGATAAATATGGTGAAGATAAGCTTGGTGGAGAACAGATAGAAATTGAAGAGAGGGCTAAAGAGGGCGAAGAAAAGGCTAAAGATGGCTAATGAGGGCAAAAGGGCTATAAGGTTAAAAGATAAGAAAAATATTGCCGCAGTTAACTTTTTTGAACTTATTAGCAATTATTATAATCGGAGGTAATGGATGCGCAAACCTAAATTACGCGAACTTGCTGAGGCAATAAGGGCAATTATTAAGGGTCCATATACAAGCAAGTTTCCATTTAAACCGTCTCCTGCCGCAAAGAGGTTTCGTGGAAAAATAGAATTCAACTTTGATAAATGTATCCTATGTGGCGCCTGTGTTGAAGTCTGTCCGGCAAATGCCCGTGCCCAGATTGATGATAAGATAAAGAAAATACGGCGTGAGATTCATTATCAGGAAAGGTGTGTTTATTGCGGTCAGTGCGTTGCCTATTGTACAACAAAAGAAGGTATTAAGCACACACAGGAATATGATCTGGCGCAGATTACAAAAGAAGGTTATGAGAATGCGATTGAAAAGGAATTAATTCTTTGTGAGAGTTGTGGAGAAGTTATAACCACAAGGGCGCAATTATTATGGATTGCAAGAAGGGTTGGTGAACTTGCCTATGCCAATCCCAATCTATTCTTGGTTTTATCCCAGGAATTTGGTGAAGAATCAATTCCTAAATTACCTAAACCACCGCCGTACAGGAGTGAACATTTAAGATTTTTATGCCCTGTCTGCAGAAGAAGTGTTTATCTTAAAGAAATCTGGGGATATTAAAAGCAGAAGGTAGTAGTAGGTAGTAAGTCTTTGGTTACCTAATTAATTCAATAATTCAGTTAATAAATTCAGATTTGCTGGCAGAATTCAAATAAGGTTCTTACACCAAAACCTGTTGCACCCTTTGGTTGATAGTATTTATCCTTTTCTGCAAATTCCTTGCTCGCGATATCGATATGGATCCATTTTGCCTTTCGGACAAACTCTTTTAAAAATATTCCTGCAGTAATTGGCTGAGCCCATCTGCCGCCAGAATTTTTTATATCTGCCACATCGCTCTTTATCTTTTCTTCGTACTCTTCAAATAATGGCAGTTGCCACAAACGCTCACCAGTCTTTTTTGATGCAGTCAATAATTTATCTATCAATTTCTGGTCATTGCCCATAACTGCCGCAGTAATATCACCAAATGCGACTGCGCAACCACCGGTCAGGGTTGCAATGTCAACGATTGTCTCTGCCTTTTCTTTTTCTGCATAACATAATGCATCAGCAAGGGTCATTCTGCCTTCGGCATCAGTGGAGATTATTTCAATTGTTTTACCATTCATTGCCTGGACAACATCACCGGGTCTTGATGCCTTACCCGAGGGCATATTTTCAACCGCAGGGATGATGGTCAATAGATGTACCTTTGCATCTGCCATTGCCAGGGCAAGGGTTGTAGCAAACACTGCACCGCCGCCACTCATATCACCTTTCATTGCACTCATTCCTTCAGATGATTTTAGTGATATGCCACCAGAATCAAAGGTCACAGTTTTACCTATTAAACTTACCTTTGGATTATTACTACCTTGATATTCAATAACAATAAACCGTGGGTCATTTTCACTTCCCTGGGCAACAGATAACAAAGCACCCATCTGCAACTTTTTCATTTCGCCTTTGTCCATAACAGTTATCTTGAGTTTTTCTGTAAGACCGAATTTATTGATGATGTCCTTTACCTTTTCTTCAAATCTTAGTGGTGTGAGGTTATTTGCTGGTTCATTGGTAAAATCCCGCGCAATGTTTTGAGATTCAGCAAGAATCCTACCGAGGTGAACACCATTTTGTATCATCTTTATTTTATCTTTATCCATTTCAATGATACAAAATTCCTCTACACCCTTATCTTCAGATTTTTTATATGAAGTAAATTCATAAAGTCCGAGGATTGTTCCCTCAGTAAGTGCCTGCCCAGCAATATCTGGTTTTATGCCCCCACCGTGGACAATTGTTCCTATCTTTTTCGCCTTTGTTTTTTTTGCTGACATTGCCGCTGAACCGCTTGCCTTTCTTATTTCTTCAACACTAAAATTTTCTGAATTTCCCAAACCCGCTATCAGGATCTTATCGACCTTTAATTTCCCAAAGGTAGGAAATACCACAGTCTCACCAATTTTACCAGTTATATCACCATTTTTTATCATTGAAGAGATTGCGCCATTCAATGTCTTATCTACTGCACCGGTAGCGCCACCAGGAATTTGAACACCTTGAAAAAGATTTATAATCAAAAGATCACCCGTAAAATCTAAGATTGATTGGTTCAATATTCTAATTTCCATTTTTCTCCTTTTAAGACTTAAACCTATTATATACAGAAAACATAAAGAATCAAGTGGTTAGTTATAAGATTGAACTCAAGGTTTTATAAATGGCTTGATTTTTTCAAACAATTTTTCACCAATACCCTTGACCTTTTTTAAATCAGCTATTTCTTTAAAACCGCCATTCTGTTCACGGTATTCAATAATTCTTCGGGCTAATGATGGTCCTATGCCGGGCAATGCCTCAAATTCGTCTAATTCAGCTTTATTTACCGATATTTGTCTTATGCCTTCTTCAATTATCATCGCATAGGTTTTGTTATTTTTAAGCCATACCGAATAATTCACTATATTGATTATAATTAAAATTGAGATTAGAATGAATAGAGATATGAGTTCTTTACGGCTCATCACAGAATTTTATTCAGTACTCCGGGTAAATAATCTTTAAAAGAAATTTATACATTATATCAAGGCTTTGTTTACTACATTTGTCAATCGTATCATCGGGTTTATCCCAGTATGGATAGTCAAAATCTATTATATCAATTGCCCGGATACCATATTTAATCAAGGGCATATGGTCATCAATAATATAGTATTTCACAACCGGTATAAATACTGAAGGTGAAATTTCCATACCAATCTCCCATATGGAATCTACGAGTGCGGGGAAGAATCTCGCGGAATTACCTTCTTTATAAATCTGGAGTTCTTTATCACCAACCATATCAATAATAATGACAAAGGAATATTGGTCAAGACATTTTACAGCGAAGTGATTAGAACCGTATACCTCAGCTTTCTCTACATCCTCGCCATCAAAGAAGAGGAGGTTGACACTAATACCTGGTAGATTTTTTGAGAGCGTATCGGCAAGTTTTAAAAGTAATGCTACACCTGAACCTCCATCATTTGCCCCGGGAATTTCTTTATCTGAATCCCAGTGGGCACCGATTCCAATCAGCGGTTGTTCTGAGGGAAATTTTTGGCAGATGTTATAAAGCCATGTGCCATCAATAATAAATGAATCAATCTCAGGATTTTTTAAATTTTTAATAATGTAATTAAGGGAATTTCTGTGTCCTACAGTACCGATTGTGCGGTTTCCAAATTGACAGAATTCTACAAGATAATCATATGGCTCACGGGCATAGAGGGTGCAGATTGAAATAAATAAGAAAACAACCGCCTGATTTTTTAGAAATTTATATTTGTCCATAAGTTCAAGCCAACCCTTCTATAATTGTTATTAAAGACACGGTCCCGGTTTCGGGAGTAATTCAAGGTTGCGCCGCCAGTAACGCTTGCTGAGAAATTATAACTTAGCGAGATATCAACACTGTTATTTTCAGTATCATTAACCGGGTTATCAAGATCAAGATAATTAGGATTTTCTTGAGATGCGGCGTAACTAATATTTCGGCTATAACTATAGGTAACATTGGTCGTAAGGTTTGAAGCAAATTTTATCCGCTGAAGAAGTGGCAGACTGATACCTTTTGGCGCACTGAATGTATAGGCTAAAGAAAATGACCCACCCCAGCCTATAGATTTGGATGGGTTTATAAATGTGCCGAAATACTGATGGCTCTGGGTTTCGCTATAATTAATATCGGCATTTGTGGTAATCCCTTTTTTCCAGTTTGCCTGCCAGCCCAACAGGGGGTTTAACGAAAAGGTTTTGCTGTCCGATGTTAATTCGGGTGTAGTATCAGGATTTACTGTATAGGTAGTTTGATAATTCTGATTAAAACCTATATTTATTGATGATGTGTGTGTATATTTTTTTAACAATGGTATCATTTCTACCTTTGAAATCCGTAGATTTGCACCCGGATAAGATTTTGTCATGGTTCGGTTTTCTGTTCCACTATAGCCAATACTTCTTCCCAGTTGATTGGTGTAGCTACTGCTGAGGCTAAAGATTTTGTAGTTTATGCCCGAGTTCACGCTGAAATTATCTGTAATACTACGACTTGAATAACTATTCGGGGCAATCTGATCTGAAGGGATTGTATCAATAAGCCCCCATTGATATTTCAAATCTGGCCGGATATTGCTTAAATATCCTGAAGACTTCTGGCGCGAGAAATTAATATTTGGATTCTGAAGGTAATTAACGAAAGTTTCTATTTGTTTTAAAACCCATAATGGGGAACCTGGGATTTGTAGTGTATCTTTTGATTCATCACGGAGATGAGTAAAGAACTTAATAAATTTTTTGATATCAGCAATGCCTGAGATACTAACTATTGAATTATTAGAAACACCTCGTAGATCAACTGGCTGGCGCATTTCAAAGCGATGGTCTTCATTATAACTGGAGCTAAATTGCAAAGAAGGATTAATAATTATCAAATCTTTTGAAATCCTGCTATTGAACGCCTGGGTGCGGCCAACTTCTTCACCAAATCTGAGCTTTTCAGATACCGAATCTCTGGTTTCGGAAAAATTGTATGATGTAGATATTATTGGATGAGGTGTATAATCAGTAGAAAAACTTGGATTAAGGGTACGCCGGCGTTGAGGATAGCCTGGAGTGATATTAAATTTTTGATTCAAACTGTCGCGATAATAAGACTTTAAAACATTATCAGTGTATAATGAACCAAAAGAAATTTTCTGTGGTATAAGTGCAATTGATTGTTTCAGAATTTTTACTGATGCTTTTGGTCCAATAGTGTATGAACCGCGATAATTTGTAAAATCGGTTGTATCACAATTTTTTGCACTATTTGAGATATTTATTGTCCGATCGTGGTAAAGGTTGAGATTATCCAGAGTCTGTTTCATAAACCAGGTTTGTGAATTCGATTTGGATATACTTAAATTATAGCCCTGCACAGTGCTGGTTGCTCTTTCTAAAGTTCGACTTGAGTCATTCAGTTCAATATCTGTGGCTATAAACGAAGAAAATCTCGGCTCCTGGATAGACTTGCTATAACTCAAACCTAGTGGTATACTGAAGAACCAGTCCTGAGGCAATAGTTTATCAACTGATACGCCGGTATTGATTGCATAATTGCGACCCGGACCCTGGGTGGATATATCTTTAGAATCAGATAATCTCTTAAACCTTCCATTGGATTCAGAATAGGAAAATGCAATATTAGAAAGGTCGGCAATGTTTAATGAACCATTTGTTCTTAAAATTCTGCCAATTTCTGGCTTTGGTGAGATAAGTTTAATATCATTAAACCACATTGTGTCAATAAGAGGTGTTGTATATTGATTGGTAATGCGGATTTCAAAGAATCTATTTGCGGCAAAAGATGGATTGCCAGATACTGTATAATTTCCTTCGGTCAATCTCCCAATACCTTGTGTTTTTTTCTTTAATTCAACAAAGTTTGCGAGGACCACTCGGTATTTGCGCCAGTTATTAAAGCCGGATATACCAGATTGAAGGTCTGATTTGTATTCATAATAATTTGTATCTGAGCCAAAACGCAGGACAATCTGAGGGTTTGAATGGTTTGCAAGAAAATAGAATTCCAGGGTGTCATAAGCACGATAGTCTTCTTCTGTCTCTAATCTTCGGTAGGCAATACAGGCGTGGTTTTCTTTTATGTTTGAGAGATTAAATTCCAATCCTCCTTCATTGATTGTCTTACCGGTTATCGGATCTATGGGTAGGGGATAGGGTGGTTTGTAATAAGTATGAGTTTCTGTATTTACCGGAGTTATAACAAATTTTTCCGTTGAATCAACTGAATTTAGAGAATCATCAGTAACAATCCCATAATTCTTCCACCGACTGCCTGTTAAATTCAATTTATGGACATAGATTGTTTCGCTTTTGGTGAAATTATCAAACCAGATGCGCACGAATTTTATATTATGCCAGTTAGGTATACCAAAGACTGTATCGCGAGCAAGGGAATCCTTCATCGAAATACGAAATATTTTCCAACCATTCTTTAATCCACCTTCAACCAAAAATTCACTGGAATCAAGGTAGACTGAATAACTGTAATAAATATTATCGCTTAGATTAAATCTCCCATTGCGGTCAATATCCTCAGAATCCCATATTCTATTGCCCTCGGTTCCGTTGATACCGCCGGTGTAATCTTCTTCTTTGTAATCATCATTGCCATCATCCCCAGGAACAGCCGATGCATCGTCTCCAATCACACCATCCAGACCCCGGTCCTCATTATTGGCGTCCCAGGAAAAATTTTGTGGAAAATTATCTTCGTCCTCTAATGTTCCCAGTCCAACCAGATGTCCTTGTTTGTTTCTTCTTAACTGGTCCTCATTGATTTCTTCAGCAATTTCAATATGCATTTTGCCACCTTTGCCCTTAACAATTAATTCAATATTTTCACACTCATCAAGATCAGTGCTTGTTATATACTGGCTCAATCCAGCAAACGATTGATTATTATCAGGAGTAAATTGAATCTGTAGAACCTCCGCGACTGCCTTGGGGTCGGTTGGATTGTTATAAATATCCTCTATTAGAAATGTTTTTCCGCTTGGCGGATTATACCAGACAATCCTCTTGGAGGCAAAATTGCTCGTATCCTGATCGAGTGGTTTGGAACACAGATGCCAATAACCTTTTGTGAGTGCTACAGAATGGCTTATGGTTGTTGCTTCAAAATCATCTAAATATACTGAATTACGGGAATTGGTGTTTGAGAACGAATAGGCGCCCTCAAAATTTATAGCGAATTTTGATCCTGCTTCAGTCTGAATAAGTGGCAGGCGGTCAACAAGTTCAGTAAGATAGGGAATTTTTCCTGGCAGAGAAAAGTCTGCTTCCCAGACCATCCGATTAAATGGTTCCTCATTAAGTCTTATATGTTCATAGGGTGCCATCTGGTAAGATTCTGTACGGTAAAAGAAAGATGAGCCGAGCGTCCCATCACCGAAGATTTTTGAATTTGCCCTGAGTCCAAGTAATGATTTCTGGGCTGCAGAGAACATTGGACTATATTCTGCTTGAATACGGATTTTATCGGTTGCGGCAATTGGTTTCAAAAATTCAAGTTTGCCTTCGTCATAGTTGACAATATAATACTGTGTAGAATCAGTAATTTCCTTATCATTTAAATATACCCTTACCCGTTTTGTATTTAAGGGAATATCAAAAATCCGTTTTACCTTGACTGATTTTGTATAGATGTAATACTTGCCGCGACTGGTCAGATAATAGGGATTCTGATAGATTTCGGTATCGGGTTCAGGCAAATCTGGATTTATAAAAGGCATTGTATCTGGGAAAATAAGTAATCCCCGAGCCCGGTCAAAACCTCCTTGTCCAAGATACACATCAACCTCTGAATTATTATCATTGTCTATTCCTAAAATATTTATCAGCGTTTTTCCCTGATATTTATCTTCGTCAATACCATTGGGAACACTATGATAAATCTTAAGTGAGTCAACACTGCTACCCTGGCTTGCGATCTGATAGTAGTTTTTTAGTTCATAGTATCTCCAGGTAAGTGAAGTTTGGCGGAATGACCTTGGACAGATTAATTTTAAACGCAGGGTATCTGAACCCTTAAACCCTACAGTATCTTCATTGCCCTGGGCATTAATTTTTCGGTAGTAGACACCAAGGGCTTCTATGTTGTTGTAAAGTCCAGTTTTCAATCCAATGATATTTACCCTTCTACCAAAAAATTGATAATCCTGCTCTAACCCTTCATTTTTTAAAGTGAAGTAACCATCTTCTTTTTCGGTTGTATCATCTGGAATATTATCATCATTCAGGTCAAGATAGGCATAGGCATACCTTGTGATACCATCATTATTATTTGTGGGATTTCCATCGTCAATATAGACCCGAAGTTCAATAATAGAATCATTGGTTCCGAGCCAGAAGAATTGCCTTTTTGCATAATCTTTTGACCAGAATGTATCAGGAACACTTTCAGTACCACCTTCTATTACCTGCTCACTCATCTGGGTTTGTTCTCTTGAAGCAATTGCTACAATATCTACTGGACCTAATTTAGATGTAGATTTTAATCCAAAGAGTCCTTGGTGTGAAGGTATATCACCAGTATAACTCGTTCCCGGGATTGATAATTGTGTATCACCACCCTCCATTTCCTGGAGTATTTCATCTTCTTTGCCTTTATAGGTTACTCGGATTTTATTCTGACTTTCATCCACCCTCGTTGAATTGTGGTCAATAAAAACCTTCATTCGGTCACCCACTTCACCATCAAGATTTATCGCCATTTCTTGCTCCATAGTCAATTCTGGTAACAAAGAAGTCCTTTGCTGTTCAGCGGGCAGATTTGAATAAAATGTTTCACTGCCACCAAGGGTAATCTTTACATAACCACCTACATCAAGTTTTCCGGTTTCACCCATAAAATCGCTGAAACCACCTTTGGGCAGTGGTATTTCAAATGTTCCAAATATACCTTTATTTGCATAGCCACCTTTCTGAATTAAATCACTCTGCAATTCCTTTAATAGCAGTTTTTGGTTCTTTTTTTGTAAACCAGTATTAAGATATTGTGTTAGTGAGATGATACTATCAATACTGATAAGATTTCCTTGATAAGAACGGCTATATATAATATACTGTGCATCAGAGGTTACAAAGGTTTTTATTTCATAGGGCTGAGTAAACTGGTTAATTAAAAAAATTAATAAAAGGGTCATATTAAGTTTATGATTTTATCCGCAATTGATTCTCTGTCAAGGCCAACCGCACCAAGCAAAATATCCCGAGCACCGTGTTCAATAAATCTGTCGGGTAGGGCAAAGGTATAAATTTTTATTCCGGGGTATTCGGATAGATAAGTAGTAATTGTGCTACCAAGCCCGCCAAGGAAACTGTTTTCTTCAATGACAAATATCGTTTTAGTATATGAACTGAGTTCATCAAGAAATTTATAATCAAGAGGTTTTATAAATCGGGCATTTAGCAAAAATGGTTCAAAGCCTTTTTTCTTGAGTAGAGACAGAACTTCAATACCTACCTGCACCATAGAACCACAGGCTATGATTGCAATATCTTTTCCTTTATTCAGGATTTCCCACTTGCCAATTTTCACTGGTGAAATGTTAAAATTTATCGGTGGTTCACAAGAACCTCGTGGATAACGGATTGCAAATGGTCCATCACGATATTCTATAGCGGTTTTTAAAAGAGCGACGAACTCTTCACCGTTTTTGGGTGTAGTAATTATCATATTGGGGATGCAGTTAAGATAAGATAGGTCAAATGGTCCATGATGGGTTGGCCCATCTTCACCAACCAGACCAGCTCGGTCAATGGCAAAAATCACCGGTGCCTTTTGCAGACAGACATCATGGATAATCTGGTCATAGGCACGTTGGAGAAATGTAGAGTATATGGCACAGACCGGGATATAACCTTCAAGTGCCAGGGCTGATGCCATTGTTACCGCATGTTGTTCGCAAATGCCCACATCAAAAAATCGCTCAGGAAATTCTAATGAGAATTGTTTTAGTCCTGTTCCCAGACACATTCCTGCAGTAATTGCAATAAGTCTTTTGTTTCCTCGGGCAAGTTTTATTAGTACTTCACCAAAGACCTTTGTATATGAATTGGACTTTTGTTTTTCCTCGCCAGTTTTTATATCAAAGGAACCAATACCGTGGAATCGTTCAGGAGAATCTTCAGCAATTTTATAACCTTTTCCTTTTTTGGTTACTAAATGGACGAGCCTTGGACCTTTCATTTCTTTAACGCGTGAAAATGTATCTATCAACTCATTCAATTTATGCCCATTCAACGGGCCAATATATCTAAAACCTAATTCTTCAAATATGACCGAAGGAGAATATAAACCCTTTAGACCTTCCTGAATTCTTTTTGCTATGTTACGGCCACGGTCTCTGACATAAGGTGGAAATCTACCCAAAAATACCCATAGGTCATCCCGAAATCTATTATATGTTCGTGTAGTGATTATATTGGTGAGATACTGGGACAGGGCACCTACAGTTTCACCAATAGACCTTTCGTTATCGTTCAGGATAACAATAATATCCTTTTTTAATTGTCCAATATGATTCAGTGCTTCAAAAGCCATACCCGCACCAAGTGAACCATCACCGATGACACTTATTATATGGTAGTCTTCACCTTTGTAATCCCGTGCAATGGCAAATCCTGTAGCTGCAGAGAGCGAGGTTGATGAATGCCCGGTATTGAAATGGTCATACTTTGATTCCTCACGTTTGGGAAAACCACTGATACCTTTATGGGTCCTGAGGGTTGAAAAATCTGCCTGCCTGCCGGTTATCAGTTTCTGCGCATAGGTCTGGTGTCCTACATCCCAAATAATTTTGTCCCTTTCTCCATCAAACACACGATAAATTGCAATCGTTAGTTCTACGACACCAAGTGATGGTGCTACATGTCCGCCAGTCTTTGATGTTGTTCTTAAAATTTCTTTTCTTATTTCTTGAGTAAGGATCTGAAGTTGTTCAAGTGAGTATTTTTTTAAATCATCAGGCTTTTTTATTCTTTCTAATAACGCCATATTATATTTATTGTTAAAATTAAGACCTTGTGCCCCTAAAAAATTCTTGAATAAACCTAAGCATTCTAAAAAGTGCGGTGCAGGACAAAATCAGTGATTTTGTTAAAGATTTCAAAATTTTTGCCCAGATGATGGAATCTATTTTTTGCCAGCATTGCATACTTTTGGGCACGAAACCGAGCCCCTTCAAGTCCATAAATCCTTGGTGCCGTTAATTTTTCTTGTAAAATATCCTTTTGTGGAGTTTTACCCAATCTCTCTTTTTTCCCAGTTACATCAAGGATATCATCTGTATATTGAAAAAGTATACCCAGATACAAACCAGCTTGATGCAATGTTTTAATGTGTTCTTCAGGTGCATTCGCCATTATTGCACCAACTTTTATTGATAGGGCAATGAATTTTGCAGTTTTATTAAGGTGTATTTGACGCAAGGTCTTTGGGTTTGATTCTTTGTGATTTTGGATATCAAGAACCTGCCCGTACACTATGCCTTTCGGTCCCACAGTTTCACTTATAGCTCTTATTATTCTGAATCTTTGCGGTATCCGATCTTCAGATTCAGTAAATAACTTAAAGGCATAGGCAAAAAGTCCATCACCAGAAAGGACTGCGAGTGCCTCACCGAATCTTTTGTGGGCAGATTCTTTTCCTCTGCGATAGTCGTCATTGTCCATTGCTGGCAGGTCATCATGGATAAGAGAATAGGTGTGGATTAATTCCAGCCCGCAGGCGATGCCCATTATCTTATCAACTTCTTTTCCACCGTTTGCCTCATAACTGACTATAGCAAGTATCGGTCGGATTCTCTTGCCGCGGTCAAGTGAATAGTACATTACCTCAAAAAATGGGTTGTCATCACTGAAATATTTTTTGAGCGCCTTATCCACCAATAGTTTCTTCTCAGCAAGATAATCATTCATATCCATAAATGTCAGTATATAATTGTAAGTAAAAATAGGTAATTGTCAAGGGTTAAAAACATTATGCGGCTAGCAAACGTATTGACAGATTAAATAAATTGATTAAAATACTTAATATGAGGTTATGGACAGGGTCTCGGAACAGTAGAAAGGAGTCGATATGAAGGTTTGTATATGGGTGTTGGTTTTTGTTAATGTTTTATCAGGTCTCTCAACATGGGAGACACGCCATTATGAAGTGACCGACAACGGATTTCTGGATGCTTCAGCGCCTGATTCAATGTTAGGCATACTGTGCGGAGTAAGGGATAATGTCGGAGGAATTATATACAAGACTACAGATGGGGGAACAACCTGGCAGGAAATTCGACCCTGGACCATAGATCAGTGTATGTTTGTCTTTGGTATGCATTTTGTTAATACCAGTACTGGCTATGTTTCTGCAATGGGTATGATCGCCGGTTTTTTTCCCGCAGCAGTTTTATACAGAACAACTGATGGTGGTGAGTCCTGGATTAATATCTATGGGTTAACCTTTGAATTTATAGGAAGACTCTGGGATGATGTCTTTTTTTTAGATGCAAACAATGGCTGGCTTGCGGGAGCCAGTAGTGATATTCGCCGGACAACGAATGGCGGAACAACCTGGGCAACACAGAGTGCGCCGGTTTCTGGATCATTGAAGAGCATTTATTTTATAAACGCAAATGAAGGTTGGATTGCAGGTGGTGATTATGATTCACTCACTGGGCAGGGAATAAACGGTTTAATTTTGCATACTACAAATGGCGGTGCAGACTGGACTGCCCAGATATCAAACGCACCGTATGAGTTTTCTGGAGTTCATTTTATTGATAATCTTAATGGTTGGGTTTGTGGATATAAAGATACTGCTTCCCCTGGTGTATTCTTCCACACAATCAATGGCGGAAATAACTGGGTAGAGATAATGGCACCCGAAGTATCAATTGGTAAATATGGTTTATATGCCCTTGAATTTACTGATTCACTGTATGGTTTTGCAGTTGGCGGAGGAAACAGAACAGGATGGCAGGGGAGTTATTTTGGTGCTTTTCTGAAGACAACCGATGGTGGCAATATCTGGACAGTTGATACTGTCATATTTGACAATGATCCCTGGGGTGTTTCACCTTTAGGAATGGATATGTTCAATCCACGGTGGGGTTATGCGGGTGGTGCAAGATTATCAGTATTTAGGTATACACCTTTAAATGTCGTAATTGAAGACCAACAGATTATTGCACTGGCGATCGATAAACTTCCAACAATCTTTCGTTCAAGACAAAGGATAAATTTTAATCTTGACAAGTTGCATAATTATAAAACGGTTGAGATATATGATGCACTGGGTAGAAAAATCTTTGAAAAACAACTGTTGAGTACACCCATCTTATCATTGCCAAACCTTGTCAGGGGTTGCTATTTTCTGAAACTTTATCAAAATAATGGAGGTTCTTTAACCAAAAAATTTATTGTTATCTAATTTTGTTCTTAGCTACTACTTACTAATCTATGACGCTATGTAAAGAATATGGGTATAAAATTTGTGGTAGATAAAGGAGGGACTATTTCTTCTTAAAAATTCCAAGGATGCCGCCTTTTTTATCGTCATCCTCAGATCTGAGCTGTGCTTCGGTTTTTTCTTTCCCTTCGGTTGTCTGTTGAATTAATTTAACAAGGCCTGAAGAGATTAATCCGTATAAAATTCTTCCGGTTTCAAATTCAGAAAGCCGCACCCTCTGGGAAATTTCTCTTATTGAGAGATGTCCATCTATAAATGCCAGGACTTTCCATTCCTCGGGTCTCAAATTGATTTTTTCAATTCCCGCATCTGGAACCTCAACAATGCGTGGTACCATATCAAACGAAGGGATTAACCTCTGAATCTTGTTCAGTTCATCAATACGACGTGCTGCATCAAGGATTACCTGCTGTATTGGAAGTTCTACTGTCTTTTCAAGTGTTTCTTCACCCGGTCTGAATACAAATCTACCTTTACGCCACTGAAGGATGGAATCTATAGCCTGTTCGCCAACAAGGTTGTTGGTTTTGGAGTGGACAACCATTCCGTTTTTAAAGTAAACTACGCCAACATCATTTGCTGTTTGAATCCTTAGACTTCCATCCTTTGCACCCAGCTGGATTAACTGGAATACATCGGTTAGTTCAAAATCTTCTAAGTTACCTTCTAATGCCATTATTCTTTATATATCCCCATTGCCCGGTATTTTTCAATTCTTTTTTCAATTAATTTATCGACCGGAAGAGAAAATAATTCTTCCAAATTCTTTTTTACTGCAGCCTTTGTATGTTCCGCGGTTTTTCTATAATCCATATGTGCACCGCCGAGTGGCTCTGGAATGATTTCGTCTATAATTTTGAATTGTAGTAAATCTGGTGCAGTAATCTTCAAAGCCTCAGCGGCATCTTTATTTCTTGATGCATCACGCCAGAGTATTGAGGCACAACCTTCGGGTGAGATCACTGAATATATTGCATTCTCTAACATCAAAATTTTATCACCCTGGGCAATGGCAAGGGCACCACCTGACCCGCCTTCGCCTAAAATTACCACAATAATTGGAACCTTTAAAACCGCACACTCAAAGAGATTGGTGGCGATTGCTTCAAACTGACCACGTTCTTCAGCACCCACACCCGGATATGCCCCAGGCGTATCAACGATACTTAAAATTGGAATTTTAAACTTTTCTGCCATTTTCATTATGCGCAATGCCTTGCGATAGCCTTCAGGATGGGGCATACCAAAGTTTCTTTTTATCTTTTCTTTTGTATCACGGCCTTTTTGTTGGGCAACAATTGCAATTGAATATTTATCAAGGTTTGCCAGACCTGCAATAATTGCCGGGTCATCGCGGAATCTCCGGTCGCCGTGCAGTTCAATAAAATTGCTGGTAATAAGATTGATAATATCAACCGCATAAGGGCGCCGTGGATGCCGTGCAAGCTGAACCCTTTGCCAGCGTGTTAGATTTGTGTAAATTTTCTTTTTTAACCTTTCTGCCTGGAGTTTCAGCCTTTCAATTTCATCTTCAACACCCCTTAACCTTTTTAATTCCTCGATCTTTTTTTCGAGTTCCAAAACTGGTTTCTCAAAATCAAGGTATATGCCGCCGTTCATATTTTATGTGTGCTCCTTATATCATTAAGATAAACCGTAGCCATTTTATTCTTGATTTAGAAAAGGAAGCCGATGCCGATGGTATTTATCATACCTAAATCATAAGGATAGATTGATGCGCCGTATTTAACAGAGAGACTGTGGTGATTAAGACCAAGGTAAAATCCCGGGTAAATTAAATCATGATAATTTATTGCTATGCCAATTTCGAAATTATCGGTGAATTTCATTTCGCCGGCAAATGCTGATTCAAATTTGGAAGTATTTAATAAATAGTGCAGGTCCAGGCTCAGGGTGAATCTGTTTATATTATGATAGTAGCCAAAGCTCAATTTTGCAGGTAAATTTACTGATTCATTGGCAATTTTTATTGTGCCACCAATATTGGTTACGCCACTACTGATACCATAAACTTGATTTAAATAGGCAAGTGATAAATCAAATCCTAGGGTGGCACCAGAATAAATATAGATATTTTCATAAATGTATTTTGCCTTTAGCCCCAATCTACCATTAGTTGCGATATTCCTTGAGGCACATAATCCAATATAAAAATCACTTGCCGTGTAAACACCAGTAGAATCTTCGGTTGGATAGTCAGGTCGTGCCTCAATAGGTCCATAGTCAAAATTCATAATACTTATACCCAAATCAAATTTATTTAATCTTTTGGTTAATGCAAGGTTCAGATTCTTCATCGAAGTGTAGATACTACTGTAAAAAATAGATAGATGGAAATCTTCCTGGGCACTGAAGATTGCAGGATTATAGAATATTGCTTCATCTCCGACTGAACGAGAATAATAGGTCAATGCGCCTTTTGCCGACGCTGGCATTAAAAGTGTATTCACACCTGCTGAGGTTATTAATAAAAATAATATATTCATTTATTCCTCAATGATTTCAACATTTGCCCTGGGTAATTTTACCCGTTTTTTATTCTCTAATTCAACTTCCAAGACGCGCACCTTGGATTCGGTCTCAATATTTTCTAATGCAACGGGAAGGTCTACGACCTTACCAATCATTCCAAAATATGGTTCTCTTATGATTCTGACCGCCATATCAATTTCCAGACCTGAACCGGTTGAAATATGGGCAATTTTCTTATCCGGTGCTTTATCAAGGGGCACAATGACTTCGGGTCGCATTACGCCCGCACGAATTTGGGTTGCGCCATTTATAGATGTTTTTTTTCCTACCAGGGATTTAAGCAAAGCGAAGGTTCTATCTGCCATGCAAAGTTTGCCAAATCCCTCGGTTGCAATGATAGTGAGTCCAACATTTTCTGAACCGGTGATTGCGACACCAATATCATAACCCATAAATTTTTTTAAGTCCTGGTCTTCAATACCTCCTGTGATTACGCCTTTTGCTCCGATATTTTTTGCCTTTATAAGGGTTTCATAGGTTACCATTGCACCACCAATGATAATTTTATTTTTGTATGATTCATTAATATCCTGTTCAGCAAGAACAGATCCTGGATTGTCTGTCGCAATCGCCAGTTCACCAATCGTTTCACCGCCAATACCAAAGATACCCTGGATAAAACTTCCCTGGGTCTTAATTAAAACACCCTCATTGGGAAAGATCTTACTTATCTCACCATCAATATAGGCAATTACCTGGACAGGAATGGGTGGTTCCCTTAATATAACCTGGCCGGTAATTTTGGAGATGCTTTCTACTTTACCAGTAATCGGACTCTTCACAGTTGATTTAAAGAGTCCAAAAAAACCCTTGCTCTGGGCAATAATTTCGTCTTTATGCACATCATCACCGAGTTTTTTAAGCATTGCCTCTTCAATCTCTTCAGGTAAAATACCTAAAAGTCCAGCAATATTTGAGGTCTGAACACTACCAGGCAGAGATGTCTTAGCCACAATTTGTTCAGCCGAGACCTTTTCACCTTCTTTGACAAGCACGTCACCAGGTAGAGGCAATCGTCTATGCTTTTCCACGACCGTATATGCTAGAACCTTTAAGCCTGGTGTATAAGCATGTGCCAATTATGCCTCCTTTAATCTGATATTATATATATTTTCGGGGCAAGGTCAAGATTTTGTTATCATTTTTCGGGCAACTGACATATTAATCAAGTCTTCTTCGGTATCGATTCTCGGTGTTTCCATTATAAATGGCAGGTGGTTTAATACAGGATGATTTATAATAAATTCCATACCTCTGCCAATCTCGCCCTTACCAATGTGCCAGTGCCGGTCTCTTCTAGAACCCAATTTTGTCATTGAGTCATTGAAATGGATAAGATGAATCCTTTCAATACCCACTGTTTTTTCCATTTTTCTTATTGTTTCATCAACACCCTTTTTGGTCCGGAGTTCATAACCTGCTTCAAACGCATGGGCAGTATCAAAAACAATCCCAATGCGTTTAGAAGATACGCCATATAAAATTTGTTTAAGTTGTTCAAAATTATGCCCAAATTCTTTGCCACTACCTGCAGTGTTCTCAACCAATAAGATAACGTCATTATCAACCTGAGAAAATGCCTGGGAGATACTTTCAATCATTCTTTTTATACCAGATTTAGCACTGTGATTGGAGCCACTATGGGTAATTAAAAATTGGGCACCAAGTTTTTCTGTCCGTATCAAATCTTCAATCAAAGAGACAATCGATTTATTGAAAAGTTCGTCTTTGTTTGAACCGAGATTTATCAAATATGGCAGATGGATAAATACGGGTGTAATATTATTTTCTAAGGTTTGTTTTTTGAATATGGTACAATCTTGTTCATCAATTTTTTTATATTTCCAGCCCCTTGGATTACGGGAGAAGAGCTGAATTGTTTCGCAATTTCTTCGCTGGGCACGTTCTAAGACGTGTTTAAAACCACCCGCAATTGAGATATGAAATCCGAGTCTCATATTTTATGTTGTTATCAGGTTTATTTTTTACAGCTCAAACAGATCGGTTTATTCTTTTTTAAAACCATGCCCTTTCCACATTCAGGGCACTTTTTGTCAACCGGTGGGTAAAAAGAACTAAATCCACATTGTTTACATTTATAGACTTTGCCTCTCTTTCCTGAAAATATTAAAATCGTGCCTCCGCAAATCGGACACGGAACATCATGGGTTAAATTTTCTGTGTATTTACATTCAGGATAACCACTACAGGCAAGAAATTCACCAAATTTGCCTTTTTTTATGACCAGACTCTTTCCACATTTGGGACAGGTTTTGTTCGTCAACTGAACCTCTAAATTTTCTGAAAATTTACATTCAGGAAATCCAGAACAGGCAAGAAACTTACCATATTTACCCCATCGTATAATCATGGGCCTTCCACATCTCGGGCATTTTTTTTCAATTGTTTGCTGGATATTTTTCTTGATATTCTCGGCATCAGCGTTGGCTGAGTTTAATGTCGCTTCAAATGGTTCATAAAATTCCCTCACTACCTCTTGCCACTTTTTTTTGCCTGCCTCAACCTGGTCAAGTTCTTCTTCCATTCGGGCAGTGAATGCGATCTCAAAAATATTGTTAAATCTCGGAATTATAATTTTATAGACTTCACGACCCAGGTCTGCGGGTAGGAGTTTGCCATTATTTTTTAGTATATATCTGCGGTCAAAAAGAGTCTGGATTATATGGGCGTAAGTAGATGGCCTGCCAATGCCGTTCTCCTCTAATTTTTTTATCAGTGTGGCTTCAGTAAATCTGGGAAGAGGTTCAGTCTGTTTTTCTTCAGACGCTATTTTTTTCAGAATGGCAATTTCACCTACTTTCAATTTTGGCACACAACCTCGTTGTGTGGTTTCGCCAGTTAATAACTGGTAACCAAGAAATAATGGTTTTATCTGCTCACCTTTAAATTCAAACCCCATAGATTCTAAAAATACCTCTTTTAATTCATATCGGGCCACTGCCATCTGTGAAGCAACAAATCGTTCAAATATTAATTTATATATTTTATGTTGTTCAGGTATCAGATAATCAATTATTGAGTTAGGTTCAATATTAATCCTTGTGGGCCTGATTGCCTCATGTCCTGATTGAGAACTTTTTCTATCTTTGAATGCCCTTGGTTCTCGAGGCAGGTATTCGCTACCAAACTTTCCATCAATATATTCTCTGACCGATTCTATTGCCTGTTCATTAACCCGCGTGGAATCAGTGCGCATATATGTTATTAAACCGATTGTGCCCTGGGGCAAACGCACGCCTTCATAAAGGTTCTGGGCAATCTGCATTGTTTTTTTAGGTGAGATGTTAAATTGGCGTGATGCCTCTTGTTGCAATGTTGAAGTAATAAAAGGTGGTGCGGGAATCTTTTCTGGAGTTGTGATACGGTAAGCAGTAACCGTAAATCTTGTATCGGGTTTTAAAAGATTTTCAATCCGAACAAGTTCATCCTTGCTGAGGATTTTACGCTGGACCCCATCAATTTTTAATAACACAGCATTGAATTCTTCATTTTTATCAGTTTCAAATACACCGGATATATTCCAGTATGGAGTTGGTTCAAATGATTCAATCTCTTTTTCCCGCTCGCAGATTAATCGTAAAGCGACACTCTGAACCCTGCCTGCAGAAAGTCCTGATTTTAATACCTTCCATAAAAATGGGCTGGTAAAATAACCAACAATACGGTCAAGGACCCTTCTTGCCTTATGGGCATCAACGAGGTTTGGATTTATTGATACAGGATTTTGCAGGGCTTTTTTTACATATTCGGGTGTGATTTCATGAAAAAGTGCCCTTTTTATTATTGGCGCATTTGAATTAAGTTCTTCGGCAATATGCTGGGCAATTGCTTCTCCTTCTCGGTCCGGGTCTGATGCGATATAAATCTTGGCCGAATCTTTACAGGTTCTTTTGATTTCTTTTATTATCTTTGCCTTGCCTTTGATTTTTATATATTTAGGGTCAAAATTATTTTTAATATTTACCCCGAGTTCAGATTTGGGCAGGTCTTTTATATGTCCTTTTGATGAAACGATGACATAATCTCTACTAAGAAATCCTTTGATCGTCTTTCCCTTTGTGGGCGATTCCACAATTATGACTTTTTTGCCTTTGTTCACAAATGATTATACTTAATTATCAGATAATGTCAAGCTTAATTTGCGAATGGATACACACATCCTCCCCTCACCCTTGTCCTCTACCCAAGGGGAGAGGATATAGGTGAGGGGATGAAGGCGGATTGGCATTAATTTAATTGCAAGGTTAATTCGTCTGAGGCGGACTTGCCCTAAAAGTGGGGATTGAATCGGTAAAAGTTTTGTTTTTTATCTTAAAAGCACCAATTTTGCGGTGGTCTTGGTTGTGCCCATCTCATAAATGAGATAATACACACCAGCGGGCATCTGATGATTTCTTTCATCCCTGCCATCCCAGGAAATCTCATAATAACCCGCCTGTTTCTCACCTGACCACAGAGTTCTTATATATTGCCCGAGTACATTATACATTTTTAGTGAATATATCCCATTCTTGCCCGCCTGAAGCCCGATTCTTACCTGATTACGAAATGGATTGGGCATAATACTGACAATACCATCAGGC
>Ga0172366_10000989_pt1 | contig 21735 bp, 18 predicted proteins | sample LakKivSesite69cm_FD_114533 | JGI IMG/M metagenome (GOLD analysis project Ga0172366, IMG submission 114533) | Sediment microbial communities from Lake Kivu, Rwanda - Sediment site 69cm | ecosystem: Environmental > Aquatic > Freshwater > Lake > Sediment | place: Rwanda: Western Province, Lake...
AAGGCACCTGGGTTATATCGAATTTGAAACCCGTCAAGGTGGCGATGCCGAACAGTTTCTTTACCGAACGAGGTCTCCTTTCCCTCTCTTGTCATTATGACTCTTTATCTAAGACGACATGAATCGCCGTGTACGGACCCGTATGCACGGTGGTGTGGGAGGGCGAAGCTGTGAAACTTTCCCCTATCCCGATTCAAGAGCTTTAAGCGTTTATTATAATAAGATTCAACCCGAGTTGCCGGCAAACGGAAAACTGTGCCGGCCTCGTCGGCAAGGGCGAATTGAAGTGTGAAATCAGACCTCTCCTGGGGGCAGGATATCTGAAGAAAAAGGTCGGCATCTGATTTGGAGAACTTCTTGTAGATTTAAATCGTATTATGGATATAATTGAAGACGAAGAATTAAAAAAATTTATGCCAGATTGATTCCTGAGGAGGCGTTCATGAAATTCAAAATTTTTTTGTCCCTTGGTTTATTCTTCCTGATATTTTTATCCGCCAACCCTTTTCTCTCCGCCATTGACACCAAGGATACCGTGTTTTTGAGCCAACCGGCCATAAGCTCCGCCAGGATTGCCTTTGCCTATGCAGGCGACCTCTGGACGGCCGATGCAGACGGGAAAAACCCTCGCCAGCTGACCTCTGACCTCGGCCTTGAATCCAACCCGGTTTTCTCTCCCGAGGGGAAATGGATTGCCTTCAGCGCTCAGTATGAGGGAAATATGGATGTCTACATCGTTTCCTCTGAGGGTGGCATTCCCAGGCGGCTCACCTGGCATCCCTATCCGGACACGGTCCAGGGGTTTACGCCTGATGGAAAATCCGTTATTTTTACCTCGGCCCGGTATGCTTTCTCCCGGGCCTGGAATCACCTTTTCACGGTTCCCGTCGTGGGCGGATTCCCCGAACGGCTTGAAATCCCCTACGTCTTTCGGGCTGCCTATTCGCCGGACGGGGCCAGGATCGCTTATAACCCCCTGGGCGATGCTTTTACCCAGTGGAAAAATTACCGCGGGGGCCAGGCTTCGGTTATCTTGATTTATGACCGGACTGACCACAGCGTCGAAAAAATTCCCCAGCCCCAAGGACGCTCGAACGATGTCAGCCCGATGTGGATGGGCGACAAGATTTATTTCAGGTCAGACCGAAACGGAGAATTCAACCTCTTCTCTTACGATATAAAGACGGACAAAATCCAGCAGCTCACCCAGCACGAAGATTTTCCCATTGTCAGCACTTCCTGCGGCGCCGGGAAAATAATTTACGAACAGGCTGGCCACCTCCACATCTTCGACCCCCAGACTCAAAAGAGCTCCCGGCTCACCATCGGGGTGGCAGCCGACCTTCTCGAGCTTCGGGAGAGGTTCGTCAAGGGAGCTCGCTATATCCGTGATGCTTCCGTTTCTCCGTCGGGCGCCAGGGCAGTTTTCGAGTTCCGCGGCGAGATCGTCACCCTGCCCGCCGAGAAAGGGGATTTTCGGAACATCACCCAGACACCGGGTATCCACGAGCGCTCTGCGGCCTGGTCTCCTGATGGGAAATCTTTGGCCTATTTTTCTGAAGAATCCGGGGAATACGAGCTCCACCTGCGCAGCCAGGACGGCAAGGGAGAAGTGAAAAAATACAAACTGACGGGCGCTGGTTTTTACGATGAGCCAGTCTGGTCTCCGGACAGCCAGAAAATCTCTTATGCCGACAATTCCTGGAGCCTCTACTGGATAGACCTCGAAAGCGGGCTTTCCAAAAAGGTCGCCTCCGAGTACCTCTACGGGCCCACTCGAATCCGCAGCGTCTATTCCTCCTGGGCGCCCGATTCCAAATGGATTGTCTACACGCTGAACACGCAGACATACATCCAGAAGGTTTATGTTTATTCTCTCGAGAAAGATAAGTCTTTCGCCATCACGGACGGCTTGAGCGAGGTCAGCGAGCCCGTCTTCGACCCGAGCGGCAAGCACCTCTACTTTTTCTCTTCCACCGACGCCGGCCCGGTGAAGCAGTGGTTCGACATGTCCAATGCCGACATGATGATGACGAATTCCCTCTACATGGCTGTCCTGAGGAAGGATTTGCCCAACCCGCTGGCCAGGGAAAGCGATGAAGAGAAAGGAATCGTTGAGGAAAAAGCCAAAGAGGAAAAAGCCTCGAAGCCCGGAAAAGAGGCAAAAACCGAGCCAGCACCGGCCCAGAAAAAAGAAAAAGAAGAGCCTTTCTCGATTGATTTTGACGGAATAAACCAGAGGATCGTTGCTCTTCCCGTGCGCGCAGGGAGTTACCGCGGCCTTCAGATAGGCGAGTCCGGCCAAATCTATTACCTCGAGTATCCGCCCCGGGGCATAAGCGTTTTTGGGCCGGGACGGGAAGGAGCAAAGCTCCATAAATTCGACCTGAAGACCCGCAAGGACGAAGTCGTGATAGAAAGCATAGACGGCTATATCCTGTCTGCCGACAAGAAAAAAATGCTTTACTTCGCCCGGGATACCTGGGCAATTGTCGCGCTTTCGGGGAAAATCCAGCCCGGCCAGGGCAAAATCAACGTCGATAGCATCGAAGTCAAAATTAACCCCCGGGCGGAGTGGCCGCAGATTTTCCACGAGGCCTGGCGCATCAACCGCGATTATTTTTACGACCCCAACATGCACGGCTGCGACTGGATGACCATGAGGGAAAAGTACGCCAAGTTTTTGCCCCATCTCTCCTGCCGGAGCGACCTCAACCGCCTCATCCAGTGGATGTCGAGCGAGCTGGCCGTCGGCCATCACCGTGTCGGTGGCGGGGATTTCTTCGCCGAACCCAAGACAGTACCGGTTGGGCTTCTGGGCGCCGATTACGAAATTGCCAACGCCCGGTATCGATTCAAGAAAGTCTACGGAGGGCTGAACTGGACTCCCGAGCTGCGCTCACCCCTGACAGAACCCGGCGTCGATGTCAAACCCGGGGACTATCTCCTGGCCGTCAACGGCAAAGACCTGCGGCCGCCCACAAACCCTTTCAGCGCTTTCGAGAACACGGCTGAAAAGATAGTTGAGATCACGGTTGGACCCGCTCCCGACGGCGCGGGTTCGCGGACCGTTCAGGTTGTTCCCATCGCCAGCGAGACAGCCCTGCGGAACAGAGACTGGGTGGAAGGGAACCTCAGGAAAGTCGAGCAGGCCACTGGAGGCCGCGTCGCCTACGTCTATGTCCCCAACACCTCGACTTTAGGTCACATCTATTTCAAGCGCTATTTCTTCCCCCAAGCCGATAAGGATGCCATCATCGTCGACGAACGGCACAACGGCGGCGGGCAGGTGGCTGATTATTATATCGACCACCTGCGCAAGCCCTTCATCTCCATGTGGGCCATGCGCTACGGGGCTGACCTGAAAACTCCGAGCGCCTCCATCCAGGGGCCGAAAGTCATGCTCATCAACGAGACAGCCGGCTCAGGAGGGGATTTGCTGCCCTGGATGTTCCGCAAGTTCGGCCTCGGCCCGCTCATCGGCAAGAGAACCTGGGGAGGCCTGGTCGGAACGCTGGGATTTCCCGTGCTCATGGACGGGGGGTACGTAACCGCCCCGAACCTGGCCATCTGGACGGAGGACGGCTGGGTGGTGGAAAACGAAGGCGTTCCGCCCGATATCGAAGTTGAGATTACGCCGGCTGACATGATCGCCGGCCGCGACCCTCAGCTCGACAGAGCGATCGAGGTCATCATGGATATGCTCAAGAAGAACCCGCCGCCGAAACTCCAGAGGCCTCTGTTCCCCGTCCGCGTCAGGAAATAGGGCTTATATTATTTTTTTTCTTGGTCGCCGGGAGCGGATGTGGCCCGGGCTCGTTCCTCCGCGGACATCTCGGCCAGCCTCCTTATCTCTTTGATATCCAGACCCAATCCCTCAGCGACGCGACGGCCGTAATCAGGGTTGGACCTGAAGAACAGGGCAGTCTGGCGCATCTGGATGCGCGTCTGCGCGCCGCCCAGGTGGTCGACGATGTTGCCGACGAGGTGAGCCCTGTCCTCATCCGTCATCACTTTACGGTAGAGGTCGCCTGCCTGCCGGAAATCATCCTCGGGAGAGGAGTAGGGATGGCGGGCTGCCCAACCAGAAACTTCAAAGCGAGGTTCGCCTGCAGAAGCATCCGGCTCCGGGCCGCCGAAGCTGTTCGGCCAGTAATTTGGACCTCCTCCGCCGTTCTCGTCCGTCCGCATGAACCCGTCTCGCTGATAGCTTTTTTCAGGGGCGTGCTTGGGCGCATTCACGGGGATCAGATGGTAATTTGGGCCCAGACGATGGAGGTGGGTATCGTGATAAGAGAAAAGCCGGGCCTGAAGCATCTTGTCCGGCGAGGGGGCGATGCCCGGCACCAGGTTTCCAGGGGAGAAAGCGGCCTGCTCGACTTCGGCAAAATAATTTTCGGGATTGCGGTTAAGGACAAGCTTGCCTATCTTGACGGGCGGGAAATCGGCATGAGGCCAAACCTTGGTAATGTCAAAAATATTCCAACGGTAATCCTTGGCTTGCTCGGGGGTCATGATCTGCATCTCGAGCGTCCAGCTGGGGAAATCGCCTCGAGCAATGGCCTCGAAGAGATCCCGAGTGGCATGGTCTGGATCCGAGCCCGCCAGCCGTGTCGCTTCCTCGCGGGTCAGGTTCTTGATCCCCTGGTCGGTCTTGAAATGGTACTTCACCCAGAAATATTCGCCCTTCGCGTTGTGCCACTTGAAGGTATGGCTGCTGTAGCCGTTCATGTGCCGGAAGCTGGCCGGAGTGCCCCGGTCGGAAAAGAGGATCGTGACCTGGTGAATCGACTCGGGCGTCAGGGAGAGAAAATCCCAGAACATGTCGGGATCCTTGCAGTTGGTCGCCGGATGCCGCTTCTGGGTGTGGATGAAATCGGGGAATTTGAGGGGGTCCCGGATGAAGAAGACCGGGGTGTTGTTGCCGACAAAGTCGTAGTTGCCTTCCTCGGTGTAGAATTTCACGGCGAACCCCCGGGGATCGCGGGCCGAGTCGGCAGAGCCTTTCTCTCCGCCAACGGTGGAAAACCGGGCGAAGACCTCGGTCCTCTTGCCCACTTCCGAAAGGAACTTGGCCCTGGTGTACCTGGTGACGTCGGCTGTGACCTCAAAATAGCCGCCAGCGCCGGCCCCCTTGGCATGGACAACTCGCTCGGGGATACGCTCTCGGTCGAAGTGGCCTAACTTCTCCAGGAGATGGACATCCTGGACAAGGACAGGCCCGCGCTCGCCGGCGGTCAGGCTGTTGTTGTCGTCAGGCACGGGTATGCCGAAGGCTGTCGTCAGGGTCTTTTTTTTCTTTGACATCTTAAACCTCCTTATTGATTAATTAATTATAAATCCTAAAAAGTATTTAATCCTAATTATAAGATAAAAATTTTTATTTGTGCCTGCGGCATTGATCACAATAACCCTCTAAAAGGACTTTCTTCTTCAGAACGGCTAATTTTCTCTGGATATGCCCCGGAATGATGATATCATCATACGGCTTGTATTTGAAGTCAATAATCGTGCCGCACTTGAGACATCTGAAGTGGTGATGATGTTCAGTATCGGGATCGAACCGCCGCACCTCTCCGTATCCCTCGACGATGTGGCTGACCCCAATCCGGGCAAAAGTCAGCAGTGTCCGGTTGACTGTGTCCAGCGAGATATCAGGGATAGCCTTTTTCACTCTCTCGTAGAGGATTTCCGCGCTGGGGTGGTCTTTCGACTTGAGTAGCTCCTCGTAGATGGCCAGACGCTGCGGTGTCACCTTGAGGTTGTTCTGGTGGCATATTTCCCGGAAAGAATCCAGGTGAGAATATTTGAGATCTAATCTCATGCGGCTACTATATAGGAATTAATCTTATTTGTCAACAAGGCATCAGCTCATAATATGGTGAGGTCGTGAGCGGCGCCAGCAGGACAATTTTAGCGAGCCTGTCGGGAAAGCGCTCTGAATATTTTCTGGCCTCCGAGGGAAGGGGAGAGTCAAGCCGTTTATTTCTGTTTTTTTTCAAACAGGCTCGAATAGAACCTTATGGACGAATGGCCGGGATTGGGCGACCGGTCAGTCGACGATAAAGACCTTGGCCCCCTTTTTGGAGTAGGCAAGATGTAGGTTGGCTTCATCATCGGCCACCTGAAAGCTGGTGAGCTCCGGCATGGTGAAGGAACGCCCGTCCTTGAGTTCGATGATCAATTCCCCTTCAAGAACCAGCAAAACGTGTCCACGAGGGCACCAGTGGTCCGACCTGAAACCGGGAGAATAATCCACGATCCGGACACGCAGATTTCCCGCTGAAAAGACCCTCCACTGGGAAGTTCCTGTTTCCCCCGGGTGCTCCTGGGCTTCCACCCGGTCCCATTCGGTCAGTGAAAAAGGAACGTTCTCGATGTTCATCTTTTCCTCCGCTGTTATGTTATAAGACACTCTGGGGTAAAAATGGAAGAGGCGGGCAGACACTCGCCCGCCCGCCCCCCTCCGGCGGTTTCATTCCGGATCGCCCTCAATCCTTTCGGTCCGGTTCGGGTTTCTTCTCTTCTTTTTCTCCTTTCTTCTGGATATAGGACTCGAAAGCGGCCTGCCCCTCGTCCTTCCAGTACTGGCGGAAATGCTTCCATTTCCGCCCGTTCCCCGGCACCGGCGCGTCCCCTTCGGCCGCTGGTTCGGAGCCGATAAACCTTTTGAAGCGATCGTGGAAATGGCTCTCGAACCGCTCATGAGGGTCCTTATGAGAATAACCATGACCCGCGCCGAAGAGAAGCTTGGCCAGCAGGACGATGCCGAAAGCCTGCCAGAAGCTGATCTGTCCCAGGCCGAAGATGGCCGGCATCAGCCAGTTCCAGAGGACTCTGACGACCAAGCCGAAGACCAAGGCGAAAAGGACCGCGAACCCGACGCCGGCGATGGTCAGGCCGACGATGCGGAGGGCCTTGCGCCCATGCCGGGAGGCAAAACTCCCTTGCGGATGAACGATATTGTTGCTCATGACGGTACTCCTTTTTTTGGATTTGTCTGACCGGTCAGTTGGATTCTTATTTTTTCCAGGGCGCGGCTTTTGCGCGCCAGAAGAGTCCCGAGCGGGATGCCCCATTCCTCCGCCAGTTCTTTGAACGTTCGCCCTTCCATTTCAGTCGCCAGGACGACCGCCCTTTCCTCGACGGAGAGCTCCTCCATGGCCTCGAACACTTCGTCCATCATTTCCTCTCTCTCGATATCAGAGGACGGATCCTGTCCGGACGCCAAGGCTGCCTCATGGAGAGCGACGGTCTCCCGCTTCCTCCGGTAGAAATCGACGATCCGGTTCCGGAGCGCCCGGTAGATGTAGGCGGCCAGGTCCTGGATCGGAATTGAAGGGTCAGCCCGGTCGAAGAGATGGACGACCACGTCCTGAACGATGTCCTCGGCCTCGTGGTCCGCCGCGTCGTCGATCCGTCGCCGGACGTAGCCGATCAGGGCCTGGCGCTCCTGGCGGAGGAATTCGGTCAATCTGCTCATGGGGAGGAACATCCTTGCACGTTACTCACACCGTTCAGACGTCCAACGCGTTCATTTATTGCACCAAGCAAGCCTTTTCTTCCTGTTAGGCCGGATTCCGAATTCCGCAGCCGCGGGAGCGGAGCGGTCTTGACGGGGGCATTTTATCAAAAGCAAGGTGGCGATGGTATGGGAAAAGACGATGCAATAATTGGCCCCCGGCTTCGTCTTCAGAAGTGGAGGCAAAGATGAAAGCTTCAAACAGGGATGATCAGCGACAAAAAAATAAACGGCCTGGTTGCCCCGGTGAACACCCCTATGGAGACCGGGGACAGATTTTGTTCCTATTCGTCTTCCTCGTGATCTGGGGGTTCGATTCCTTTATTTTCAGATGGACGACAATGCTGGCGGCTGTCGTGCCCCTCTCGGTCCGGCTTGGGTTTGCCGGCCTGATCTTTGTCCTGGCCATCTGTCTCGTTCAAACCGGACATCGGTTCATTTCCGACCCGTCTTTCAGCGATAAGGGACTCAAGAAGGACGGGATTTTCGCCCGCCTCAGGCACCCTCTTTACGGAGGGTCTATTCTTTTCTACCTGAGCCTGGTCTTCTCCACCCTGTCGCTGGCCGCCTTCGCTGTCTGGTGGGCCATTGCTGTCTTTTACAACGTCATCGCCGCCTATGAAGAAAGGCTTCTTCTGGAGAAATACGGAGCGGAATACCGGGAATATCAGCGAAAGGTTCCCAGGTGGTTCCCCCGTCCCCGGCCCGCCAGATTCGCTTGACGGCTGAAACGGAGAGCCGCGATCAGACGATCTAATGAAAATTCCGTAAAAAATTGCAGGCGCGCCCGCCTACAGTGAGTTTACTCCGTTATTCGTAGCTCAAGGCCTGCACCGGTTCGGTCCGGGCGGCCTTGAAGGCCTGGTAGCCCACGGTCAGCAGGGCGATGAGATAGGCCAGGATCCCCGCTTTTAGGCGGCACGACCCGATTAAGTGTCCATTTGAACGACTCAATTCCATCGGGGGTATTGCGTGTACAGCCGCCGCTCGCCTTAATGACACCGTCGCCCTCTGTAGGATTGGATAGGTTAGGCGCACATCCTTGGATCATAGAGCCGTCGGTGCCGTCGCTCCAGTTGAACATCAGCAAATTATTCCAAATGAGTACCCCCACTACTTTCCGCGACTTCGGGTTGGTGACAATCAGATGCTTAGGGATTTGATCTACAAAGGGGTAAAAACGAAAGCCATGGCCCGGAAGTCCCTCTTTCAACGCCTTGGCTTTGCGGATCTTCATATAAAGAATGGGGTGATAATCGGCCATGTTGCCCGTCACACCGTAGGGCAAAGAGAAATCAAGTTCGCCTAAGCCGATCTCTATGGTGGCCTCCATATATTTCTTTGGGCTTTGGTAAAGGTACCAGAAGGTCAAGACGCCCTCGGCGCAAACGAGCTTGATCTTCCGGGAGGCGATCTTACGGTCGATGCCGGTCGTCTCCATCGGCTTTTTCTCCGGGTCCAGGATATCGCAGGAGGAATAAACGGTGATCTCATCTTCAGCAGGGTCGCATTCGGCGGGCGCCAGGTACTGGAGCCTCACGGTCCCGTCGCCGATGCGGAATGCCTGCCGGGACGCTCCTTCCCCCACGGGCACGCCCCCGCTTATCCGTCCATGCCGAGCCTCCACGACGATCCGGTTGAAGTCCCTGGAGGGGCGTCCTTTTTCGTCCCTGAAGTCCTCCAGGGCCACGTCGACGCTCGCCCCGGGGACGGTTTCGTCGCCGCCATCCGGCTTTATCTCGCAGGTCGCGGGGCGGCGCTCGAAGTCCCGCAGGATCTCGTCGATAGGCTTGACCTGATTGATGACGGCATCTGGGTTCTGGTACATCCTGTTGACCTGGCTCGAGTAATCCTCGATTGGGCTGTCCGTAGACAGCTTGAAAACTGTTTCGTTTGGCTCCCCATTATAAACGAGTTCCAGCGACAGCCGCGTGGCCTCGCCGGAGGCAGCCCCTGCGCGGGAGAAGTCGGCCAGGAAAAAATATTCCGGAACGCGATACTGGGAGAGAGCCCGGCCGCTCTCCGGCCAGCCTTTGCGGGCCAAGTCCTCGACCACTGCCCTGTTAATGAGATGAAAACATGGAGTGGTCAGAGACTCGGAAAGCCGGCTCAACGTGCTGGCATACAGAACCTGTCCGTGTTCCTTGTAATAGGGAAGATTGGAAGTCGCGCGCTCGAGGAAAGCGGTTCGTTCGCAGCCCTGGCAGCCGGCCTGCCCTGACGCGACATTGACGGCTTCAGGCCCCCCGCAAGGAATGGCAGCCAGGACGAAAACCATGAAGAAAAAAATTTTCCCAGAATGCCCCATGATGATGTCTCCTTGACCGGTATTACCTTCCGTCGGGCATTCCTCGGTGGCTCGGCGGTATGCTTTTCCGCTTGAACTGTCATCGTAATTATTAAAGAAATCGGACCAAAGTTCAAGTCAACCAAATATAAAATCTTGAATAACATCCCGCATTTTCATCAAAGCGAAATTCAGACGGCTCTTGGTCCGGCCGCCCTTCAGCTGCACCTTCACGCGGGATATGGAGTCGGAAGAATCCTCCGGTTTTTGATGGGGGGCACTTCGACAAACGGCCTCAGCGGCTGTCAGTCAACAGGGTGAGCTTCTTCCTGGCATCGGCGAGAGGCGGGAGGTCCGGATCGGCATCCTCCCAGATGGTGAGAAAGCGCTCGAAATATTGTCTGGCCTCCCCTGGCCGCCCCTGCTGCTGATAAAGCTTTGCCAGCTCGTAATGGGCCAGGACCCATGATTCCTGGGGTTCAGAACCCAGAGGCTTGGCCTTGAGGAATTCGAGGTAGCTCTCGATGGCTTTATCCGGGTCGCCTTTTTTCAGAAAAGCATAGGCCAGGCTTTCATCGACAGCGCTCCTGCCAAGCCGCTTGGCCATGAGAAACGAATTGACGGCCTCTTCGTATTTTTTTTCGGCCAATTCGACCTCTCCTTTGAGAAAATGGAAGGCGGCCTGGTCAGTCTTATTACTGCGGATAATTCCGGACGCTGCCAGAAGATCTCCCAGCCGCGCTTCCAGCTCTTTGAGTTGAAGGAAGGCCTCTTTATTCCTGCCGGCTCTCGCATAAGCTCTGCCCACGAGGCTCACAAAGAACGGGTCGATTTTGATTTCTTTCTGAATCTGCGCGATCGTGGTCATTTCTTTTTCAAAGCCTTCCCTTCTTCCTTTCAGGTTGGCTATCGCGGCAAGATACAGGCGGTCCCGCAGTTCGCTAAGTTGATAGTGGAGAGTTTTATTGAGAATGACGGCCTCCTTGAAGTTCCCTTGAGCCGAAGAGTATCTGCCCCGGTACATTTCCAAAAGCCCCAGGGAACGATACCCTCTTGCTTTCTTGCCGGAGTCGTTGACCTGAGCCATTTTTTCGAAAACCAGGGCGGCTTCCTGGATTTTGCCCATCTTGACGAGCATAAACCCGTATTCGTTGTTGACATTCCAGCCCGTCAGCAATTCAGGATCCAATTGGAAAGCCTTTTGATAGTTCTCGAGAGCCTCTGCATCTTTATGAAGAGAATTATAGCAGGTCGCGATATTCACGTAGGACCCTGCTGATGAACTATCGATCTGGATGACTTTCTGGAAGGCTTCGATGCCCTGTTCACAGCGCTGGCTCGCCAGATAAGCATAGCCGAGACGGTACCAGATGCCGCTGTCATTCGGATACTCGACCAGATAGGCCTTGTAATTTTCGATTCCCTGATCGCGGTTGCCTCTCCAATCTTCCACCAGAGCGCGGATTAGAAGTTGTTCCCTCGTCGTCAGCCGGTCGAGGAGGCTGAGGGCTTTTTGAAAATGTTCTTCTCCCTTCGGACGATCGCCGCTGATATAATATTTCATCCCCAGCTCGGCATGGGCCAGGGCGAAATCCGGGTCAAGCTCGATCGCCTGCTGGAGAAGCTTGAACGCCGTGCTGTCCGAGGCCAGCCGCCCTTCGGTATAATACTTGAGCGCTTCGAGCGAGGAGGTCGTCGCTCTCGGCAAATATAGCCTCTGCCTGGAAATCCGACCGAGCGACTCCCCCAGCCCGCGCCGCACCTTTCGGGCCAGGCCGTCCAAAGCGCCCAGGACCGCGTCTTTCCCCTTTGCCTTGGCGGCATACGAAAAGACGGCCGCCTGGGTGTTCGGGTCAAGGATGCGCCCCGTCAGCAAATATTCCTCGCCGATCTTGCTGATCTCGCAGGCCAAAACGCCTTTGATCCCCTCCCGCAGGGCGATTTCTTGTCCGACCGTCTCGTCCACTTTTTTTACGTCTTCCCGGCGCATCCGCCTGAGTGTCTCCCGGACGCGGCTCCGCGGGAAGACGCTGACATATTGAGACTGTTGAATTCCCACGGTCAATGCCGTCTCCAGAGACCCGTCAAAAACCTGGTCGCCGGTCAGGTTCTCGAAGTCGGTAATGAGAATCCAGTCGCGCTCCTGAAAAGCCAGAGCTTTGGCGGCGGACCTGAAAAAGAGTTCTCTGGTCAACCAGCCGGCGGCCAGAATGACGACGACAAGAACTCCGGCGGCCGCGGCGAGGCGAGCTGGCTTGAAAAACTTCCAGACTCTCCAGCCGGCCGGCAAACTCATCTGGATTTTCTTGAGATCTGTCAGGGCGTCCTCAATGGATGGGTACCGGTTCCCTGGATCCTTGGCCAGAAGTTTATTGATCATCTGCTGGAGCGGGGCAGGAACATTCTTGATGAAATCAGCGACCGGCCGCGGCTGCTCCTGAAGAATGGCACTTGCTGTCGTGAAGCCTGTTTCTTTCATGAATGGATGGATTCCGGTGAGCATCTCATAAAAGACCAGGCCGAAGGAAAAGATATCCGTGCGCTCGTCCAGCTTTTTGCCCTGCAATTGTTCGGGCGACATATAAGCCGGAGTGCCGGGAGCGACGCCTTCTTCGGTCAGCGTCGTCACGAGATCGGCCGGCTCTCCCGCGCTTTTCGGGCGCGCCACCGGCTTGGCCAGGCCGAAGTCCATGACCTTGGCGTGGCCCTTTTCCATCAGCATGATGTTGGCCGGCTTGATATCCCTGTGAATCAATCCCTTTTCGTGGGCGCAGAGAATGGCTTCCGCCATTTCGACAGCAATCTCGAGGGCCATGGCCAGCGGAATTGGCCCGCGGGAAACCCGGTTCCTCAGAGTCTGCCCCTCGACATATTCCATGACAAAAAAGAGCCGGCCCTCGGCCTCTCCGACTTCGTGGACGGAGCAGATATAAGGATGATCGAGCGCTGCGGCTGCCTTGGCCTCGCGCACAAAGCGCTGGCGGGCTTCAGCATCCTGATAAGTCTCTTCGGGCAGGAGCTTGAGGGCCACTTTGCGGGCGAGCGTCGTGTCTTCGGCCAGATAAACTTCGCCCATTCCTCCCCGCCCGAGCTCCCCGAGGATTTTGTACCTGCCGGCGAACATTGTTCCCGGCGTCAGGGCTTTGAGCGGAGGCCGCAAGGTCATCGTTTGAAGATTCTCAACCGCTCCGGGAGGACCAAGCCGCGTCCCACAGTCAGCGCAAAACCGCGAAGTCTCTGGGTTCTCGGCCTGACAGTGCGGGCATTTCATGGCCTTTCCTTCCCTTTTTTGGACGATTAAAGAATAATGATAAGCTGGTCAGGAGTCAACCGGCGAGTGAAACGCCGCGCTGAATTATCTAAATTTTATTTCCGCAGGGAGGCCTTGGTGAAAAGGTAGTCGGGGATGGCGGCGTCGAACTCGATCGCGTCCACGATGAATTCCGTCCCCTCCCCGGACTTGAGCGCGTCCTTGTAGACGACCCTCTCGGGCATCCATCGCCCCTGGGCCTTGATAACGCTCTTGACCTCGGTCGTCTTGAGGAGCATGCCGCTCCGGGCATAGCGTTCCTCCTTGAGGACGACGAACCGCGCTTTATCCACCCAGATTTTCCTCGACGGATAGGCGACGTCGGGCGTCCTGGCCGTGAGCTTGAGCACCCAGCAGGAAGCGTCGAGCACGGTTTCTTCACCAGCGACCACCGCTTCATACATGTTATACAACCGGCGGTCCTCCATCATGTCCTCGTAAGAAAGGTCGGATCCCATGACCGACTGCCGCAGCATGTGGCCCGAGATAAGGATGGTCCGGTCGGTCGAGGGCGAGTATGTCCACAGCTGATCGCCGAGTTTGAGCATCTTGGTTCCCCGCTCCCGGGCCGGCGCCAGATACTCCGTGAAAGCCTTGTCTTCGCCCTGAATCCACGACTTCGACTCGACGGACCGGCTGGCGCGCCGGCCGTGGATGAGCATGCGGAAGGTGATGATTTTATTCCCGGAGATAGTGTTCTCATCGACGCGGCCTAAAATCCACTCGCCAGAAAGGGTCTGCTGGCCATCCGAGGAGGTTTGCCTCCCGCCCGCCAGCTCTTCTCCCAGAACTAGGCAAAAGCTTGATTCCAATTTTCCTATAAATACTATAGAAATAATAAATAATATAAAAATAATAAAATTAGTCCCTCCCGTATAAGCGGCCTTTTTCCTGCCTTGACTCACGCTTCAAGCTCCTTCATCAGGGTCGATGTCTTTCGCCTGTAGATGCCGATCCCGGAGATGGACGTGCCGATGAAAGTCGCGCCGAGTCCGGGCATAAACCCGATGACGAAGCTCAGCGGCGTCACCTGCGCCCGCAGGACGTCGGTGATCATCAGGGAAGAACTCTTCATCAACGAACTGATGTCAATGCCGTGGACCTGGATGTAGTAGGCGATGGCCACGCCCACGGCCGTGCCCGCGATCGTCCCGAAAATAGCGATCAGCATGGATTCGGCGATGAGCGACCGGTAGAGATGGGCCTTGTCCTCGCCCATGGCCAGCCGCACGCCGATTTCGCCGTACCTCCGGAGCGAGCCCATCAGGCCGGCGTTCCAGAGGACGATGGACATGGCGGCGACGAAGATGACGACGACGACCGACGAGAACATCCCCATCATGGCCAGGAGATCGGCCAGACCGCTCTGGCTCTTGAGCGTCACCATGACCGGGAGGAATTCACCGCCCTCTGCCTCGCGCAGGGCGTTGAACCGGCCGGCCATGTCTTCAGCGTCCCTATCGCGGTAGATGAAATCCTGGTCGAACCCGAGGATTTCGCCGGCTGCATCCTCCATGTCCAGGGCCTCCTGGATGTCGCGGAGGTCGGCCAGGACGGCGCCCCGGTCCATGGCTGTGACGCCGAACCGGATGGTGCCGGCGACCGTGAAATTGGCCATGGCCAGGCTGCCGTTCATCGTCGAGCTGATGAGCGTGGCCGTGTCTCCCGGCCGCACGTCCAGCGTGCTGGCGAGATCGGCGCTGACGAGAATTTCCCCGGGTTTCCGCGGCGGATTCCCGCTCTGGACGGCTTTCTCGATGTCCAGGATGAGACGCTCGGGGCTTTCGCTCCCGAAGAGGTCGACGGCGAGTCCAGCCACCGGGCCCTGCGAACGGGTCTCGCCCGTCTCGTCGGGGATGTCTAAAAGCCCTCCGAACCGGATTCTCGGGGTCCAGATCATCTCCGGAAATTCCTGCCGCAGCTCCCCTAACAGGGATTTGACTCCGATATAAGCCAGCTCGTTGGGGTTCTGGTCAGCTTCGGCGGCGTAAGCCCGGGACATGACCTTCACGTGGCCCGTGGAGAACCGGGCGCTCGATTCGATGAAGTTGCTCTCCGCTCCCTTGATATAGCAATAAAGAAAGACGGTCAGCATCACGCCGACGGCCACTGTCAGGAAGGGAAAAAGGCTGCGGGAGCGGTCGCGGAAAATGCCCTTCAGGAGGAACTTGATCATGACATCCTTCCCCGCAGAGCGTCGGTGGGTTTGAGCCGGGCGATCTTTCGCGTCGGGAGGAAGCTGACCACGGTCGTGACGAACATGACCAGGACCGTCGTCCCGATGACCAGCCCGGCGCTGTAAGCCGGGAAGATTCTCTCCCCGATGGCGAACCCGTAACTATCCACTGCCTGGGGCATGGCCCACCCGCTGCGGGCAAAAAGCGTGAGCAGGGGGATCCCGTAGACAGCGGCGACCAGGGCCGCCAATGCCGCGTGCAGGGCTCCTTCGAGGGTAAAAAGCTGGATGATTCTGAGCCGGGTCATGCCCATGGCCATCAGGGTTCCCATTTCCTTTCTTCGCCGGAAAATGGACAGGACCTGGGTGTCGAAGATGGCCAGCATGGCCAGAAGGACAAGGATAACGTAGAGGATCGTCGCGCCGAGCGTCTTGGTCCGGACAAGGTCGTGGATGTCCTTGAGCAATATATCCAGGCTTTGGTAAGACCAGCCAGTGATTTCCTCCGAGAAAGCCGTCCCTTTGGCCAGGGTGATGAGAGTGGCCTCCTCGTCCATTCCTGCAAGCGAACGGAGAGTTTCGAGAGCGAGCCAGACCTGTCCCTGGTCGATGGACTGGACAGTCGTGCTCATGACCCGGACGATGCGGATATTGCGGGCATCGAAGGCTCCTTCCGCGTCCCGCCAGCGCAGCGTCACGGTATCGGCCACCTTGAGGCCGCTCGACCGGGCCATGCGGCTGCCGATGATCGCCGGGATTTCAGCGTCCTCTCCGCTCTCTAAGAACTTCGAAGGAAAGAGGAGAACTTCCTGAGCAGGATCGATGCCTCTGATCATGATAGGCAGGAACCGGCCCTGGGGGTAGAGCGTGCCCTGGACGATGAGAACAGCCGTGGCCCTGCGCTCCTCAATGAGCTTTTCCAGCGGACCGGGCACTGGCCCGTGGCCGTCCTCGAGCGTCAAGGGGTTGAAGGGGTCGTATTCACCGTGCCAGTACTGGCCGCCCCCGTACTCGGCGTCCGTCAAGGCTTGAACCGCCTGCCTGCTAATTCCCTGGTAAAGGCCCTGGGTCCAGATGATGGCCACGAAGGCGAAGGAGAGCACCGCGACGTTGAGCCAGGTCCGAAGCCCCGCTCCGAGCAAGTTTCTCAGGGCGAGCTTGAGAAGGATTCTCATCTCGAGCCTCCCGCTCCCGTTCCCGGTTCAGCCGCAGCCTCAGGCCGGCGCGTCGGCGTCATGACTTCGTCCCGGGCGACTTTGCCGTCGACCAGAGTGATTTTCCTCCGCAGGTAGCCGATCACCTTCTCGTCATGGGTGGCGAAAATGAAAGTCGTGCCGGTCTCGCGGTTCAGCTCTTCCATGATCTGGAGGATGTTGTGGGAGTTTTCGGCGTCGAGGTTGGCCGTGGGCTCGTCGGCCAGGATGATGGCCGGTTTCTTGACGATGGCCCTGGCGATGGCCACGCGCTGGCTCTGGCCGCCCGAAAGCTGGGCCGGCCTGGATTTCTCTCTGTCGGCCAGCCTTACCCACTCTAAAGCTTCCATGACCCGGCGTTTTCTTTCTGCCGCAGAAAGCCCCAGCAAAAGAAGCGGGAACTCCACATTCTCGAACACCGTGTAGACGGGCAGGAGGTTAAAGGTCTGGAAGATGAACCCGATGTGCTCATTGCGCAGCTGCGCCGCCTGTTTGTGGCTGAGCTCCTCCACTTTCTTATCCATGACCATGGCGCTTCCCCGGGTGGGGGAGTCGAGCGAGCCGACGATGTTGAGGAGGGTCGTTTTTCCGGAGCCGCTCGGACCGACCAGGCCGGCGAATTCGCCTTTCCTGAAATCCAGGTTGACTTTGTTCAGGGCGACGAGCTCGTGGCTTCCCATCGGGTAGGTCTTCACGAGATCCTTGGTCTGGATCAGAATCGAGTTTTCCATCTTAGGCGCACCTTTCTGTTTTAATAATGGAAGACGGCCATCACCTGGATGCCCTTGCCGGCGAACAAGTTGGCGCCGGTCTCTGTCCGGTAAATTTGAAAGCGCTCGGGATTCCAGAAAGCCATCAGGTGGAAGTTCCAGCGGTCGTACGTCCTCTGCCAGCGGAAAAAGCTGTAGATGTCACGATTTTCCCTGTCATAATAAACGATTCCGGTGAGATTGTCTAAGATTCCGACGGAGTAGTTGAGCGAGACGGCGAGGAACCGGGTTGCTTCCCCATCGCTCCGGCTATCCTTGCCGGAAGCATACTCGAAGTATTCCCCGAGGACATGGAGGCCGTTCCCTAAGTCGAAGGTATAATCCAGGCCGACGACAAAAGACCTTTGCCGGGAATAGGGGAGCCGCTCATCGTCCTGGCGGATTAAAACGGCTTCGAACCAGACGCCCACGCCCAAGTTCCATTTGCCGTCGAGGGCGTACCGGTTCTCAGGAATCGCGGCTGAGGACGAGGCGGCGGGAGAGAAACCAGACCCGGAATCCCCGGGTTTCGTTTTGAAGCTGGCTTGGCGGTGGTGAAAGCTGAACGCCAGCTCTCCCTTGCCGAGCGGCGTCTGGACGCGGCCGCCCAGCTCCGGCCGTCTTTTCGCGGTCGGCAGCAGCTCCCTGCCCTTCGGGTCGTCGTTTCCGTAGAGCCCCCACAGCCAGATGTTGGCGTTCGTGAGGAAGTAATAGCGCAGGAGCAGGCCGTAAACGCCGTCCGTGATCTGGAGCGGGTCCCTCGGGTCGAGACGGTCAAACCACATCAGCGGCCGGAGGAAGGCGGCCGAGCCGAAGCTGATTTTTTGCAGCCCCAGCCTCGCCTCGAACCGGGGCGAGGAGAACCTGGCCTGGCCGCGGTAAAGCTTGATCCTTCCGTTTGTCCGGATATCGTCGATTGCATAAATGCCGGCCGAGCCCCAGGCGTTTACGGAGAATTCTGCGTCCAGGAGGCTTTCGCCGCCAAGGGATTTGGCGAGCGTGAAAGCGGGAAGCCAGCGGAGGCCGAGCTGCGAGGGGGTGGATTTTTCGCCTGAAACCGCAGCCCAGCCGGAGAGGAGGCCCTCAAAATCCATGGTCTGAGAGCAAAGACAAAGCGGACAGAGGCACAGGAAAAAACCCAGGAGAAACGCCGCCGCCAGAGCGATTCTCCCGGGCGCGCGTCTCGCCATTCCGCAGCCGTCCTCCATTTTTCCTTCTTATACCCGTATATTCTGCCAGATTCAGGCGCGTCCCATCAAGAAAGAATCAGGAATATTCAATCATCATGTCTCCTGGGCGACTCTGGACCTGCGGGACTATGGCGTTTTCGAGATCCTCTGGTCACCCGTATCGCCTTATAATTCTCTCTCTGTCTTCGTTCTCTTTATCACCCTTATAGTAAATTTCGACAAGCTCTATCCGATCCTTTTCCTCAAAATAGGCATATATCACTCGGATTCCAGACTGAACGCCCTTTCCCTTTAGGGCCCGGCAAGCGAATTTTCGGCCTTTGTAGACCTTTGGGCTTTGAAAGCCTAGACCAGCGATCTGGACAACGCCCTTATTATCAATTCCCAGCTTATGGAAGAGCATGAGCTCTGTTCTGATGAAATTTTCCAAATCATCCTCGAGTGATGAAAATCTTTTTAGAAGTCTCTTCATATCCCGGTGGAAATCCGGCGAGCGGAGGATTTCTTTAAACGGCGTCATCATACTCCCGGACCGAATAAGCCGGCGTCCTGTAAAATACGGTCTCGTATTCGATGACCTTGCCGTCCTCAGTGGTCAGCCAGGGAACGTCGTTATGGGAATAATCGCTGATTTGACGGGCATTCATGTCGGACAACCTATCCAGGACATCATTTATAACTTCTATCTCGTTGCCTTTCAGAATTCCCGTGTCCGGCTTCCTCAGAGGAAGATATTTTCTTTGAGGATACGCGAAATACTTATCCTTAATTTCCATGATTTCCCCCTTAGCCATCATTTGGTCTACGATTTTCCTGAATTCAAGAGGTGTCGGGCCATACTTATTTTTCTGGTATGTGGCACCGATTAACTGTTCCTCATACTTCTCGTAATAGTCAAAATCGATGAAGTAGAGAAGCTTGTAAATGACCGTCTCGCCGATATGAGGTTTTGCTCCCACTTTGTTCAGGATATAAATCAGCACTTCCCTGAACTTTTGGAGGTTTTTCTGGGGGACATTAATCCTCATCCGCGGTGCAACTCCAGATCCATGGGCTTCGCGGCTCTCTCTGATTACGATTTGAGGCTCTTTTCCCGGATCCAGCAGGGCGTCCACAGACAGATTGAAAATTCCAGCCATTTTCTTGAGCTCTTCGGCGCTCACCTTCCTATCTCCATTCTCTATCTGAGATATAGACGGGCGTGAGATACATAGTTTCTCAGCCAGAGTTTGCTGGCTCAACCCAAGATGCTCCCGGATTTGCCTTATCCTTTGACCCAATGAAATCATCGCATTTCTCCTCAAACTCAATTATACGCTTGTTTGATTATTTGTCAATGGCGTGTAAGAAATATAAACAATAATTTTGTTGGGGTCGGACCACGGTATCCTATTTATTATCAGTTAATTAGTCATAAGAACAGCCACAAAAAGGGCCTTAAATGGGCATTTTTCCCCATGAAAATGTGCGATTGCTTGTTTCTCTTGGAAATGCATTTTGCTCATTTTTGGCCAAAAAACCTCGATTTAAGGGCAAGAAACGCGCTCAAAATTGATATAATTTCTTCATATTAAATGATTTATCGTGGTCCGACCCCGTGACTCAACGGCCTTGACACGCCCGATGGTATGACATATCGTAATACCGAGAGGTGTGTCATGCCCAAGGCAAAAATCGCGATTTCTCTGGCCGAGCAGACGCTCGAACGGTTGGATCTGCTGGTCCGGGAAAAAATCTTTCCCAGCCGAAGTCAGGCCGTCGAATCAGCCCTGGCCGAGAAGCTCGACCGGTTGGAAAGAGTCCGCCTGGCCAGAGAATGCAGCAAGCTTGATCCGGCCGAGGAGAGGGAACTCGCCGAGGAAGGTTTTTCCGAGGAGCTAACTCGATGGCCCGAATACTAAGAGGTGAAGTCCGTTGGGCCGACCTCAGTCCCGGACGGGGACGGGAGCAAGCCGGGCGGCGTCCGGTCCTTGTTTTGAGCCAGGATGTGTTCAATGAGCGTTCCGGGACGGTCGTCGCCGTGGCCATCACAAGCCGGCCTCAAAAGGCCGGATTTCCCTTGGCCCTTGAAATCAGGACTGTGGGGCTTCCCAAGCGCTCCTGGGTTAAAATCAGCCAAGTGCGGACGCTTGCCGTTGAGCGCATCGGTAAAAGAATCGGCCGTCTTGCTCCAGAGGAGCTATCTCAGATCATCGACGGGCTTAATGAGATCATCGGAGATTAATCTTCTCGATAGAGGCTAAGCCCTGTGATGGGAGCGAAATGCGCCGCGTTATGAACACCGAAGACGCTTTGTATTCCTGCCTTGATAAAACTGGAATAAGGCCCTGTATCAACGGTTGAAAAGGCTCCTCTGGCGGCTCTTTTCCCACCGGGCCCGGCACCTTTCGGCAGCCCTCTTATCCCACGCCTCCTTCCAGAGATTGAGCGCCGCCGCAAAATCCCCCATTTTCTCGTAGGTCCGGGCCAGCCTTCGCTTATCAGGCGGCTTCTGCATTTCGTAGAACGTAAGCGCTTCTGCGAACTCTCCTCGCTTGTAAAAACGTCGCCCGCTTTGTCGAATTTCCCCAGGTTGGCATAGATAGACGCAGCCTTCCCGGGCTGACGAGCCAAGACATAGAATCCGGCGGCCCTTTCGGGATGGCCTGCCCTTTCACAGAGGAGAGCCGCCCGGTCATACTGCTTCCACTTAGCGCACATCTCCCAGGCTTCGGGCAATCGGTTGTTCCGTGTGCACCAGTCCACGGCCGCGTCGAAGTACGGGTCCTCTCCTAAAAGAAAGAAGACGAAATTCCCCGCGCCGACGGTCATCTTCCGGAGCAACTCCGGGAGCCTGCGCCCCCCGTTGAGAAGAAAATCGCGGAGGGCCAGCCCGTTCCAGTCCTCACGCTTTTCGAGCTCCGGAAGCTCCCTTTTCCACTGTCTTTTAATCTCGAGATAAGCCGTTCGGTTGAAAAGCTTAAGCCTTTCGACGAAATCCACTAAATCTTTGGCATCGCCGCCGAGCTCGAGATAGGAAAGCGATTTTTTCCAGAAAGTCCCTTTAAAATCGAAGCGGGCCAGAAACCTCCCCCAAATTTGCATTTCTTCGGGGTTTCGAGCCCGGGCAAAATAGGTGTCCATAAAATCGACGATTTTGAATTCGAACAAATCGAAGGGCAAGTCTAAAATTCGCGGCGATACGTGCAACTTTAATTTATTTAAAAGAAATTTTCCTCCCTGGAGCACCGCATCCTGGGACAAACAGATGTCGACCAGCCTGGAATACTCCTTGGCATGCGTGATCCGGCTCCAGGCCTCTTGCGCGC
>Ga0172366_10000990_pt1 | contig 21728 bp, 14 predicted proteins | sample LakKivSesite69cm_FD_114533 | JGI IMG/M metagenome (GOLD analysis project Ga0172366, IMG submission 114533) | Sediment microbial communities from Lake Kivu, Rwanda - Sediment site 69cm | ecosystem: Environmental > Aquatic > Freshwater > Lake > Sediment | place: Rwanda: Western Province, Lake...
ATTACTTGAAGTTGGCGAATGAAGCAATCATGCTTGTCATTCTAGCGCTCTTACACGATAACGTTGATCAAATACAAGAAAAAGATATCCATACGAAAACTAAACGTGTTTAGGATAGGTTTTACTCCTACTTTTCCTAACTCTTTCTTTTATTGGGTTAATAACCCATCGCCGAAATCTTAATAAAGTCGAATTATTTAAAGTTTGTTCACAAATACACCAGAAATGATTGTAAGATGACTACTATGAAAATCGTCAAATTGGGCAGCTTAACCGTAATACTGGCCATTTTCGCGATTGTCATGACCGCGTCGTCGATTGGATTCTTGTTACTCTTGAAAGCGCTGCTCTGATCGTCGTGGTGATGGCTGGTCTCTTCGGAACACGCGTCTAACAGCGGCACGTGTTGATTGGCAAGATGAGCACGCAAACCATGGCACGGGAAGGCCGGTGCGTGCTAGAGCCTGCTGAACCGCAGCCACTTCTCGAATTCCCTGCTCAAGATCTCCAGCTCGGGCTTCGACGGGTTGTAAAATCGGACGACTTGAGTTTGCTCGTTGTAGGATATCAAGAAATCGTTGTTAATCTTCTGGATGAACCCGGTGATGTATTTCTTGTCGAGATCCTTCAGCATCTTGCTCAACTTGTCGATCGGGTAGGCGTTACTGCCCATGGCCGCCTTTTCAAATTCCAGCACGCGCATGTAGATGACGTTCGCCTCGGTTTCGACGAGTTGCCGCAGCCGGTCCTCGCGCTCGGCGCGCAGCTGGGCTTCCGACTTCTTCTGCACGGCCGTCGGGACGAGGATGGCCAGCGGCTTGACCAGCTTCTTCACGGCGACCTTCATCTGGTCCTCGAGCGAGACGAGCTTGCTTGCTTTCTTGGTCTGTTGCTTGAGCAAGAAATCATCGAGCTCCTCGCTCCCCTCGATGAACCGGTCGAAGTCAAAACTGCTCGCGTCGTCTCTTTCCGATTCTTTTTGAACGAATGAAGTGCAAATATGTTCCGTGATCTCGAACGACTTGCTGATGACGACCGTGCACGGATGCCCGCATTTCGGGTTGAACTTGATCGCCACGGACGCCCCGTCATCCATTTTTTAGAAAATCACGGCAGGAACACACTCGTCCAGGCAGTGCACGCACGACTTGCACTTCAATTCCCCGATTTTCGGTGGCTTTTTTTCTCCCGCGTCCTCGCTCGGCGCTATGCTGGTGTCCCTTGGCCACTCGTGTGCGGCTTTCGTGTTCCCGAGGTCGGCGGACATCTCGATGCCTTCGGCGCTGGCATCCTCGTGAGCTGCTTGGTGCACGATTGAAATGACCGCGCCCGCTGCCGTGTTGATCTCCTCATGCCCCGTCTGGCGTGGGTTGCCCGGTTGCGGAATCCCCTGGTTCCCCGGGCTAGTGCTTGGATTGGGCACGTCGATCTCCCGTTCTCTCGCCCCGGCCTTGTCAACTCCGGCGTTATCCTGCTGTCTTGTCTCGGTCATCGTTTCCCAAGCCTTTCTTGTACCAATAGGACGTGCGTTCAATTCGACGGGATGGACGGACGCTCATTACCTTGTGATTAATGCATCGGGGTCTATAAAAAATCTTCGCATTATTGAGTATATCACGAGCAACAACGGTACCTCGTGTCACGAGCAGCAACGGTATTTCGTCACTCGCCGCAACGAGTGACGCTCCCCGACAGTAACTAGTGTCAATGAATTTATAATTTTGTCTGTTTTGGGGAAATTTTTCGACTTGACATGGATTATCGACGGCGATAAAAGCGGCCGATCACGATGCAATCGGCAACGACAGCCTAACGGGACCACCCAAGTCTCAAGCGGTTCTCTCTGGAAGCGACATAGCATCACGTGCCACGAAGGGCCTCGATGGCTGCTTATTCGAGCATATAATCTTGATTCGTGAATTTTTATCGCAATCAACAATCCTTATTTAGTTTTTCGATAATCGGAATGGAGATGATCGGCATGGGAAAATCGGGTTGATGATAACACAAAAAAAATTGCGTTGAATCTAATAAATGCAGAGGGAACCAATGAAAAACTCGAAATGCTCTTGTTTTGGTTCATGCGTCTTAAAGGATGCCTCGCTTCGGCCATAATTAATAATCGAGGCTTCGCAAGGTTTGACAAAGCTTGATAATCTTTACCCACGTTATTCGAAATGGAGAATAGATCTTCCCGCCCATGATCCAGCATGTCCTGGCACGTCGACGAGCTCGTTGAAACTGAAGAAGAGCGGCCGGCGAAGGAACCAGAGCAAGCCGCCGCGCCCGCGGAGCAGCAGAGCACTGCAGCGCAGCAACCGGCGGTGATGCAGACAAAGATATTGAAAAACGTCTCCCAGGACAAGATCCAGTTCCGGTGGAAGATCTGCGTCGTCGGTCCAGGGGGTGTCGGCAAGAGCACGATGTTACACCGCTATTTCTACAAGCAATTCATCCCGGACATGATCATGACTATCGGCGTCTCGCACATGAGCCACGTGATCGAGCGCCATGGCAAGGTCATCAACCTGATAATTTGGGACCTGTCCGGCCAGAAACGGTTCGAGGTGCTTCACCCCGCCTACGTCGGTGACTCGACGGGTGCCTTCGTCGTCTTCGACATGTCCCAGCCCGACACGCTCGACGACGTGAACAAGTGGGTGGAGTTGATCCGGCGGTACAACGCGAACAACAAGGCCCTGCCGATCGTGCTCGTGGGCACGAAGGTCGACCTCCTCACCGACCAGGGCCAGCTCGATGCGATCTACAAGGTAATCGAGGAAAAGATGGCCGAGCTCGAGCTGCAATACGTTTGCGTCACGTCATCGAAGACGAACTACAACGTGACCGAGACGATCGACTTCCTCGTCGATTATATCTTGTGGTCGCGCGGGATCCAGTAAAAGGATAGTGGCCATTCATCTCCCGAGGAACTTTTTCTTGGAGCGGCGGCGCGAGTCCTGGTCGAGCCCGAAGAACCGGCTATTGCTCAAGTTCTTGCGCATGGCGCCAAGCGAGAACAGTTGCATCTCCGCGCCCATCTTGTTCATCGTGATCGCCTTTTTTGCCCATTGCTCGCAATACTTGCACTCGCCGCAGTTCGCGTCGCAATCTTGCTTCTTGAAGAAATCGATGAACCCGTCAAGCTTCGTGTTGTCGATGCGCAGGTGCGGCTTTAACGAGTCAGCGCTCGGCTTTTCCTCCATGATGCCATCCGCGATGAACGCGAAGCCCTCGAGGATGTCGGCGAGATTGCCGTCGTACTTCTTCTCGGAGTATGCCTTGATGGACACGAGTAACCGGTTAGTCGTGAGCCGCCGGCCCCCGATCTTGAAGCTGTTGATGCCGATCGCCTGGTAGTGCGGGATGTCCTCGGGCCGCACCCAGCGGCACCGTATGATCTCGGCAGGATCCGACAGCTTGGAGATGCTGCAAGCAACTACGGGGTAATCCTGATAAGCCTTGTTGCTGAAGGTCTGGGATGCGTGGCCGCAAAGCGTGTAGTGGTACTGTCGATAGGGACACTCGTACAAGCAGCCATCGGTCAAGAGCAAGTTGATCTCGCACTTCGTGGCCTTGACCATTTTCTCGAGTACCTTGAAATTCCGGTTGATCATGACGTCGGGCGTGATGGCGCTCGCCCCGAGCGACTCGAAATACTTGGCCTTGTTGACCGTGTTCACCTTGGCGATCGTCGAGACCCGGATCTTGAGTTTCGGGAACTGTTCCTTCACGATCTCCATCAAGTACGGGATCGTGAGAACGACCCCATCGCAGCCGATGTCCTGGATCCATTGAAGCTCGTTGATGAGCTTCTCGTGGGTTTCCCTCACGAACTCCTGGCCGGCCATGCACGGTGCATTCAGGACGTAGGTGAACTCGATCTTGTTCTCGTGCATCAGCTTGATCTGTGCTTGAATTGCCTCCCGATCGGGCCCGGGCAAGATGAACGAGGGCCTGCCACCTCCGACCATTGTATGCTGCGCTGACGCGTAAAAATCGTAGACGGGGTACTTGTTTTTCACGACCTCCTCTATAAGGCGCGGGTCCCAGTTGTAAGCGACTGATAAGTGCATCTCACGTTACCCGAGCAATGAAAATCATCCCGCCGATTAAACTTTTTACTCGTGCAGATGTCGCCATCCTGGATAAAGGCCACCAGGGAAACGAGACTCAAGACGAGGGCATTGTTCGACATGGAGCGCATCGCTACTTGCACTAATCCTTCGATAAAAACGATTGTTGTCGTGCACGTCAAGAAGGTGCCTTTTGCCCGTCAATGAACGTCGCGATCGACCGGGGGGATATAAGGACGCGCTCCCGCGCCCATGGTGTCTGTCTCAACATCGCATCGATCTCGGAGGGCGTGTAGGATGCCAACATGGAACGGTACGGGTCGCCGGCCGACTTGAGGGGTTCGGGCATGCGTGGCGTGAACCAGTGGTTGAACGCGTGGTGGAAAAGCCTTCGTGCATCACGTCGCAAGTCAAACAACACCATAATGCCGGCAGGTCCGAGCACCCGGTGGATCTCGGCGAGCACGGCCGCTGGCTTCGACCAGTGGTGCATTGACAAGGAGGAAACGACCATGTCCATCGAGCTATCCGGCAAGGGCATGCGGGCACCATCGCCCTCCTTGATATCGATGTCTTGCAAGCCGGAGCGGGTCAAGTATTCCTTGCACTCGCGGATCGACGCCGCCCCGATGTCGATGCCGTGCAAGGTTGCATCGATACCAGCCTTCCCGATCCCGTCGTGAAGATCCTTGATAAGATGCCCGGTACCGCAGCCGAGATCGAGGACGCAGATTGGCTTGGCAACAGCACTCTTCTTGATGGCATCGACCACGTGGTCGACGACGGTCCGGCGAATGCTCTTGAATTCGAGCCGGTCCTGGATCTCCGCGTACCCGGCTCCGGTCGCGTTGTCATCAAATCCTTCCGGTTCCGGCTGCCGGGGGATAACCACTCGCGGCATACCGGCAAGGATGGGTGATAGCAGCGCGACCGCGATCCCCGCCACGACGAGGATCCACAACCAGGTGAGATCCATGGGTTCAGCACTAGTCTAGAAAAGGACGTGGAGGGTATTAACGTTCTTCAAGGACATGCGGGATCACTGCATTCCAGGTCCCTTATTTACATTTATTAGGCCTTGCGCCTCGTTCTCATACTATGAAAACGATCGTCCATGAGGTGGATGTCCTCGTCGCGGGCGGTGGATTGGCGGGCACGTGTGCCGCCATCGCTGCGGCACGGCAAGGTACCACGACCGCGCTCGTCGAGCAGCGAGGGGTGCTCGGTGGAAACGGCTCGAGCGTCGTCCGCGTTCACATCGGTGGCGCGCCGGATCATGGCTGGCAATTCGATGCACGGGAGACTGGCATCATCGAGGAAATTCGATTGACCTATGCGGTCAAGGATCCCCGAAACTCGTACGCTTGGATCGACCAAGTGCTCCGCGACGCGTGCCTTGCCGAGCATCACTTGACCGTGTACCATGGCATAGCCATAGATGACGTGAAAACCGAGAACCACGCGGTAGACGGCTATGCAAATCGCATCATCGAGTGCAGCGGGCTGCAACAAGATTCCGAGACAAGGCACGTGTTCAAGGCCAAGGTTTTCGTCGACGGGACGGGAGATGGAACCCTCGGGGCGCTCGCGGGGGCAGAGTTCCGCATGCGTCGCGAGGCAAAAACCGAGTTCGGCGAGTCCATGGCACCCGACGTGGCGGACGCGTGCACGCTGGGCAGCTCGATTCTTTTCGAGGCCCGCGACACGGGCCATCCCGTGCCGTTCACGCCTCCTCCCTGGGCAAAAAAGCTCCCGAAGGACTATTCTGACCAGCGACGCAGCCGGCAGCCGACAGGTGGCAGGGAAGGGGATGGATACTGGCACGGGTCGATGCATGCCGGTTGGTGGTGGAACGAGTATGGCGGGAGGCTCGACACGATCCGTGACAACGAGGTGATCAAGCAAGAACTGCTCTCTATACTGTATGGGCTCTGGCATCACGTGAAGAACAGTGGTGACTCGCGATACGCGAACTCGGCGAATTATGATCTCGCGTGGGTCGGTTCCATCCCCGGCAAGCGCGAATCGCGCCGGATCATCGGCGATTACATCTTGAAGCAGCAAGACGTTGTCGCGGGAACGGTCTTTCCCGATCAAATCGCGGCGGGCGGATGGAACATCGACCTTCATCCACCCGATGGGTTTTATGACGAAGGCCCGCCTTGCACGCAAATGCGATTGCCGGACCTGTACACGATCCCCTACCGCAGCATCTACTCGAAAACCACCAGCAACTTGTTCATGGCATCCCGGTGCTTGAGCGTGACCCACGTGGCTCACGGCACGACGCGGCTACAAGGCACGCTCGCGGCTGTCGGCCAGGCAGCCGGCCTGGCCGCGGCCTGGTGCGCGAAGAAAAGCACATCCCCGCGGGCCCTCGGCACGATGATGTTCAACGCCTACCAGCAAGAGCTACTCAAGCACGACGGTTTCTTGATCGACCTGCCCAATTCCGATCCTGAAGACCTCGCGCTGCATGCAGCCGTGTCCGCGTCATCCACCCACCCATTGCATTTCGACCAGGTCGGCGCGTGGGTTCCACTCTATTTCTCCGTGGCCCAGCAATTTCCCGCGATACCAGACGGGAACCTTGGCGAGATCCGCTCGATATCCATTCTCGTGAAGAATACCTCCGGCGATCCCGTGCGCCTCGATGGTGGCATCCGAGAATCCGACATCGTGGGTGACTTGGGTGCCAAAAACGACATCTCGGAAATGGCGGGCAAGTGCCCGGCGAGATCCACAACGTGGGTGTCGCTCGAGCTCGATAGGCCGATCAAGGTCGAAGCACCGCGCGACCCGGCACGACCGCGCCTGCTCTGGTTCCACATCGACAGCCCTCCCAATGGATCGATCGACGTGTCCATCGGCAAGGACATCGACCACTATCCTGGATTCCGTGGAGGGTATTACGACGAGGACGCCGGCGCGTGGAAGATCGTCCGCATCCACGACGGCGCGACGTATTTCACGCCCGTCGTGAAGCCACGCGGGGTCTATTGCTTCTCGATCCCCGGGTTCACGGCGTTTCCCGCGGGCAACGTCACGAATGGCTTTCACCGCCCCGGAAAGCATGGGCCGAACGTGTGGATGAGCGACCCGTCCAAGGGCTTCCCCCAGTGGCTGGCCATCGACGTTGGTCGTGGCCGCACCGTGTCCGAGATCCACCTCACGTTCGACAACGGCCTGGACAAGCCCTACCCGCATTTCTACCGGGACGACTACGCGCCTTGGCCGACTTACGGGCGCCCGCCGCGGAGCCCCAAGGATTTCGATGTCGTTGCCATCGCGGGCGATGAGGAAAGGACGATAGCTAGTGTGCGAGGAAATTACCAGCGGAAGGTGATCGTTAAATCAAACGGGACGCGCGCGGATCGGATCAAGGTGGCCTTCCACGCCAGCAACGGCGCGAGGGAGATCGGGGTTTACGAGATACGTGTCTATTGACCGTCCCCTACACCTTCAGCCCCGTCTCGCGTGCCTTGAGCATCGTGAGCTCCATCGCCTCGCGCTCGCCTGCATCGTGGTCGATAGGAAACTTGTTGCCGAGCTTGCTTTTTTTATGTGCCCAGCTCGTGACATTATAGAGCAACTTAACGAACCTCTTTGATGGCCCGGATATATACATGGCATTTCGAAACTGGCGCAATTGATAATCGTCCCATCCTCCCACGAGCCCATAAATGAAGAATAGCAAGATCGGGAGGGCGAACAAGATGAGAAGCAAGAAGCACGCCGCGACGGCGAGAGGCACGATGATATCGGGTGCGTGCTGCATGTACAGCGTGTTGAAGACTTGCACGAACAGCAAGTTGGCCGGGATCAAGCACGCGACCGAGATGGCCGGGGCCACGAACACCTGGTACGGGCTGGAGAACCTGGTCTTGATCGTCTTCTTCTGCACGAACCACCATTGCACGGTCAGCTTCGTCAGGTAGGCGGGGAGGTCGGCGAGCAAGTAGGTGTAGATGGCATACGACTCCCCGATGATGCTCAAGATGCCGAACGGGCTGATCATGAAGACGTATGAGAAAAACCTGGCTGTTTGTTCGAATATCAGCGCGTAAGTCCGGTATTCTGGCTTGTCCGCACCCTGGCAAATGTCGCTTCCGAAGTTGATGGGAAACACGAAGAATCGGGAGATCATCAAGATGGGGATCATCCACGCGGCCGCGCCATACTCGCCACCCACGGCTTTCAAGACGGGCGGGACGAAGATCGCGACCTCCGTGGAGAGAAACATTGATAGCAAGAACCAGTTCTTCCACTGGCTCTCGATGATCAGTTTCGTTAGTTCTTTTTTCTGGTTATTGAACGATTCGGAGATAGCAGGCGTGATCGTGAACGAGATGGAGATGACGCGGGCGATGCCGTCGGCGATCGAGTACAGGCCCGTGATGACCGCGTAGTTCGGGAGCCACGCGATGACCATCCACAAGATGGCGAAGTTGACGCCCGTGTTGATCACGTGGGCAAAGAGGAGTTTCCCCCCGAATGTAAGGCAATCCTTGACAATCTTGCGGTTGAAATCCGGGATGAAGGCATCCCGGAGGCGCAACCCGAAGGGCTGCAAGACCTTGGAGAAAAAATACCCGGCGATTACCATGGCCATGAAGTCGTCGAGGTACGTGCCGATGATGAAGCCATACGTGGCACCCATGAGCTCGCCGATCGCGGGCACCTGGATGCCGATCCACCGGCCGAGTAAAATGAACCCTATCTGGGTCGCCGACTGCAAGAGCACGGATTGGATTATCTGAACCTTGTTCGCCTTGTCGAACTGCTGGAACCCGATGAGGGCGCCGTTGAACGACCCAAGCCAGCCCGGGTACTGTGTCGTCGAATATATCAAGAAAAACCACATGGCATATTCAAGATTTCTTGGCATGAAATATAAACAATATATCGCAACACCAGTGACTTGGACGAGCCCAGTAAACATCTGGAACCATATAAAGAACTGGATGTATCGGATAGCTATGCGCGGATTCTTGACCGAGTATTCCGCCACGTACCTTTCCACTGCTGGCACGGTCGCCACGTCCATGATCGTGAAGAAAAGACCGAAAAATTGCGTGGTCAGCGAGCTGAACCCGAGCGCCGCCGGGAAGGGCAAGATGAGCTGGGGTATCACGTATCCGACAACGAGCAGCGCAGGCAACGCCAGCACCAGGATGAGCGTGTAGTTCCACCAGAACGACGCAAGAGGCCTATGATAACCCGTCTTTTTCCACAAGTAGTCGGCATTGCCCTTTTCTTCGAGTTCTCGCAGCTTGGCTTCGGTCGCATCGGAGATCGTCGCGTCCATAAGTATTGAAAACCAAGATAACAATAAAAAACGCGCGAACAGATCATTTAACAATGAGCGAGCAAATTCTAGTCGAAAAGGGTGTTTTGAACCTCGCTGGCAAGAAGATCCACTACATCGACGAGATACAAGGGCTAGGGCATCTCAAGTCCGTGCGAAAGTTCAACCTCAGCGACAACTGCATCCCGGAGATCGAATCGCTCGCGAAACTCGAATCCCTCGTTCCGATCGAGGAACTATCGCTCTTCAACAATAAACTCCGTGACATGAAGGGAATCGAGCAGTTTATCAACCTAAAGAGTCTCACGCTCAGCCGGAACAAGATCGCCGAGATATCCGGTCTCGACACGCTCGTGAACCTTCGCGAGCTGTTCCTGGACGACAACTGCATAACCGAGATCAACGGCCTGTCGTCGCTCGTGAATTTAAAGATCCTCTGGCTTGGGGACAACCGGATCCGCGAGATCAAGAACCTTGACAAGCTCGTCAATCTCGAGGAACTCTATATCGGCTACAATGCAATAAAACGCATCACTGGGCTCGACAACCTGGTCAACTTGCGCGAGCTCGTTCTCGTCTACAATGACATCGAGGAGATCGAGGGCCTCGATAACCTTCGTTCCCTCGAAAGCATCAACCTCAATTATAACCGGATCAAGGAGATCAAAGGCCTCGGGAATACCATGAAAATAAAGCACCTTGCCATCGGGAAAAATCCCATCCCCGATGCCGACATCAAGAAGTGCGGCGGCGTCGATGGCGAGGGGCACGCGCTGGATCCCATCCGGTTCCTCCTGCACTGTCGCAAGGAACTGGCAAAGCAGGCAGAAAACAAGTGAAAATAACAAGGCAAGAGAAGCTTCAGAAATCGATTGCCTTCCCGTCGACCATGCAATAGAGTATCTTCTTGATAATGTCCGAGGTCACGTCGACGGGCGTGATGGAAATGGCCCCCGACTGGAGGATCAGCTCGATGAACTTGTCGATGTTGGTATCGAGATTTTCCTTCGTGATCCCGAGGTCGACGAGCTTGGTCGGGAAATCGACCTTCTTCTGCAAGTCCTGGACTGCCTTGAGCAGCATGTTTGCTGCCGCTGCATCCGTGTCCTTCCATTCCGCGATTCCCATCACCTTGGCCGTGTTCGAGAAGACCTTGACAGAGTTTTCGTCGTGCTTGATGACGTACTGCATCACGTAAGGAAGCGCGAGGCCGACGCCGAAACCGTGTGGTATGTGGAAGGTGCCGCCCAGCGCATGGGCGATGCTGTGACCGAGGTGGACCTGGGCATTCCCGAACGAGAGCCCCGCGATCGTGGCAGCGTTGTGCACGGCCTCGCGAGCATCTGGATCCGACTTTTCATATGCAGCCGGCAGGTGCTTGAAGAGGAGTCGCAGTGCCACGCCGGCTAGGCCTTCTGAATAGATGTTGTTCCACTTGCCGCAGATGTTCTCGATGCAGTGCCCTATGGCATCGAATGCTGTGCTCGAAGTGAGCTTCTTTGGCATTTCATCCACGAAGATGGGATCGACGATGGCCATCCACGGGATCGTGGCCTTGTTGAGCAGCTCGAGCTTTAAGCCCGTGGCATCGTCCGTGAGCACGACAGCAGACGTTGTCTCGGCGCCCGTGCCAGACGTGGTTGGGATGGCGATAAGCTTCGCCTTCGTGCCTGTCGGGATGGCGACGAATGGGTTGAGGCCGTTAATGTCGAAGTCTAGACCCGCTTCGTAAAGCACCCAGATGGCCTTCGCCGTGTCGATAGAACTGCCGCCGCCGAGAGCGATGATCAGATCAGGCGCGTATTTCACGCATTTTTCCGCGCCTGCCTTGACCACGGAAACGGGCGGGTCAGGTAACACGCCGTCGAATATCTGGTATTCGATACTTGCTTCTTTTAACTTGCTCGTTACAATGTCGACCTTTTTAAGCTTCACGAGGTCCTTGTCGGTCACTATGAACGCTTTCGTTCCCGTCACGTAAAGGGAATTTGCCAATTGGTCTACGGACTCACGTCCGAAGATGATTCGGGGGGAATTAAAGAACCACATGTTGATCCTCCAAGGATTCAAAGATTGTTTTTGGAACTGTATTCACCTTTTGTTTAAAACTTATTTAAGTCATCGCGTCTCCTTTTGACACGAATCGATCATTCTCTTCCGGAAGCAAACCTTGTCCCCAACATTGCATATAAGTTTTCTCACGGATTGTGGCGATATCTGCGAACGCTACCCGAGCGGTTGCGCGGATTGCTGGAAAGATCGCTTGATAAAAGCCGGCATCCCGTTCCGGGAGTATAATGCCGTGATGGAACAAATCAAGGGAGAAGACATCGAAGGTTCACGTGATCTCATCTACCGGAAATACCAAGACGTCTTGAACATAAAATCTTTGATGGTACTCAGCAAAGGCGGGGTATGCGTGTATAATCACCCGGTGACGGGCGCGGGTATGGATGCGGACCTCGTTGCGGGCTTTTTACAAGCAAACATCGTCTTCTCGCAAGAAGGCGTGCGGGATAAACAAGCGCAATCCACGCCTGAAAAGGAGGATGCGAAGGCCGTGCTCGATTTTGCACCCGTCGAAAACGAAGATATGCTTTCGTTCAGCGAGCCACCAGGCGAAGCAGCCACTGCTTTGGACAAGCCGCAAAACCTGGTCGAGCTTCATTACCAGAAGTTCGTGTTGCTCGTGCACGAGGCGAGCCAGGTCCGCTCCGTGCTCATTCTAGATCATCAACCCAGCTTCGCTCTCAAGAACCTACTAGTCAGCTTCTCGAATTTCTTCGAGCGGGTCTATGGTGAGACCCTGGCACAGTTCGTGGGAGACGTGACTGCCTTCGAGGACGCGCGGATCATCGTTGAGAAGGTCTTCGAGACTGACCTCCTCTTTCCTTATGCAGCCGTGCTGATCTCTCCCGACGATCAAAACGCGCTCGGGAGTCTGGAACAGCTCGTTTACAAGTACGGCTACGACAAGGCGCAAAAGGCCGGTTTCTTTTTCATCGGCACTCTCGTCGAGGAGCTCAAGAACATGCTCCAGAAGCCAGCGAAGGACATCGTCCACGATATCTACGAGCTCGTCAAAAAGGAATACTTCATCCCCCAGCAGATCGAGACGGCGGCCAAGTACATCGATCAAGTCAAGGCGCAAAAGGCCGCAATGGAGACCGCTGCATCGTCCATGTCTGCACTGTTCGGCAAGGCCGAGGCTGATGAAATTAAGGCCTTGAACGATGATCTGAAGAACATCTCGGAAAAGGATGCAAAAACCCGGTTCAAGAAATATATGGCCGCGGCTGCTACCCGGCTAGAGTTAGGGATTCACGCGGATGCTATGCGAAATTACGAGTTGGCAAAGCTCGTGGCGAGCACGGTGGGGCTCACGCGGGAGTTTGATCAAGTCAACTCGAAGATCCAGCAGCTAAACGACACGGTATTGATGCTCGAGTATAGCAATGCGATGAAGCTGGCGGTCACGGCGGAAAAGAACAAGGACTGGCTCAAGGTCGTGCAGCATTACACGTCTTGCCGGAAATTGCTGATCGAAGGCTTTAAATACGACGTGAACGACAAGCGGGTGAAGGAAATCGACCGCCGGATAAGCAACGCACAGCTAAAGGTGCGATGAGCCGGCGAACATCACGTGTTCTTGAAGACCTCGTCCACGGTTTCCAGCAGCTCGGCCTTCGTGTCCTTCATCCCCCTCACGAGCACCCGCGTGATCAAATCCTTCCCGATGGCGATGTCCATGATGCTTGGGTCCGATTGGATCTTCTCGATGCCCATCTCCATGTTCTGAATCTGTTCCTGGAGGGCGGCGCGCGCGTTTTCCCTGGTTTTATAGGTCGCGATCATGAGCTCGTCGTAAGTCTTCACGTCCGGGGCCTCGCACTTCAAGGCCTCGATCATGTGCTTCACTTGAGCCATAAACGTGTTCCTGACGTTGTCCACGAACCACTTGTAGTTCCTGTTTCGCTTGTTCGCGAATCGCGCAGTCGAATCGTTTTTAAAATAGCGGCCAGCATTTTTCTGGATGACATCCTCGATTTTCTTGGTCGGGTCAAGGATTAACTCCTTGGCGCATTCGATGTCGAGCTCCAGGTTTCCCTTGCTGCCGTCACGTAAGATGGGCTTGACGAAGGTATCGTAAAAACTGCGTACAGCCGGGCGGATCAAGAAATTATGCGCGCCTTCTAATTCCTGATTGATGTATTCTGAACCCTTTCTCAATGACGATTCCAGCTGCTCCAACATGCGAGCCTTGATGAGCCTGACATTCCGCTCGAGCGTGGCTGCTTCGATCATACGCAGGTACCATGGTCTTGCTTTCTAAGCCTATTGAAGCATAGGACGCATAATAATGGAGGCATTAACAAGGAGGGACGGATCGAAAAAAAGGGCATCGATGCACGAGAATCCTTGACCTTCAACTCGGTCTTCGAACCGACCATGTTAAATTTGTTCGGCGATCTTATGCTCGATATATTGTTCACCAGCGACGCCGCGAGCATCGCTCAAGGACAGATGGAGCCCTTGATCTCTTCCTTGGGTATCTTGGATCGCACGGCTTTTGTTGAACAATTGATCGGTTCAACGCGGCCATTATAATGCAGAATAAGCGCCAGCGCCTCTCGAAAATGAAAGTGGTTTGTTTTGATGTGAGCACCTTCGCATTCTTTCAACTACTCGTCGAGGAGAGGCAGAAAAGAAATGGAAGGTCAAGGTGCCTTGAGTAGCTTGATCAAGGTCTTGCCGACAGACTGCACGTCCATCTTGAGAAGGTCGTCAAAATTGGCGCCATCCTTGAACACGATGATGTAGAAATTTTTCTTGTTTTCCTCGACGATCTGGCTCCATAAGAACGAGTATTTCTCCAACTGGATGATGATATAATTCGATTTCAAGAACGGGTAGAACTGAAAGTTTTCATTGAGGTAAAGGAACGAGAGAAGCGTGTTCTGGGCAAGCTTGACGAGCTCCTCATATTGGATATCGGATGACGCGACGATGTTCTGGCCTAGCAAGTTGCGCTTGTCGTCGAGGATGATGATGATATTTGCGTTCGTTTTCGATGCGAGATCTTGCAACGCATAGTCAATGACGTTCTTGTCCGGGAACAAATTGAGTAAAGTCTTGGAGAATGCCTCGATGACCGTGTACCTGTTGAAGATCGATGTCCGGAAGAACATCACGTCGCGCCCGTAGGCGAGCACCTTGATCTTGTTCGTGAGCGCTGTGATCTTCAGCTCGATTCGGTTCTTCTTGGAATCGCGTTCCACATCGGGATCGTACTTGTGGAACAAGATCGAGATCAGCGGGTTCACGTTAAGCTTGTCAAAGAGCTGGAGCGTGTCGTAGAGGAAGTCGATGGCCTCATCGTAGCGTTCCTCGTCCAGGACATCGATCACGTAGAAGAGGATGCTCGTGTCCGCATAATAGACCATTGGCCGCTTGAGATATTGGATCCTGTATAGGCGTTGGCCACCCATGTCCCAATCGTGAATGGATTGCCCGAGAAAAGTGAATTCGCTGCGTTCCGTGAGTTTTGTGGGTTGAGGGTTAACGATCTTCTCGAACTCGTTCTTCACGGTTGCGATGATGGACGACTTCCCGGCGAAATCCAGGCCAGAAAACAATATTTTCCATGCCTCGTGGGGTTTCGACTCTTGTGCCTTCATCGATTCGAGCAGGTCGGGTGGCGAAATTTCCTCCTCGTCGACCAGGCCTGGCACGATTATCTCGTCTTGTTTCTCAGCAGGTACTGCCGCCTTCGCAGCATCCCTCGATTTGGCATTCGCCTTCGTAGCTTTTTTCTTTATTAGCAGTTTGCTCGTTTTCTTGGCCGGCTTTGCGGGGGCCTCCGGTTCAGCAGTTTCCGAGAGCACCTCGTCAACGCTCACGCGCGCATCCTTTGCAATCTCCGGGGCCTTCTCCTCTTTTCTCTTAGCCGGCTCGGTCGTGACTTCTTCTTTTTTCGGCAATTCCTTTACTGGCGTATCTGGTTTCGTATCATCTTTCTTTTCAGACACCGGGACCTCGTTTGTCTCCTTGAGCTCGATCTTGTCGGCGTCAGCCATGTCCTTGTCCGATGTCGAAACCTTTTTTGTCTTCTTTCCCATAGCCTCAACTCGCGACTCTGCGAATGCCACGTGGATGACTATGTATTGTTGATTCGTGTTAAAAGATTTTTTATTTGCTTTCTTGAATGATCGGAAAAATTGGGAGCGGATGAAAAACAATGTTTTCATGGTGCAGTCTTATAAAATGGTGCCCTCTTATTGCCAGCCTTTTTGGGAATAGCCATGCCTTTGTTAAGTCGCTTCCGCTGCACAATAACGGCCATACCGCACAAGAGCAAGGCAAATGCCGATGCAAAAGCGATGCCCATGGCCATATCACGAGCCTCCGGTCCTGGACTTGCGGCAACCAACGGGAGAACAACGATCTGCCTGGTCACGTTGCACGAGTATCCATCATCATCGGTAATGGTGAGAGTGATCCAATAGGATCCTTGCTGGCGGTAGGCGTGGACTGCATTACGCGTGGTGGCCGATGTTCCATCGCCGAAGGTCCACGACCAACTGGTGATGTGGCCGTCTGCATCCTCCGACTCGTCGATGAAAGTGACCGCGTCGTTCACACGTATAACAGTTAAATCCACGCTGAACATCGCGATGGGCATTTCTCCGATGCGGATCCCTCCCGGAATATTCCAGGGGATAGAATCCCCGCTGATCACTCGTCCAGAACTATTTTCGATGCCCGACCAGGTGACGTTCACGTGGACCACGGTGACCGATGCGTTGTCCAAGACGGTGATCCAGAAGGCTTGCGTAGCGATGCTCGAGTTCGCGATGAAGACAGTCGCGGGGGCCATCCATTGGAAGAATCCCGCGGGATCAGCATCGAGGATCGCCCCAACAGTCGCTGATGTTCCACCTGTGTTGGTGAACGTGACGGTGATCGTGAAGCTCTCGTTCGCCAGGTATGGGCCAGCTCCGTTCGATCCAGAAACGACGACGTTCGTTATCGAGATCCTGGCTTGAGCAGTCGTCATAATGTTGATTGCTTGGGTGTAGACGTCTAGCAAGCTCGGGTTATTGCCCGTGAGGTGCGTCCGCAAGCTGCAAGAGGTCGCTGCACCCGTTATAGTCGTCACGAGGAAGTCTACGGTGATGACAGTTCCCGCGGCGATGGGGCTGGGAACCACCGAAGAATTGGACGAGAACCCAGCAGCACCGCCAAATTCCATCGACAGAGAACCGCCCGTTATTGACATGTTACCCAACGAGTTGTCAATGGTTACATGCACGACGAAGGATTCCCCTTGGACGAAAACCGTGCGACCACCAAGAATTTCTTGAAAAATGGATACCTGGCTCTGGACGACCCGCACGTCGCCGGGGAAGTTGGCGGTCGAATTGGAAACGGCCCTGCCCGTGATCGCCTCGGTGCCGCTGAAGCTGGCTTGTACACGTATCGTATTGCCAACCGGCTCGATGGCAGGAATTTGGAAGCGGAACTGGACAACAATTTCGCCACTTGCACTCAAGTTCAGGCCCGTGCTGGAGTTCAGCGCGACCTGGGTAATTGACGTTGTCGAATTAAATGTCAAAGTAACCGTGCATCCCGTTATCGCGGTGCCACCGGTATTGCGGACGTTCACCTCTGCAAGTACCCACCCGCTTGCCAAGGAAGCCGTCGCGTTGAGGGCGACGGCGTCGACGAATGCACTGGAAGGCGATTGGATGCTCACGTTAGTAGTATCGGCGATAGCGTCGCCGCTCATGGCACGGCTCGAAATCGCTTCGGTGCCGGTCCACGTCGCCGTGATCGTCACCGCCGCCGTCGTTGCACCAGTTGCAGCCGTGATCGAGAATGCTTGAGTGTTCGTGCTGTTAGCATTCACGATGACGGCCGCCGGGCCGGTCGAGGTGAGGTGCGTGTACGAGCCGAAGGTCAGGGTCGCGTCGACGTTCGTAGCTCCCGTGCCGCCCGTATTGCTGAACGCGACCGTGAGCGTGAAGCTCATGCCTGCGACATATGGACCGGCGCCGTTCGGGCCAGAGATAACGATGCCCGAGATCGCCACGCTGGCACGTGCTTGCATTCTCACGAAGGTTTGATTGTTACCGCTGAGTACACGGCCCGAAATCGACTCGAAGCCCGCCCACGTCACGCTGATAGTTACAAATGCGGTCGACGACGATGCCAAGGACGTGATCGTGAAGACTTGCGCGTTCGTGCTGCCCGCGTTGACCGTCACGCTCGCCGGGTTACTCCATGACAAGGCCGCATAGGCACCATCGTCGATCGTCGCGTCGACGTTCGTCGCTCCCGTGCCACCCGTATTGCTGAACGTGACCGTGAGCGTGAAGCTCATGCCGCCGACGTAGGGGCCAGCGCCGTTCGAGCCGGTGATGACCAGGCTCGTGATGGATACCCTGGCTTGTTCTTGAATAGCCACGTTCAAGAAATTGGATCCTTGGTCTCCCGAAAGGCCACCCGTGGCCGTCCAATTGGCTCCCATTGTAACGAGGAACGTGGTTGCATCTGGTGAAATGGTCACGATGAAGTCTTGCACGCCGGTTCCCCCGTAGGGCGCCAACGAGACTCCCGCGGGATCAGTCGAAGACAAATATGGATATCCACCAAACGTGAGAGTTGCATCGACGTTCGCCGCAGATACATTCTGGTTATTGAAAAACGTGACTCGAACGTTGAATGACATCCCGCCGACTAGTGTCCCGGAACCTGACGTGCGTGCAATGCTGCTGATACGCACGCCCAGGGGCGGCTGGAGGGTACTAGTTATATTTACAGCGGCCGGAGCGCCGCAATATGCATGAGAACCAGCTGTCCATGTGCAACTCGCAGAGAACAGCACCTCCCCCTCTACTGTCGGGCTCACGTCGCTGGCGGTAACGAGGAGGGTGAAGTATTGCGTTCCGCCTGCGCCGATTTGGATCGGAGGCGTTGGACTCGGGCCTACTATCGTGAACGCGGAGCTGACGTCGATTCCACCTCGTGTTACAATCGGGACGATGCCTGCCAAGGTACCTGCTATCGTGCCCAAGTTCCCGACACCGACCGTGATCTCGAATTGCTGCAACCATGCTGCGGCAGCGACACTAGAATTCACGGACAAGACGCGCAACATTGGAGGTATAGTGGTCTGGAACGTGAACTCGATGTACGAGCTGTTCGCCATGCCTGACGGGTAGGAAAGGCTGGGAAACGGGGCAGCATAATCCTGGGCTTGGACCATGTATCGGTACGTGTACCCGTTGGTCAGGGTGATGTCGCTGTGGTACCACACGTCCGATTCCATCGTCTCCTTGTCGACCGTCGCAACCGCCGTCCAGCTGGTCGGCCAGCCGGAGCCCGAGTTGACCATCCGGTAGACGACGTATCGCCACACGCCACTGCCCGTGTTCATCGGCTCGCCATCGCCATACCAGCCGGGATCGATTGCTCTGCCGCTACCCGTGATGTCGATAGGAACGCGCTTTTCCGATGGCGTGTAGGTAGGGCCATATGACCACGAGATCGCAGCGGGCAAGGGGGCCGTCTTGTCGTAGATCACGGGCATCGGGGCGCTGTCGAAAAATCCCGATGCGCTGTGGCTGCGCAGCTTGTACCAGTACGTGTCCTCGACGGATGCTGGCGACTCCCAGTTTATCGTGTAGCTGTAGGTCGTCGGCCCGATGCCCGTGGCGATACTAACGAATCCAGCTGCCGGGTTGGTGCTGCGCAAGACCTCGAAGCTCTCGATCGATGCCGAGTACGGGGCGCCGCTGTTCCATTTCAGCTCCACGTTCCCGTGCGCCGCCGTCGGGTTGTCATTCGGCCCCGGTCCCCCGATGTTGCCATTGAACTGCGCGTTCCAGGTGCCCGGGTTGGAAATGCTACCATTGATGCAGGTAAAAACCAAGGGTGACGTGCCGTAGTTCCCGGCCTTGTCGACCGTGCGGAGCTGGTATTGCAAGAGCGTGCCATTAGCAAAACCCGCGCCGCCATTGTCGTCGATGTACGTGAATCGCCCGTAGGCTATCGTTCCTATGAGAGAGCCATTGCGATACAGCTGGTAATGGTCTATCCCGGCGTTGTCATCCGGGGGAAACGTGTTATCGCTGTTATCCGATCCCTTGCTTGCCGACCAGTCAATGACCACAACGGGCGAGGTCGTGTAGGCCGGGAGCGAGAACGTCGCGGGCGTTGGCGCGGTCGTGTCCCAGAAGAGGCCGCAAGACGCGGTACCTTGGATCGGGCTGCCAAAATCCAGGTACACCCAGTAATAGTCTCCCCTCGTGCCGAGGTTGGGGCCGACGTTATCGCCCTGCGAGGCCGCAATCCAGTTGAAGGTGATGCGGTGCCGGTACAAGCCCTCGCCGAGCGATACAACGGGGTCGACCGACGGCACGGCGGGGGATGATGTTATGCCGCCGGCCGCTGTCCTGGCGGAGACCACGTTCGTGCTCCACGTTGAGATCGAGTCGAGCACGACCGAATCGCCGGCCTTGTAGAATAGCCCTGCCGGCGGAACGGGCCCGAAGGTGCTGATCTGGGGGTATGTAAATGTCTGCTGCGTGATGGTGAAGATGCTGTCGAGGGAAAACCTGTTTCGGACCCATTCACGCTTGCCAATTAGCATAGCATTCGTGGGATTCGTAATCCCCCAGTTGTTGAAGGTCCAGGTCATCGTGAAGGGGATGACCGAGCCACCGTTCGTGAGGCGTGCCGCGTACAATCCGACCTCCTTCATGTCGCTGTCCTTGATGATCGTTGCCTGGTCGTTCTGCATGACTGCCGCCGGGGGTTGGATATTGTACGTATAGCCGTGGGACTGGAACTCGAAGATCTCCCGCGTTGGCTGGTAGACCCAGACGTCGCCAGCACCTGGAACGGAGATGATGAACCAGTCCGACGGGTAGTTTATGTTGGTAACGGTGTTCGTCTGCTGGTTCCGCGGCGTCCGGCACGTCGGCACGTACTCGGTCTGGTATCCTTGCCCAGCCGTCGTCGATGTCCGACAGCGCGTCCGCAAGTGCGCCCGCCACGACGACGTGCCGGTCCATTGCTCCCGGTACGCCAGGTCCGTCCCCGTGTAGTCCCACCACATGTGGTACTCCCGCGTCGACCCATCCGCCATCGGGTCGCTGTTCGACGTGTACGACGACGCATCGTTCGACGGGACGCCGTCCAGCGTGTACATCTTCGCCACCGTCCCGCCGCCATACCAGGCCGAGGGAACCGCCGGCACCTCGTTCATCCAGTCCCACGGGTGGTAGTCCCGCGTGATGATTGCCAAGCCATCGGGACCGAGCTGCTGGATACCATAGTAATGCGGGAAATTGCGCTCGTTCACCCATTGTTGATTCTCGAGCATGGCCATCGTGGCACCATACACGGGATCGGTCATCGTCGCGCCGGGGCCGAGAAAGATTGACGTCGACGTGCTAATGGCCGGGTCGAACTGCATGACCTTGAGGTTACCAAAGGCGTGATAGAACCGAGTTCCGATGTTCGGATCGAGAATTTCTACCGGGAGCGCGACGGTCGGGTAGATATTGTTACGCGACTCGAGCCGGTTTGGGAAAACGACCACATCATTCTGCTGGTAGAAATCGGTGTTGCAAGCTAGACCATCGGTGGCTTGATTTCCCGATGCGAACAGATCGATGAACTGCGCTTCAACCTGGCGAATCCATTCAAGGGACACGGCCGTCTTGAGCGCGGTCATGCGTTCTATATAGCACATGGCTGGGCCGTCGATGGTCGCCCCGCGATCCGCCCAGTTGGGGTTCGACTGCGCGAACACGTCGTTCCGCGAGTCGAGATAGGGAAAACCAGGCCCCCACGGCCGATACAGGATCACGTACGTCCCCGCGTCCCGGACGTACAAGTTCTGGTCCATCCAGAAGTACCCCCGGCCAGGCGTCGCCGTGTCGAACGGCTCCTGCGTCCGGTCAAGCCGCTCCCACCGCGCACGAATCGCGATCGAGCCATCGACCGCCACCGGCGGCGGCGAAGACAGCGTCTCCGACGCTCCCGATCCCGTGCTCGCGTGCCAGCGGGGCACCCTCCCCTCGTACGGCGTTGCACCGACCATCGTGCGCCATCCCAGATCCAGAGGGGCGTTCAGCGTCTGCAGGCCATAGGCCCAACTGCGCGTGGTATCGGGATTGCCGCGGTGATAGATGACGCGTAAAGACTAAGTGATTTGATCATTAAAAAGGGCTGCGGTCGGCTTTTATCGGTTCGTCAAGCACCGGCACATTTATAGCCGTGATCGTGGGAAGTCATTTAATGAACTCGCTCACTGGCTTTCCGATCATCGCGAG
>Ga0172366_10000992_pt1 | contig 21723 bp, 22 predicted proteins | sample LakKivSesite69cm_FD_114533 | JGI IMG/M metagenome (GOLD analysis project Ga0172366, IMG submission 114533) | Sediment microbial communities from Lake Kivu, Rwanda - Sediment site 69cm | ecosystem: Environmental > Aquatic > Freshwater > Lake > Sediment | place: Rwanda: Western Province, Lake...
AGTCCAATAACGTTTCTTTAGGAGGTAGAAACAAGATAGTGATTCTATCCTCTTTAACGATAACATTATTAAAACACAAGAGATCCCTCATAAACAATCTGTTTTCAGAGGACTTAATTGATTGTTTTTAGCATCTCTTTTTAGCAGTTAGTAAAATAGCCAACCATTTTATTCATCTGATTAAGTTTTCTTTTTATATTTTACACTTATTTACAATTCTGTCAAATTTTTTTTAAAAATTCTACCAGGGCAGGTAAAAACTTACAGACATCTACCCTGACCACCACCTCCGCTAAATAGTCCAGATGAGTAGACATAAAATTAACTATGGTCAACTTGCCTCCCCGGTCCAGGCAATATTGGGGTAATATATTTACTGGACTCACCTGAAGAGATGAACCAATAACCAACATTAAATCTGCTCGCCTAGACTCAAAGATAGCATTATCTAAATTGGGAAGCATTTCTCCAAAAAGAACTACATTTGGTTTAAATACACCGCTACAATCACAATAAGGAACCTTATCCTCATTTTGATCAATCTTTTCTATTAGTAATTCCGCAGAGATTACCTTTCCACATCTTCTGCAAACAGCTTCACTCAAAGTCCCGTGTACTTTAATAACCTTTTTCGAACCAGCCCTTTGATGAAGATTATCTATATTCTGGGTAATAAGACATTTTACATAGCCCATCTCTTCAAACTGGGCAATTGCTTTATGGGCAGGATTAGGAGAAACTCGGGACAACATCTCAATACGAGGTCGATAAAAATGATAAAAACGCTGGGGATTCTCATCAAATGCAGTTATAGAAGTAACCTTAAAAGGGTCTACCTTCTCCCAGATTCCCTTACCAGGAGTTCTAAAATCAGGTATTCCCGAACCAGTACTTACCCCTGCTCCAGTAAGCACTACTGTATACTTAGATTCTTTAATCAATTTCGCTACTTGATAAATTTTCTCTTCATTATCCATTTTTTAATTTTAAAAATACCTCTAATTTTAATTTTTACAATCATATCCCTTTCTTTGATCATTTTTAAAATCTGTTCTAAACTGTTCTAAAAACACACTTCGTAAGGAAGATTATGTTTCTTGGCTACTAAATCAATCCGCCATCTTAATTCTTCTAAATATTTAAATCTATTCCTATAAATATTTTCGTATCTACCTATCACCCCTGGATATGATTCTTTAAGAATCCTTTTTAAATTAAAATAGACTTTGGGATAGAGATTCATTGCATCAACTAATACCCGACCTACTTTAGCATCAGAAAAAGCAATCCATAGTTCCTCAATCTTATTTAAACTATCTGAAAAACAGGGAAGTACTGGCCCCAAGAAGACCCAGGTATCTATCCCTTCTTCGGATAATTTTCGTAAAGCCAACAACCTCTCAATAGAAGAAGAACTCCTCGGTTCTAATCTCTTTTTTATCTTTTCATCTAAAGTAGTAATGGTGATTCCTACATCTAATATCTTTATCTTTTTTAAAAGATCTAAATCTCTTAAGATTAACGAGGACTTGGTAAGGATTGAGACAGGATATTCATATTTTATCAATTCTTCAAGACAAGAACGAGTAATTTTATATTTTTTTTCCAAGGGTTGGTATCCATCAGTCACTGTCCCGATAGAAATTTTACCCCATTTTATTTTAGGAAGTTGTTTCTTTAATACCTCTTGAGCATTTACTTTTACATCCACAAAATCTCCCCACGGTTCATTATGCCCGGTAAATCTTTTCATAAATACTGCATAACAATATATACAACCATGCTCGCAACCAAGATAAGGGTTCAGAGCATAATCAATTCCTGGAATTCCAGAAGTACTTAAAATACTTTTACAAATTATTTCTTTTATTTTAGTCATTATTAAATACACGATAAATAATAAATTGAGGAATTTTGTTTTATTATAGCTTATTTTTTGAGTAAAATGAAAGTAGTAAAATCTAAAACCACCTCGTGTTTTTTTAATACGTTACGTATAGGTCAAATTTAACCTATCCTATCTTTACTCCTTCACTAAATTTTACACTATCCTACCCCACCCTGTAGCCTAAGGGAGCTTCCCGCTCAGGCTGAATTAGAATAACTTCCCCCTCTTCTTTCATTACTCCTAAAACTAAAACTTCTGATTTAAACCCAGTTACCCTCTTGGGAGGAAAATTAACTACTGCGATAATCTGTCGGTTAAGTAAATCTTCTTTAGAATATAATTTAGTAATCTGAGCAGATGATTTTTTTATTCCTAATTCCCCAAAGTCAATTTTTAATTTATAAGAAGGCATACGTGCTTCTTTAAAATCTTCTACTCGAAAAAGGAAATGATCCCTGTATCATTAATATTAGTTCTATTGCCGTACGTCACGGAGCTCCAGGAGCTACCATTTACGGTGCTTGTAAAGGTGCTATTGATTCATTTACACGAGGATTAGCCAAGGAATTAGCTCCTGCTATTCGAGTTAATGCAGTAGCACCAGGAGTAATAGATACTCCTTTTCATAAAAAAGTATCAACTCCTGAAAGGATAAAAAGTGTCGAAGAATTAATTCCTCTTAAACGAATCGGAAAACCGATTCAAATTGCCAAGGCTATACAATTTTTAATTGATAATGCTTTCATTACCGGGGAAACTATTGATGTAAATGGTGATCTTTTTATGAGATAAGATAATCTATGCTAATTAATTTAAAAAATATTAAAACCGTACCAGTAAAAGTAAAATAAAGATAAAGAATATATTTTATACTTTAGCACCAAGATTTTTTTACTAACTGATCAGGAGCAAAATCATTAATTATACCACTTAAAAGAAATTCGATAAGAATAGTATTTGGTTTGAGCTAACGACTTAAATTTAGATATATTTTAACATCGCCGTTAATGCTTTTTGAGCAGATTTAATTATTTCTCCTGCCAGTTCGATAGGATAACGTTCCTCCTTTAGTGATAAATATACCTCATTTAGTGTAGTTAGCTTCATATTTCGGCACATCTTAGCTGTACCTGCGGTATAAAACTCCTTCCCCGGATTTTCCTTTTTTAATCGGTAGATTAATCCTTCCTCTGTTCCTATAAGAAATCTTTTCTTATTCGATTTTTTGGCAAAGTCCACTATTCCACCAGTCGATAGTATCTGATCGGCAAGATCAATAACTGATGGATTACACTCTGGATGAATAAGAAGAAGAGCATCAGGAAGTTTTTCTTTAGCCAATCGTACTTCTTCTTTGGTTATCTTTTCGTGGACATAGCAGTAGCCATTCCACGAAATTATCTCTTTATTTGTAAATCTCTGACAATATGCGGCAAGGTTTTTATCTGGAGTAAAGATTATTCTCTTTGCAGAAATATTCTTTACCACTTTTACTGCATTAGCCGAGGTACAACAAACATCCGATTCAGCCTTAACATCTGCATTGGTGTTGACATAGGAAACTACTTTCGCATCAGGATGATTCTTTTTTAACCTCCTTAAATCCTCAGCAGTTATCATATCTGCCATTGGGCATCCTGCCTCTTTCCCGGGGAGAAGAACCATCTTTCCCGGAGAAAGTATTTTGGCAGTCTCTGCCATAAAACGTACACCACAAAAAACAATTATTCTGGCCTTTGTCTCTGCAGCTTGTTTTGCCAATCCCAGCGAATCGCCCAAAAAATCGGCAATATCTTGAATCTCTGGTCTCTGATAATTATGAACTAGAATAATGGCATCTTTTTCTTTTTTTAGTTTATTAATTTCTTCTACTATATTCATTTTTTTCTACTTGTAGGATTATTGATTTATCGTTAAATTAAATATAAATCTTTTCCTTTTAATTTAATCCTTTAAATAAGGTATTTGAGGTAGAGGTATTTGGAACACTTCTATTTCGACATATAGATTAATTCTTTTATCCGGTTGTTGGGGATCATTTGAATAAATATGGAAATGTTTTTCATCTTTTCCTATATAATCAGTAGTATCATAGGACACTTTAATTTCAGCAGACCCTCCCGATCGAATTAGGGTAGTAGAAATTGAAGCTTCTATACATTTACAAGATTCTTTTAGTCCTTCAATAATTAAATTCTCTTCTCCTACATTTTTTATAGTAAAAATATGGGTGGGTTTTTCGCCTTGTTTAACCTTTCCAAAATCCCATTCTTCTTCCGAGACTAAGAGTCTTGGTGGAACTAAAGATTTATTTTGAATATTACTAAATACCAAAATCCCTCCTAATATTACAATAACTCCTATAAGAAAAAAAATTATTATATTTTTAGACACAATAATTTACTCCTTTCTGTCCTTCTTTTTAAGGGACAAATTAGGTCAATAGTATAAACTGGATTCTTCCTTAGATATAATCTTCCCATCTTGCAGATGAATTATCCTTTGTGTAGCTTGAGCTAACTCTAAGTCATGGGTAGCAATACATATGGCCAGACCTTTTTCGCTTAAACTCTTAAAAAGCTCTAGAATTTGCCCTCTAACTTTGGTCTCCAATTTTCCTGTGGGTTCATCTGCAATCATTATCTTTGGCTTATTAACTAACGCCCGGGCAATACCGGTCCGCTGTTTATCTCCTCCTGAAAGATATTTCACCTGAATTCTTTCTTTTCCTTTTAGTCCAACTTCTTCTAATAAATCAGATATTTTTTCCTGATTGATTGTTTTTTTTGAAAAAATTAATGGTAATTCTATGTTTTCTCTGACAGACAAATTTGGTATTAAATAAAATTGTTGGAAGACAAAGCCTATATTCTCCCTTCTGATTTGTATTAAATCGTTTTCTCCAAGACCAGTAACATTAGTATCACCAATCTTTAAAGTACCCTCTGTAGCATTATCGAGACAACCAATAAGATTCATTAATGTAGTCTTCCCTGAACCCGAGGGACCAACAATTGAAACAATTTCCCTCTCCATAATTTTAAAATCCACCCCATCGAGAGCTCTGACCATCTCTGAGCCTCTCTGATAATATTTTTTAAAACTTTTCGCTTCCAAAATGACTTTAGCTTCCATCTTATTTTACCAACCTCTCATCCTTTTCAATTTCTCCATCAACTAAGTGAATAACCCGGTCAGCTAAATAACCTAATCTAACATTATGGGTAGCAACTATAATAGTTAAACCTTCTTCTCTATTAAGATCTCGGAAGAGATTAAAAAGTCCTTGAGCATTCTTAGTATCCAGATTCCCGGTAGGCTCATCAGCAAGGAGAATCTGAGGATTATTAACTAATGCTCTTGCCACTGCTACCCGTTGTAATTCTCCCCCGCTTAACTCATTAGGAAGATGACTTAACCTATGACCCAATCCTACTCTTTTCAAGAGTGTTTCTGGGTTAGTATTATTTTTAAAATTTTTTGCAAAAATTAAGGGTAGCTGAACATTTTCTAATGCATTTAATGATGAAATTAATAAAAAATCCTCAAACACAAATCCAATTTGCGCTACTCGGATACGGCTAAGCTTTTCTTCATTAAGTTCTATAGGGTTACACCCTAAAATATCTAATCTACCAGAAGTGGGCTTATCTAAACATCCAACTAAGTTTAGGAAGGTAGTCTTTCCTGCCCCCGATGGTCCCATTATAGTAACAAATTCGCCTTTTTTAATCTCTATATCTATCTCTTTTAAGGCAACTATTTTTTCGAATACAGAGGAATATATCTTTTTTAATTTATTAGCTCTTATGGCGAAATCTTTCATTATTCTCCACTCCTTATTACTTCAATAGGTCTCATTGAAGCAGCCTTAAATGCTGGATACAATCCAGAAATTATTCCAATAATTATTACTCCAAAGAAAGAAAATAGTAAAAGTTCTGGGGTAATTAAAAGCAATTTACCTCCCGGGGCATAAGGCATTACTTGTCTCACCAGAAGTTCAGTCAAATTTCCACCTAAAATAGCGACAATCGAACCAAAGATGCCACCTAAAGTACAAATAATGAGTGTTTCTACCCAGATAAGTTTAAATATATCTAATTTTGAAGCGCCTATTGCTTTCATAATTCCTATTTCTCGTGTCCTTTCAAATACACTCATTAAAATGGTATTTATGACTCCAATAATTGCCACAAATATGGCAATAAAAGCAACTGACATAATTAAAATTTTTGCTGAATTTACCAGATTTAAGATTGTTCCTTTCACCTGATTCATACTGATTACTTGAATGCTAGCAATGGGATAAAGCCTTTCTTCGAATTCTGAAAGTCTATCTATTTGTTTTAGCTTAATACCTATACCAGTTAGCTTACCTTCTATTTCAAATATTCGTTGAGTAGTTTTTAAGGGTAAAAATACTGTTCCATCTTCTTGGGAAGCAGTCCTATCAAAAATTCCCACAATAACTAAATTTATATTTTTATTCGGAATGGATATTTTATCACCAATTGTTTTTTGTTCAGATTCTGCTGCATCATACCCCATAATCACTTCATTAGCATCATCACTTGAAAACCACCATCCAGATTTAAACTGTACATTAGGCTTAAGTTCGATATAACTTCTTTCGATTCCTAAATAATTAGTAAAGCCTCCTTTACCGTCCATTTTTTCTGGATCATAAGCTAATTGAGCAAGTAATGGTGTAATCTTATCTATATCAGGATCGCTAATTATCTGTTTATAAATATCTTCATCTATGAATCTAAGCCCTGCTTCTCCTTTAAGTATCATAGTTGCTGCCTCATAAGGACATCCCTTAGCAGTTACAATAACCTGGTATCCCATTTTATTAATATCAGAGTTTAGGGCATCTTGATACCCTGCATTAAAACCTAAAAGGCAAACTAAAACAGCTACTGCTATAGCGACTCCACCGATGGTTAAAAAAGAGCGAGATTTTCTCCGTTTTAAATTCTTATAAGCTAAAATAAAGAATTTCATTTAATCTCAACCCCTTTCCCAACAAAGACTACTCTACCATCTATTTTCTTTAATTCACCTTCTACAACTACTTTTCCCCCTACTCTTTGAGGTATAATAAGACCTGAAGGATTGATATCTACAAAAATTGTACCTGTCTTATCTTCTAAAAAGAACCAACACCCTGAAGGGCATTCCCGAACAATCTCCCCTTCCAACTTGAATGTTTGGTTAAGATATTTATTGGGATTGGTAAAAATATCTTTTACTTCGACAACCTTTTTTTCGGTAATATCAACACCAAATTTCTCGCTACTACTACCACCACTACACCCTGCAATACTTAATATAATTAATAGAGCAATTAATAATACACCAATAAATTTAATATTATTTTCTATCCTCATCTTTTTCTCCTTCAATTTCAATAATAGGATTTTCTTTTATAATTCAAATTTAACTCTAACATCAATCCTATTTCATATTTGTTCTCGAAAAAAAATTAAAAACCAATTTAATTAATTACTACTTATACTATTCAATTAGTAGTATTTAAATTTAAAAAAAATCTTCATATCTCCTATATAATATATACTTCTTACCAACCAATTTTTCCCCTCGCCATTAATTTTTTTCTAAACTAATAAATACACTTTTTTATTCATCTTTATCTTTAATTAACAAGGCCCATATAGTGGCGGATTGTGTTTCTCTTTTTTCCCAACATATTTTTCAGGATTATCATCAAATTTCTTTTTGCATCCTGACGCACAGAAATAGTGGGTTTTATCTTTATACTTACTCTTAAATTTAGCTTTCTTTTCATCTACCTTCATCTTGCATACTGGATCAATAGCCATATTGTTCACTTCCTTTCTATTTTGTAATTTTTTTACCGGGGGAATATATCTTTTTAACATCAATGAAAGACTCACCACAGTTACAGAGCTCATAGCCATAGCTAATCCTGCAAATTCGGGTCTAAAGGTAATTCTAAAAAAGGGATATAATATTCCAGCAGCTACAGGAATTAGAACAGTATTATAAGCAAATGCCCAAAATATATTTTGTTTAATTCTTGATATTATCTTTTTACTTAATTGTACAGCTGCAACTGCGTCCAAAAGGTCATCTTTTATAAGTACTATCTCTCCACTTTCAATTGCTATATCTGTACCACTCCCTATAGCAATTCCCACATCTGCCTGAGCAAGGGCTGGTGCGTCATTAATCCCATCTCCCACAAAGGCTACTATATTTCCTTTGTCTTGCAGTTTTTTTACCTCATTTGCCTTATCTTGGGGCAAGACTTCTGCTAACACATTTTCAATCCCTGCTTGCTTAGCAATTACCTTTGCGGTTCTAATATTATCCCCAGTAATCATAAAAATATTAAATTTCATATTCCTAAATTCTTTAATCGCTGCCTTAGTTGTTTCTTTTAAAGTATCGGTAATGGCAATCATGCCTGCCATCTTGTTATCAAAAACAATTAATATTACTGTTTTTCCTTCATTTTCAAGTTGAAAAATATTTTTTTCAACCTCTCTAGACAACGAAATATTTTTATCTTTTAAAAGGGTTTTGTTTCCTATAAGTATTTCTTTTCCTTCAACTTTTGCAACTACACCCTTCCCTCTAAAGGTGTTAAAACTTTCACTTGAAAGGAGTTCTAGATCATTCTCAATTGATTTTTTAACAATTGCTTCGGCGAGAGGATGTTTTGAATTCCTTTCCACACTTGCCACTAACTTTAGTAATGCCAAATCTTCAATGCCAATACCGATTATATCGGTAACTTCTGGTCTTCCTTTGGTAAGAGTTCCAGTTTTATCAAATACTATAGTGTTAAGTTTTTCAGATATTTCCAGTACTTCGCCATTCTTGATCAGAACACCAAGTTCAGCTCCCCGACCCACACCTACAGTCACAGCAGTAGGGGTGGCAAGGCCAAGAGCACAAGGGCAAGCTATAACCAGAACAGAGATTAAACTAGTCAAGGCGAAAAGGAGAGTATTACCGAGAATTAAATACCATATTACAAAAGAAAAAACAGCAATGGCTAATATTAGGGGAATAAAATAGCTCACTGCTTTATCGGCGATTCTTTGAATAGGTGGTTTTGAACCTTGAGCTATTTCTACCAGCTTTATAATTTGGGATAATACTGTATCTCTGCCTATTTTTGTCGCCTTAAACCTGATTACACCATTTTTATTAATAGTTCCACCAATAACCTTATCACCTTTTTCCTTTAGGGTGGGAATGGGTTCACCAGTAATCATCGATTCATCTAGGTAGCTTTCGCCATCAATAACTTCGCCATCTACAGGAATTTTTTCTCCCGGTTTAACTACCAGTAGATCATTTATTTTTATCTTCTCTCGGGATATTTCCTGTTCTTCAAAAAATGATAATAATTTACTAATCAACATATCTTTTGGAGGATAGCTATAATTTTTATGATTATAATCGTAAAATCTACGGTTAAGAGTTTTATCAATCTTTCCTTCTAAATCTCTTTTATTGATCAGGATAGTTGGTGACCCGAAAAAGAAATATTCTTGATAATTTTCCTTATTTACTTCTATAGAATTAATAGGAACAGAAATATTTAATTCTTTGAGAGCATCTTTTACTTGTTCCATTGCCTTATCGTGATGGGGATAATCTCTAAAATATAAGATTTCTATATTTATATTCTTGAACCTTAAAACCCCAGCTTTTTTAGGTTGTAAAGCAATCAATTTTTTAATGGCATCTGAGGTCTTCCCTTTGGCCCTTGCTTCTAAATATCGCCCCATGGTAAGAAATGTGGCAAGAAAAATTGCGGTCTCATAAAATAAAAAATTACGGGAAAGTATAAACTCAAAAGTAGCTAAAAGACTTGCTATAAAAGCAACCCCTATCCCCATAGAATACATCACATCCATATTAAGATTCCTATTTTTGAGAGAGCGATAAGCGGCCTTAAAAATAGGATAGCTTATATAAATAAAAACAGGAGCGGAAACAAATAACATTAGATAGGCCAATGGAAAAGGGAAATTAATCGGAAAATACATAAGAATTATTAAAAGAATTCCAGTGGCAAATCCCACCATAATCCTGCTGCATTTTTCTTTTAAATCTTTTTCTCGTAAAATTTTTTCTAAATCTTCTGTTTCTTCTCCTTCTATCCCCAGAAATTGATAGCCAGTTTCTTCAATAGCATCTTTCATTTCTTCAGGTGTTAGGATATTTGGATTATAAACAATAAACGCTTTCTCAGCGGAAAGATTAACATTAACCTCTATAATACCATCTAAACTTAACAAAGAATTTTCTATTGTCTTTACACAAGCAGCACAAGTCATCCCTCCAATTTTCAGAGTAATCTTTTCGTTTATTACTTGATAACCTGCATCCTTTATCGCTTTATTTAAATCAGAGAATTTTAACTTTGAGGGATTATATTCTACTATAACACTCTCATTCCCAAGATTCACCTGCGCCATAGTAACACTGTTGAGATTTACCAATGACTTTTCAATTGTTGTAGCACAGGTGGCACAGGTCATTCCAGAAACATTAAATTTTGCTTTTTTTCTATACTCTAAAGCCATATATCTACCTCTTAGACAATTAAAAATTAATATTTAATATAGCCCTCTTTATGGCGGGCATTTTCCGCATATTGACCTGAATAAAGTAGTACTTAAATATCTATCCCCTCGGTCAGGTAAAATTACAACAATTATTCCTGAGCGCATCTTCTTAGCCACCTTTAAAGCTCCTGCAATTGCCGCACCACTTGACATCCCGACAAATATGCCTTCCTGGCAGGCAAGTAATCTGGTTATCTCATAAGCTGGCTCATCCTCCACAGTAATTTTTTCATCTAATTCTTCTGGATGATATATCTTGGGGACTATAGATTCTTTCATATTTTTAAGTCCCTGGATTTTATGTCCTTTTACTGGTTCGACTCCTATTATTTTAATTTTCAGGTTTTTCTCCTTTAAATATCTTCCCACTCCCATTAGAGTTCCACCAGTCCCCATACCAGCAACAAATATATCTATCTCTCCATTGGTTTGAGCAAATATTTCTGGTCCAGTTGTCTCATAATGAGCAAGAACATTACTCTCATTTTCGAATTGATTGGGCATATAATATTTATCCGGTTCCGCGGAAATGAGTTGGTGAGCCTTTCTAATAGCCCCATCGGTACCCTCTTCCCCAGGAGTAAGTATAGTTTCCGCTCCAAATGCTTCGATAACACGACGTCTTTCCATACTAACGCATTCGGGCATACAAAGTTTTACTTTATACCCTTTAGCTGCTCCTAACATTGCCAGGGCAATCCCGGTATTACCTGAAGTTGGTTCAAGTATTATTTTGTTTAGAGTAAGCGCTCCTGACTCTTCCGCTTTTTTAATCATATAATAAACCGGACGGTCTTTAACTGAACCGCCAGGATTGCATCCCTCAAGTTTTCCAAAAATTTTTACTTTTGGATTTTCATTTAAATTATTCAATTCTACAAGTGGGGTATTGCCAATAGCTGACAATATATTCATAAAGTTCACCTCTCTTATTCTTAAAAAAATAATGGATATAATTTAATTCATTTTCTTTTGTGAATTTACTAAATCTTCTAAGGTAACTGAATTAAGTACCTCAGATACTTTTTCATCTAATTTTTCCCAAAGATCTCGAGTTACGCATTTAGAAACCCGGGAACAAACAGCTGGATTCTTTATACATTCCACAAAACTTAAACTACCTTCAAGAGTCTGCACAATCTCTTTGAGGGTTATTTGGGAAGAAGATTTTGCTAACCTATATCCTCCGTGGGCTCCTCTAGAAGAGCTTATCAGTCCACTTGCTTTAAGAGGGATAACTAAATGACTTAAATATTTTTGAGAAATATCTTCTTTTCTGGCAATATCTTTTAAAAAAACAGTCCCCTGGTTAAAATTTAAGGCCAATTCTAACATTAGCCTGGTCCCATATCTTGCTCTGGTAGAAAGCCTCATAAAACCACCTCGTTTATTAACTACTATTTCTATTCTTTTGGTAGTGATTATAATATAAAAAAATATTTTTGTCAACTATCAATTCGTATCGCGTATTGCGTATCGAGTATCGCGTGGAGAAAAATTGGGTAAGAATAAAAAGGGGACAACCCACTTTTTAGAAAACTTGCTTTAAACATTAAATCGGAAATTGATAATATCTCCGTCCTCGATTATAGTATCTTTACCTTCAATCTTTATTAATCCTTTTTCTTTTATATTTTGCATAGAACCCAGAGTAACTAAATCCTGATATCTTGCTACTTCAGCCCGAATAAAACCTCTTTCGATATCTGAATGTACCTTTCCAGCTGCTTTTACTGCTGGGGTACCTTTTTTAATAGTCCAGGCGCGAACTTCATCCTTAACTACAGTAAAAAACGTTATTATTCCAAAATGCTCATAACCTGCCTTGCATAATCTTTCAATTCCCGATTCCTTTAGACCCAGATCCTCCAGAAATAACTGTCTTTCTTCTTTATCTAATTGATTTATTTCCATCTCCATTTTTCCGCAGATGTCTATACTTACCATATTGCAATCTTTTATAATCTGATTTAATTCTTCTTTTTTAGGAAAAATATTAGCTCTAAATTGTTCCTCACTAAGATTTAGAGTAACCATAATGGGTTTTAAAGTATAAAAACAAAAACCACTTATTCTCTTTATTTCGTCTTCAGAAAATTCAAAAATGGAGAGAAATTTACTATCACTTAAATATTTATCACATTTTTCCAAAATCCCTATTTCTAATGACTCCTCATGACTTAATTCTTTCTTGGATTTTTTTAAACGATCTAAGCGGTTCTCCACCACTTCTAAATCTCTAAGTATAAGTTCATATCTTAAACCTTCAATCTGAGCAATAGGATCTTTTTCTCCTGCTACAACAGGGTCTTCAAATAACCTAATAACCAATAATAGAACATCGACATCTTGAATTAAATTAAAAATCTCTACTTTCTCTTTTTGGGGTAATTCTGGGGAAATTCCACCAATATCTGTGAATTCAATAGTCGCATAAGTGGTTTTTTTGGGATGATAAAGTGAGCTTAAAAAATCAACTCGCTGGTCATAAACAGTGGCAATACCGATATTTTTTGTCCCTTTCGAGGCAAACATAGAAACTTCTTTGTCTTGGCCAGTAAAGAGATTAAATAAAGTAGTTTTCCCCACTAAGGGCATCCCTAAAATTCCAATTTTCATTTCTCCCCCCAATTTTTTTAGTTAGAAGTTACTTGGTTTGCTGGTTAGTTAGTTACTTTATTCTTTTATCCTCTTTTGATTTTTATTATAACAAAAATGCTTTAAAAATAAAAACTGAAATTTATTTAAAAAAGTAAGCAACAAAAACTAGCAATAGCTGAGGTTTAGATAATAAAAAATTTAGATCTTTTCTATCTTACCGTTGTTCATTTTATATATATAATTAGTAGTCTTTTTCAAAAATTTTTTATCATGAGAAATAATTATATAAGATAAATCAGGTTTACTATTTAAAATCTGAACGATCTTTTCTATGGTCTCCTCATCAAGCCAGATCGCTGGTTCATCAAGTAGTAAAACTTCCGGTTGCATAGCCCATACAGTTGCTAAAGAGACTAATCTTTTTTCACCATAGGAAAGATTATAGGTAATTCTATTTTCAAATCCAACTAAGCCTAAAGTCTCCAAAGTGTCTTTTAGAATTTTTTTTATCTCCTGTTGATTCTTTCTTAAATTAAGAGGACCAAAGGCAATATCTTCCGCTACCGTGGGACTAAATAATTGATCATCGGGGTCCTGAAATAGCAGACCAATTCTTTCCCTTACTTCCGTAAAATCATTCTCTGCTTTTCGTTCTTTTCCAAAAATTTCAATCTCTCCCTCGATTGAGCGTAAAAGACCCATAATAAGATGAAAAAAAGTGGTCTTCCCACTTCCATTAGGACCAACTAAACCAATCTTCTCTCCCCTAAAGAAATTAAAATTGAATTGATGAAAGATATAATCCCGGGAAGGATAGGCAAAGGAAAGATCAATAAATTTGATTATAGGTTCTTTTTCTTTTTCTTTCATGGTAATAACACCAATCCAATAATATAGCTGATCATAGCTATCCCTGCCAACAGATCAGATTTTTTTAAGTAAAAATGATTTAAAGTCCAAAATTTACCCTTAAAACCTCGACAAAGCATAGCATTATATACTCTTTTTGAACGGTCATAGCTTCGGACTAACATCATCCCGAACAAATAAGCATAAGTTTTATAAGTGTGGAGATTAGTCTGCGGTTTAAAGCCTCTTATTTTCATAGCATTATTTAGTTTCACATATTCAGAATAAATAGTGTGGATATAACGATAGGTAAAGAAAAATAACTGGATTAGCTTATCGGGAAGATATAAATGACGCAGGGCATGAACCAGATTAAAAATTGAAGAAGTAGCAAGAAGAGCAATTCCAGTTAAAATAATAGAATTGGATTTTACAGTAATTAAAAAGGCGTATTTAATGCCTTCTCGAGAAACACTTAATGATCCTAAGGTATAAATTTTTTCACCCGAAAAGGTAAAGGGGAGCATTAACCATAATAAAAAGATAAAACTGTTCACCACTAAAAGACGGGAAATTACTTCTTTTGCCCTTAATCTGGCTATAATCACCCCCCCTATAGCAAATAATAAAGCGCCCAATAATGAGGGATATTCATCAGTAACAGCTACAATTATCGAAAACAATAAAGCCACGATAATCTTTACTCGCGGATCGAGTTTATGGATAAAAGAATCTCCTTCAGAAAATTTTTCTTTAACCAAATCAACCACCTGAAACTGAAATTTTTAATTATTTTTTTCGACTTAAAAAGTAAGCAATAATCCCAAAAATACCAATTATATAACCAATGCCTCCGATTATTTCAGTGGGCGAAACTTTAAAAGAGCTTTCATCTTTCCTTTCTGAAGATATAGGTTCTTCCAGCCCTTCTTTAATGACTCCAACAGTATCTTTTAATTCATCAGCGGTAATAGTATATTCTGCTCGATGTCCCATACTAGCATTGAGAACTATTTTTAATTCCCCATCTTTTTGAGGAATCTCAAAAGAGAACACTCCCTCCTGATTAGTTAAACCTTCTAATAGTTTATTCCCCTGGTTATCAAATACTTCAATTTTTGAATCTATGCATTTCTTACCATCATTAAAATAACTTTCAGTATAGATTCTATCTCCTTCTACATAGGCAAAGATGTTTACTTTGTGAGCAAAGGTCGACATATTTATCACGATAATAATTAAAAATAAAATTATTAAAGTGAAATACAGTTTATTTTTCATTTTATCTCCCCAAGATAGTCTTAATTATATTCGATTAATCGGTTTAATCTAAATAAAATCCGTGTAATTAAATATTACTTTGGTTATCGAGTATCTAATATCTCTGGTTTAACTTTCCTTAAAAATGTTATACAAAAAACGGTCAGTAACCCTTCTATAATCATTACCGGCAAATGGGCAATCAACACTAATTTGGCCACCTGTATAAAAGGTTCTCCAGTAAAGATTAGGGCAATTGCTACCATAATTCCGCTTAACATTACAGCCAAAAATCCGCAGGCAAAAGCCAAGCTGAAAGCAATCAGATTGTTCCCGCTTCTAATTCCCTTGCGAAAAAGATAAAAACAGATGATAGCCGGAAAGGCCATATTAAAGGTATTTACTCCTAAGGTAGTCAAGCCACCAAATTGAAAAAGTATAGCCTGAAAAGTAAGAGCAACTAATATTGCTGGGAAGGCAGTCCAACCCAATAATACCCCTATAATTCCATTTAGAATCAGATGCACACTTGAAGGGCCGAGAGGAACATGGATCAAGGAAGCTACAAAAAAGGCAGAAGATAAGATAGCTACCTTGGGTACTTCCTTATATTCCATCTTTTTTAAACTATAGCCTACCGCTGTAGCAGTCAAGCTTGCCCCCGCAACTAATACTGGCACAGATAATATTCCTTCTGAAATATGCATCAGTTATTTTCCTTTTCTATATATTCTCCATATCATAGGTTTTAACCCAAAGTACTGCCCCTATTTCCACTGATTTATCTTCCCCATTATGTTTTATTTTCTCTTCATCCTCGTTAAGAGCAGCAAAACCCCACCAACCAGCTTTGGGCATAGCATAAGTGAATACTCCGTTCTGATCAGCTTTAATTACCTGGGTAATCATTGATTCAGCAGGCCATTTAATCTTACCATCTTGATTGTAATATTCTACTTCCACTTCAGCATAAGGGACCGCTTCTCCTATAACTCTTACTATCCCTTGAAAGACATTCCCAGTCCAGAGACCATACGGTCTGGTTAAAGGAATTATCTCTGTCTTTAAACCCACTTCTTCATCCCAGCCCACTTCGAGACCAAGGGCATTTACAATCACTTTAGTATAGTGAATAATATAACAATCTTCTGCTGGTTCCCAATAAGGTTGGGGTTCCATGTAAAATATGTGGTCACCAGGACGTTTTATCTGATAGTCGGTCTCCCAAGTTGAACATCCATTAATCTTTTTCTCCTGAAGTGTATTCAGTAAATCAATCTTGTTGTTTTGTACCATAACTCCAAATTGCACCGGTTTGGCCATATCCATATAGTCCCCTTCCATAGGATGGATAAATTGTACTTTTAAGGCAATGTTTTTACTATCATCTCTACCAATCATATCACTAGAAGGAACTACCATTCCAAAATGGGCACTGGCTGAACTTATCAAACCCAATAAAAATACTATCGCAAAAAATAAAACTACAATACCTTTAGCTCTAAAATCCTTCATCATTTCCTCCTGTAAATTTTTAATTTACCAATTAAATTAATTAGCCAGTTAAACTAAAAACTAAAAGCGAAAAACCATAATTTAAAACTCAAAACTTTTTCATATAAAGTATTGTTTTTTAGTGTAGGGGTCGAATTTGTTCGACCCGAGCTTTGCGGGCTTGATAAATCAAGCCCCTACTTCTATCCACGAAACGCTACCCACTATACGCTATATAATAAATATTATTCACTAACGACTATATACTAATTTTAATTTCGTGCTACTCTAAAATTAAAAAAATATAGAGTTATTACCCTTCATAGAATAACTGACCACTGTAAACTGAAAACCGAAAACTAATTTTTTTACACCAGTTCCTTTCCAGTAGTTGCTATAGATAATGCCCCATATTTTACACCCTTAGTCGACCTTAGTTTATCAGATAATTCATTTACCTCCGCGGGTTTGCCTTTTACTACAACTATTTCTAAACAATTATCGTGGTCTAAATGGATGTGCTGGCTGGAAATAATTAGCTGATGAAAATCATGCTGGATATCAGTCAAAGTGTTTACTAATTCCCTTTTATGGTGGTTAAAGACTAAAGTAATCGCCCCGGCTACCTCTTTACCCCCTATCCATTCTCTCTTGACTAAATTCTCTCTGATTAAATCCCTTATTGCCTCCGAGCGATTAGAATATTTTTTCTCTTCAATAAGTCGATCAAACTTATCTAAAAGTTCTTTTTCTAATGATACCCCAAAGCGAACTATATCGGACATTAATTTCTCCCATCGGTAACACTATTTTATAAATAATAACACTAACAAACTACTTTGTCAAAACTTTCTTTATTTTTTCATCATATTTTTGAAAAACTTCCCGGTAAATTAATCAAGAATGACGTCTTTAAGTAATCTTTTGGGAACGTGGTGTACTTCTTTGCTATCCCGCCAATATTTAATATCTCCATCGGGCTTAATTGTCTCGAGGACAACTTTTTCCTTGGGTTTACCAATCGCTAATACATATAAAATCTCGTATCTATCTCCAATTTCTAAAGCTGATTTCAACTCTTCTCTTTTTATCGAGGCAAATATACACCCTCCCAATCCTTTCTCAGTTGCTCCCAGAAGAATACTTTGAGCAGCAATGCCGGGATCACACCAGTAATTGTTACTGATTTCCGTATCGCCCAACATAATAATATAAGCAGAAGGTCTTTCTCCCACCACAGGACCATGCCAATCCTTCAAATACCCTGCCCAGCCCAAGGAAGAAAAGATTAAATCATTTTTATTTTTCTCATAAGATAAGATATATTTTAAAGGCTGTCTGTTGGCAGCAGAAGCAGAAAGTCTAGCTAAATCAATCAATTCTTCCAAAGTTTTTCGCGAAACCGGAATATCTTCATAAAACCTTCGGTAACTTCTATTTTTTCTAATCAATTCTTTAATCATAAATATCTCCTTTCTAAAAATATCTTGTTCTACTACTTACTTCTTAATTATTAGAGCTCCTTATTTATCATTTCCATTAATTTTGATTTTATTTCTTCACTACTAAAACACCTATTTATAAATTTTATATTTTATAAAAATTGTTTACGGGCTAAAAAATCAATTTAAAAATAATTTAGAATTTTTATTTATGTATATTCTACAAAATAAATAAAAAATCCTCTTTTTTGTAAAATAAAATCAGCCCTATACCTCCTACTAAGCTGGTCTCGAATATAAGAACGGTATAAAGAGAAAAATTATTAAATAAAATATATTGTGGTTATTTTCCAAAAAGCCAAAAATATTTTCAGCAGATTATATATATGGTGCGTTGCAGAAATTTTATAATAAATTATGACTTTTTAGTTATAATTATGTTGTAGAGGGGCTCGATTCATCGAGCCCGCAATACCGGGTCGGATAAATCCGACCCCTACATTACCATTTTATTTACTTTTTGGGTTGTAATCATATTGTTTAATGTTAAAAAGCTTTACCTTCTTTAAAGACCTCTTGAAAAATTTCTATTTATGACGTACTATTTGGTGAGTTCAGCTTAATAATAAAATATTCAGAAGAAAGGATCCCAGATATATATAAAAAATGACCAAAACAAAATTAGACTTAATAAATTATAATACTTTTAAGAGAAATAATGATTTATTTAAATGGGTTGCATATATTCTGGCATCAATTGCATTTGTATTTAGTTTTTTTCATAGATCTAATACTGGCGTATTGGCACCATATCTTATAGAGACCTTTAAAGCTTCAAGTATAATGTTAGGTTTATTATCAAGTATTTATTTTTATAGTTATTCGTTAATGCAGCCAATAATAGGTTTTTTAATAGATAAGTGGAAACCACGAAAAATGCTTACTTTAGCTATTTTTATAATGGCATCAGGAACATTGATTTTTGCTTCTGCTCCTAATCTTACCTTTATTTGTATCGGAAGATTCCTGTTAGGAATAGGTTGTGCAGGGATTTATATTCCTGGCTCCTGGATATTAACTAAATATTTTGCCCCAAGTAAAAGAGGTTTTTTGTTTTCTATATTTATATTTAGTGGAAATATTGGTTTTTTATTATCTACTTCTCCCTTTGCCAAATTAATTAATTCTTTAGGATGGAGAAATTCTCTGATTGGAATTGGATTTATTTCTTTTATCATGATGTTTTTGGTGTGGATATTTGTGAAAGATAATGATTCTAATAAATACGATAAGATAGAAGAAATTTCTTTATATAACCAAGAAGGAGCAAATATAAAAAATTCAAATAGAGAAAATAAAAAAGTTAGTTGGTTTTTTATATGGAAAGAAATTTTTTCTAAGCCTATTATTAAATATTGTACAATTAGTATATCTTTAACCTACGGGGCTATAATGTCAGTACAAGGATTATGGGCTGTTCCATTTTTAATGGATATATATAAATATGAAAAATCTATTGCGTATAATTTGTTAACCATGATACCTTTTGGTTATATGGTAGGAATTTTATTATTTAGTAAATTTAATGATACCAAATATGGCAAATATTTGTATTTTAGTGTTAATGCTTGTTCTACAATAATTTATTTAATTTTTACCCTTTTTACAGCACAATTACCTTATGTTCTTATTTCGACTTTACTATTTTTATTAGGTTTTACCCGTGCTGGAACACCATATATATTAAAAATATATTCTATCTTTCTACCTCAACAGTTTTATGGAACTGCCTTGGGAATAACAAATATTTTCCCCCTTCTCGGAGTAGCCTTATTTCAATCTTTTTCGGGAGTTTTGTTTGATCTATTCGGAGGAAGTAATGTTTTATATAGGTCTTTAAGTTCATATAAGATTTATTTTTTATTTTTAGCTATAAGTTTAGTAATTACTACTTTAGTAAGTTATTATATAATAAAAATAGTTAAAAATATCATAAAAGAAAGAGAAAATAAAGCAGAGTCAATCCCATTTTTTCTTTAAAACTACCCAATCACACCTCTCTCGAGCCCAAACTCTAAACACTCCCTTAGTAATCTTTTTATTTCGATCCCCTTATTAACAAGCTCGAGTCTGTCTTCTAAATTTATATTTTTATAAGAGTTTGTTTTGCAAAAATATAGAGTGGGAAAGGCTTATATTATAAGGGTTTTGAGTGCAGAATGTGATAAATCGCTTGTGGCGCATTTTTTTAGGCCGAGCTATGGTTTTACCCTCAAAAATGGCTCTTTTTTAGCTAAATTTTCACCCCTTCAAAATTTGAAAGTGGCTATTTATAAGGGTTTTTATGTCATTGCGAGGAACGAAGTGACGAAGCAATCCCTTCCTTCCTAACAGGCTGCTCCCTAAACCCCAATTGATTTACCTTCTGTACTATAAATTCCTACCACTATTTTATCCTGGCAATAAGCCATCCCTCCAATAATAAGACCTCATAACTTGTAAATCTCTTTCACAATTAATAGATATTTATTTTAAAAATTTATCCCAATATTGCATAGGTTCAAAATATTTTAATATGTTTAAGTCATTCACAATAAATGTATTTCCATAACTAATTAAATGATAGTATAAAAGTCCTAACGACGTAGATTTTCCTTCGGTAATTAAAAAATCAACTTTTGTATATTCTCCGAAAAGTCTTTCTAATTTTTTATCTTCACGCTGATTAATAAAAATCCCTCGATTTAAAATACAAATAATATCAAATAGATTTTCCCAATCATTCTTTTATATTTCATCTTGAATTGTTTTCCAGCTTACTCGTTTGTAGGCAAAAACAATTCTTAAAGGCCTTTCGACCGTAAAATTCTTTGATTCAAGTATATTAAAATCAATATCTAAACTTTCAACAGGTTTTAATTCTTTGCCTGCATATCCTATAGTATCTTCCTCGTCAAATTGGATTTTACCTCAATAACTGCAAAGACCCCCTTCTCCTAAATATGCATTCCTAGAACCAAAATATAATTTTGGAGCATCTTCCCTAACAATAATAATATCAAGTTGACCAGTTTTATTTTCTTTATTATCCCATATTTCCCCTTTTCCAAAATGGAATTTAGTAGGTAAACAATCCTTTAAAAAATTATTAATAAAGCTTTCTCTATTATCTCCTATATCTTGTGATGATTTTTGTAACCTTGAAGATTCAAACTCTGACAATAATTCATTCGCTATTGAGTCAAAATAGTCATATAAAATTGATTTATTCATATTACCTCTAAAAATTTTTTCAATTACATGATCTAAAGTAATCAAAATTTGCACTCACTATGACTAATTAACCAAGTTCCTAAAGACCTTTCCGGTTGCCTTCCCGGCGGTTCTCCGGCCTACTCTTTTGGCTATCTTTTTTGGGTTGCCGCTGGAGACAGCAGAGAAATCTCCCAAAAACTAAGCAATCTTATATAATGGTATTGCATATTTCGTTGCTTGGGAATATTTTCGGGTAAAAATTTTTGGTTTTTAGAAATCCATGAGATTGCTTTGGGAT
>Ga0172366_10000994_pt1 | contig 21720 bp, 15 predicted proteins | sample LakKivSesite69cm_FD_114533 | JGI IMG/M metagenome (GOLD analysis project Ga0172366, IMG submission 114533) | Sediment microbial communities from Lake Kivu, Rwanda - Sediment site 69cm | ecosystem: Environmental > Aquatic > Freshwater > Lake > Sediment | place: Rwanda: Western Province, Lake...
ACAAATTGTGTATCACCACCAGTTACCAAACCAGTTTCCAATGTAAATAAATTACATCAATCAATGGTATTAAATACAGATAAAAAACCTTCTACCAATCAATTAAGTAAAAGTTGTGTAGTTCATCATCAACAAGATAGTGACGAAGATGATGAAGAATTTGAAGATATGGATAGTGACGATGAACAATTTGAAGAAGACGACGACTAATTAATTTAGTCATTTGTAAATAGTAATTTAATAATAATACTTAATTAATTTACTTTGAGTGCAAAAGTAAATTCATTTATTAAATCAATAAATCTATTCATTTATTTAATCAATAAATCTATTCATTTTTATTAATCAATAAATCTATTCATTTCTTTGGATCACAAAGTAAATTAATTTATTTAATCAATAAATCTATTCATTTCTTTGGATCACAAAGTAAATTAATTTATTTAATCAATAAATCTATTCATTTATTTAATCAATAAATCTATATCCCGTCCATCCTTTTTTAGTATCATATTTTCCAAATTGGTCTAATGATTCAAAATGTTTCTTAAATTCAGTTCGCTTTGGTTTGTTAGTTTCTTCGTCATCATTATTTGCTGTAAACCATTCATCAAATTTACGATACATATCAGTTAGATTAATTTTATCACTCATTGAACCAATAATTAAACATTCTTTGATGAATTTACTATAAATATTATTTTCATATTTACATTCATCAGTAGTAGATTTAACACATTCAGGAAATTCTAATTCACGATTATTTTTTACATAATTCATATAATATTTATTGATTAATAAATAAATAAATGGTTCATACCATTCTTTCATTTCATTTTTAAGATTACGATTAATTTTGAATACATTTTTAACATAACGATATTGTTCATCTTCAGGATTATCAACAAATTTGCTATCAAATTTAATAACACAAATTCGTCTCCAAGTGCCACCATCTTTACTTTTAATAGGTGGAATATCATTACAAATTAACCAAGGAGTAAATTGTGGTGTTTTAATTGTCATTTCACTTTGATATAATGTTCTTGAACTTGTTTTTGAACCACCTGTGAATTCTTTAATAATCGCAGTATTTAATTCTTTTCCTTGGTCAGGTTCTTCAAAACTAATAATTCTTTTATCAACACAAGCATAAAATTCTGGACTTGCTGATGAGGATTTATTACGCTCTTGCGTTAAAAAACTAGGACTAATCTTTCCAAAATATTTATTACCAAATGTATCTTCAATAAATTCCATTGTTAATGATTTGGCATTACTACCTGAACCAGTTAATATAGGAAATATTTGATGTAAATTTCCACCTTCTAAACAACTAGCAATGAGTGTTAAAAAGAAATTTCTTTTTTCTTCATTCGTTAATACTTGTGCGAAATATTGTTCTATTTCAAATATTTTTGGATGTTCTAATGTTAAATTTTTATTGTATTTGATTAATTGTTTTCCTTTTGAACTAATATAATCCTCAGGTCTACCATCTCTAAATATCATTTTCTCTAAATCAAACACTCCATTTTGAAAAAGAAATAGTTTAGGATTAGCATCAATATTTTCAGAAAATCTTTCATCATAAAATAATGTTCTTGCTTCTTTCATAATATGGTCTTTATATGGACTTGATTCTAATAATTTAATGGTATCATCATAAGGTTTACAAAATTGTTTTAATAATTCTTTACGAGTTTTGTCCATTTCATTTTTAATAGATTTTATTTTACCATTATTTTCTTTCAACATTTTTTCTATTTCTTCAAACTTTGTAACATTTGGAAATTTTTTTTTCATATCTTCATAATTAATTGTTATTTCCTCTTTTTCTTTTTCTAATTCATTTAATGTTTTTTTAAATTCAATTATATCCTCATTATTATCAACATATTCACGATAAATTTTATCTTTTACTTTTTTAACATCATTTACAACCGAATCTGAACCCTGATTGTAATCAATCTTATTTCTTAATTGTAAATCACCATCACTTTGTTCCCAAAAATGTTTATTGTAATGATACCAAATCTTTTGATTATAATTTACACAAAAATATTGATGTTTGTTTTTTTCATATAAAATTTGTGCGAATTTCATATGTGAAGGTGCTTTTACCGATTCTTCTATCGCATTTTTTATTTTATTAAATCCTATTTCTTTAAATAATTCAGGATTATCTTTTTTCGCCCAATAAATTAAACTCCCAATTCCTAAACCATCTTCTCTTAATTGAAATGTATTCCATTGTTGTCTAATCTCTCTTAAAAATACTTCTTCTCCTTTTGAAACTATATATTTTTCATAAATCTGTTTTGAAATCATTGTATTAGATTGTTTTAACATAATTGTTTTCCATATTTCTATATTTTCCATATAATTTTTCACTTTGTATTCATCGTGCTCTTTATCAATTAAATTCTTTAAATTTTCAACAATTTTATCAAATTTCTGTAATGAAAAACACTCAAATAAATATCCAAACTCTCCAATATTATGCAAACATAATCCTAATTCTAACCAAGAACCATAATTTAACGCTCTTTCAGGTGATAATATCGCTACTAATTTTTCAATATAATATTTTTCATAACGACATTTTTCATACATACTCGGTGCTAAACTTTCAACATCATCCATTATCGAATTTTCTTTAATAACTAATTTTGAATTTGTTGTTCTTTTTCTACTTTTTTTCAAATTTAATTCATTGTAACTTTCTAACCAATTCATATTTTTAAATTCATTCTGTTCAATTGTTTTACGAATTGAAAACAATTCAACCAATTCAAAATCACTATATTCATTCTCTATTATTTCTAATTTTTTATTGTAAATATATGTTAATTTATATGGTTCTAAATTCTCTTTTGTTGAACCATACATCAACCATCCATTTCTTTCAATCACTGCTTCATCGACAATATCTTTTAATTCATTCTTTAATGGAATTACATTAAAAATATTCACTTTCTCTAATCCTTCTATCAGTTTATGTCTTAAAAAATGATGAAATTCATATGGTAAAAAAATATATGGATACATTATATGTAAACCATCCTTTAATTGTCCATTTTTACGATATGGTTTATTTCTTTGTGTTACAAAACATCTATAATATTCATCATCTAATTCCACATATTCATTTAAATATAAATGCGTGATTTCAACAATTTTTTTAATTAATGTTTCGTCATATAATCTTTCTGTTGCCTCTGAATCTACATCATAAATAAAATCAAAATCAAATTTCAATATACTATTTTTTTCTACAGGTCTTTCTGTCATAAATAATGGTATTTTATTGGTAAATACTACTTCACGATATCTTAACATAAAATCATCATTAAATTCAATTGGAATATGAAAATTACCTCTTTTATTTTTAATGACGCCCATTGATGTATGAGTTGATGTTAATTTTTCACTATTACTATTATTATTAATACGGAATTGGTCCATATATTTCTCAAATGCTGTCAAAATATTTGTTCGTTCCATTTTAATAATATTACGCAATTAATTTATTTAATAATTATTTATTTAATTTAAGTATTCAATTTTTTTTTTTTTATAAAATAAAAAATATATATATTTTATTTAAAATAAATAAATAATTACGCCTTTGGCGTAATTATTTATTTTCTTCAACGAAAAAATTAATCAATTAACCAAAGGTTGATTGATTAATTTGTTTTGTTAATTTAACGATTCAAAAAATTAATCAATCAACCTATGGTTGATTGATTAATTTTTTAAATCTCAAATAACCAAAAATCAACATATTTTGCCAAAGGCAAAATATGTTGATTTTTGTTAAAATAAATCAAATGGACTTTTTTTATCTTCATAATAATTTGGCATATTTAATATAAACCATCCTTCACTATATGGTTCTATATTTTCTTTCACATTTTCATTTAATAAATTTAATAATTCATTTTGTTTATTTTGTAAATTATATTTTTCCTTTGATGGACAACTAACATAAAAACTTTGATATGTATTTAATATATCATTATATAATTTGATATATAATTTTATATCTTCTGAGTTATGTGGTTTTTTATTATATTCCCATTCATATTGTATTCGTAAAAATTTATCAATACTTTTCACTAAATCATCATAATTTGTTTGTGTGTAATTACTAATATACAATATTGAATCTAAAAATAATATTATATTCGCATCTAACCAAAGATAATTATATTTGTCTTTAAATTTTTCATATTTATTATTAATATTTTCTATCACTAAATTTCGATTATTAAAATCAATATTTGATATTATAAATACAACAATGATAATGATAATTAATATTTCAAAAATATATTTTGTAATATCACGAAATTTTATTAAAATTATTAATAAAAATAATATTCCACCTAAATAATAAAATCTATCAATTGAATCAAATAATTTTATTTTCTCAAAAAAACTTAGTTTATTAATTTTCGTGACACTATCTTTATTTAAAATACTACTCATATAATATAATTACATTATATTCAAAATAAACAAAGCAATTAATCAAAGAACAAAGATGAAATGGACTATTTACAAAAAAGAGATATGAGCGATATTTTTTTGTTTTTTTTGTTTTTTTTGTTTTTTTAAACTATTTACATTTTGAGTTGGTTAATCTGGTAATAAAATTACCAAGGCGCTACTGGTGGCAAATCGGTGATGTCAATTTCACCAAACAACCAAGCATCATCATCCAAATTGTTTTCTTGTTCCTGTAACAATGGTAACAATCTTGTCTCAACTAGATTTTGATACACATATGTTAGATTGATGCCTTTGCGTAATGAACGCATATTGGAAATGTCCTCGCTCGTGACGAATGCGATCATACGAATTCGTTCCGCCTCAAATTTTTCCTTGGTCATTTTGGATAATCTTTGATGCTCTTTGAGCAATTTGACATAAAGGTCCCAGTGTCCAAATGTTGATTCTTGGACACAACACTCTGATAGATTGACTAGGAAGATGTCAGCATCTTCGCTAAAATCATAACTATCAATTGGCACTTTGGTGTGGTTACACATCACATTGTATTTGGTAATCTGCCAGTGAAAGACAATGTCACGCATAGGGAATGTGCTTGCATCACCCTTGACATACGCAACATTTGGATCTTCATAAACACAGATTTCGTCATAATACAAATGAGTGTCATACATTGTCACATATGTTTCAATGTGAAAATCGCCCATTTGACGAATGTAGTAAAAGAACGACCTACGCTCGTAAATTTGAACAGGCATGACAGGGTTTGTAAGAGCATCAAACTCTGACATTATGACAGGATATGTATTCTCCACAATCTCACCTTCCCAATTTGGCACAAATTGAGTTCTTGTCATCACTCTAGGCATTACACACGGCATATTGAAAAGATGGGAATCTTGTATGCTATTGAGGTAATAGATAAATTTGGTCTTATCTTGCCCATTCAAACGGATAAAATTTTCAATATATTCTGGTTTGATTGCTAAGGCGCGAGGATGTTGAAGCAAAAACTCAAATGGAACATTTTCGTATTCTTTTGGATTAAGAATCACGAGAGGATATAATGTCCAGTTTGCTGATTGGAAGTCCATTGTTTTGGATTGTGTGCTTGTTAGTTGTTTTGCTACGAGTAGCTGATTAAAAAATTTTACTGCTGTGAATGCTGTTCTGATGGCGATTTGAATGCTGTGGATGCGATGCTGTAAAACTAATTAACCAACTAATAAACATATAATAATTTAGAAATTCAATTTGGAAAAAAAATTTTTTTAATTAATATTTTTTTTTTTCATTTTTGCCAAAATAGTTTGTATATCATTTAAACTTGGAACAACAATATTTGTATTAGGTAAATTTTTTTTAATATTACTTACAATATCTAACTTTTTAATAATAATTTTATGTTTATTTGTATCAAATATTGGTGGCATAGGTGGTGGTGGTGGAATTGGTATCAAATTGTGACAAATATTAATTTGATTTAATTGAATTGTAGTTATATTAAAATCAACAATTTCAGGTTCAATATTTATTGATTTAATTTGATAAATATTCCATTCTAAACCAATATTAGGATTTTCAATATCAATCCATTTCTTATGTAATGCTAAACAAATTATATAATTTTTATTTTCAAAATTCTCTAAAAATGTTTTATAATCACTAATATATTCATTATTTCTAAGATAACATTTTGAATAATTTTCTAGAAATTTTATTTTAATAAATTTTCTTTCATAATTACGATATATAAATGGTTCAAATACCTGTGGTAATTTTTTACATTTCTTATTATCTATTAATTTATATTTTAATTGTTGAAAAATACATTCAAATAATTCTACTTGAATATTGTCATAAGCATTACAGATTTCAAAAGTAATATATGGAAATTCATTTTTAATAATTTTACACAAAGGAGTTTTAATATAAAAAATATCATTTAATTCATTATCAAGAAATATATCATATTCAATTACCTTTTTTTTATGAGAATTAATTACTATTTTATTAAAAACACCATTGACACATTTAAATTGCAATTCATTACACTTTTTAATTAAATTACGATGATTACTATCAAATATATAATCTAAATATTCAAATAACATATTTACTTTATTTTTTATAAAATTTTATTAATTAAATTAATAATTAATAAAATTCAATTTAATTGTCTATTTTTTGGTTTTCTACCTCTTCTCTCAACTTTGACAGGAATATTAACAGAATCATTTGTTGTATAATCATATATATCAAATTTTTTACCTTGTAAATATTCAGTTCCTAAATGTTTCTCAATTCTTTTTGCCTTTTTTTGTGACGGAATTGGAATAATACTTGATAAATCAATATCAACCACTTTCTCTAAATTCTTTTTAATTAAATCATCAAATAAAAATTTAGCATAATCTAATTCCTCTATACTTCTAGCACCTGATAACATTACCTCTCCACTTTGGAATGCTAAAATAGTAATATCACGACAATTACATTTCCATTTCTTTTTACTTTTAATATGTATATCAGAATGACAATTTTTTTTCCATTTTATTTTAATATTAATTCCAGCATAATTACTTGTTTGTAAAATGACAAAATATATACCATCATTTGTTCCACATTCTTGTTTATTATCATTATTATTTTTAACAACCTCATAAATTTGTTCTCTATTCAAATTTATGCCTATGTAATATTGTGCATTCATTGTTGAAATTGAAATTCTATTATCTAATAATTGTAATTGTGAAATGTCCTCTATTTTACCAACAACTTTTAATTTCTCATTTAAAAAAGCATCTAAAATATCTTCACTTTTATTTTCCCAATTACTTAAATCAATATTTAATAAAGGATCTACTTCTATATTACAAATATCACCTTTATTCTTTTTTTTACTAATATTCGATTTTCTTTCATAAAAATATAATATTGGATATTGATTATGAATTTTGATTAAATTTCTCATTACTAAATCACTTACATATTTTGTATCTTCAATACATTTATTGCCTGTATTATTCATACTCCCATTATCATATAAAAACACTGTCACTTTCTTATTACTCACTCTACTAAATATTTCCAATGTAATTTGATTATAAAAAATACCTTTCATTTTAGAATTTTCTTTCTTATGTGGTTTATCATTTTGTTCAGGTTTATTCGTTACTCTAAAATCATCCCAATTATATCTTTTAGACATAAAACGATATTTTTTTGATTCAATTTCATTCTCTTCTAATTCCAAATATTTAAAAAATTTCAAATAATTAACAAAAATATGTTTTATAGTATTTTCTTCATTAAAAATAATTCGACAATTGGTTGTAATTGTTGATATTTTATATTCAGTTGGAAATATTTCTTTCGGCACTAATTTTTTCTTTTCTTCTTCAAACCATTTTAAACAAGTTTGTATCTTTGATGTTTTTTTATGTCCATCTTGTATATCTTGTATCCCTTGTATATCCTCATATCCTTCTATATAGTTTGGTATATCGTTTTCTCTTAATTTATTTAACTTTTCTAATTCATCTTTTGCTTCATTCGATTGTATCGCAATACTTTGTAACAAATTTTCAAATTCTTTAGTATTATTATTTGATAATTCTTCACTATTATCATTATATAAAGAACGTTCGTTTGTTTTTAATAATGATTTAAAAATGTCAATTTGACTATTTTTATATGGTTTCTTAATCAAATGACTTAAATCAATTGGTTCCAAATCTTCTAATTCCATTTCTATTTAAATTTTAATTTTTTCTTTAAATTAATATAATAATCAATTTATGACAAAATTAATATATATTATTATATTGTTACTAATTTTAATATCAACATTATTTATTAATCAATATGAAAATTTTAATGATAAAATTGTATGGAATACAAAGTTACCTGACTATTTAACAACACTTTATAAACCAATTTATACATATGTTTTTTATAATGCTTATCATCGTGATATTATTATTCATCGTAATTTTACTATTGGTTATTATTCATTAGATGGCACAATTGTTAATATTTCTTCTTCATTAGTCATTCCTCGTTCAAATACAATTATATATCCTAATTCAAAAATTACAAACATGTTTAATTCAATAGAAAATCGTTACCCATTACCTTCACAAAAATCAGAATCACAATTTTCTATTTATACAGGTAATAGCACACCAATTGATAGAAAATGGAATTGGTTTTTTGATAATGCATTTAAAAGACAACACTTTGGTAATTGGTTATATTATTGTAATTCATTTTGTGATTATATGACACGTGATATGTTTGAATTTAATCCTATTGTATATCAAAATTTTGAAGAAATGTTTAAAGAATTTTTACAAGGTAAAATAGATTTTTTTATTTCACCAATAAATGATTTTATTAAAAATGAAAAAAGTTTTTCTTTTTTATATTCTAAAGTTTCTTTATTAGGTTATTTAGAACCAATGATTTTTACAAATGATGATAATGATAATAAAAAAATTAATATTTATAAAAAATATTCTTTTTATAATGAATATTTTGACAATTATTTATTCAATAAATTAAAATATAATCGCAATAAATCAAAGTTATATTATAAAAATGAATTATTTTGTTTTGATAATTATCCACAAAATATTGATGTCTTTGGTGTATTAAAATTAAGTAAAATTAATAAACCTAATAGTGTTCCATTTTATTTATTCTCACATTCGCCAAATAGCAAATACGCTCAACAAATATATAAAAATTTAATGGAAAAAATATTTAAAATTGTTGAACACCAAAAAAATAATTATCTTAACATTGTTACTAATAATTTACATCATACAGAATATTAATTCCATTGTCTTAAAGGTCTCATTTGTATATGATGTCCATAATTAGCAATATCACTTTGATTATGTGAATTATCAATGTATAAAGAATTTGTTTTCGTAATTTTCATTGGCAATTGTTGATAACTTTTCGCAACAAAATATTTCCATTGTGGTAATGGAAAACATAACTCAGTATTAGGACATATATATCCATTTTCTAATACAACACCTTTGTTTATATTCATATTATATATTATATATAATATATAATATTATTTTTTATATACTTTTACTAATTACGCTAAAAGCGTAATTAGTAAAAATCTAGAAATACAAATTAAATCCACCTTCGGTGGATTTAATTTTTTTATAAATAAATACTACTCAAAACATTTTTCTTATATTCTTCACTTTGATATTTATCAATTGTTGGTAAAGATTTATTTTCAATATACATTTTATATCCATTTTCTAAATCATTTTCATTAATCATTTTTCGATGTTTTCTTTCTAAAAAGAATACTCTTAAACTATGAACTACTTTTGTTTTCGACAATAATGTCTCCATATCTCCACCACCAAATGGAAAATTCTTTTCTTGTTCCCTCAATAATCTTTTTAAATATTCATTCCCCCTCTCATTAATCCAATAACCTTGTTGTCTAATTTGTAATTGAAAAATATCATATAATTCTACATCATTATATGGTTCAATTGTATATTTCCAAGGAAATCTTCTTTTCAATCCTTCATTCGCACTAAAAAAACAAGTTTCAATACTATCTTTATAACCAGCAATAATACAAACAAAATTATTTTTATTTTCTGTTAAATTTCTATTAATTGTATCTAAACATTCTTTACTAAAACTATCTCTACCCTCTTTATCTCCTAATGAATATACCTCATCTAAAAATAATACTCCATTATTACAACTATCTATCACTTTTTGTGTTTTAATCGCTGTTTGTCCCAAATATCCAGCAATTAAATCACTCCTTTTCGCAATTACAAATTTATTTGTTTTTACTATTCCTAATTCATAATAAATCTCACATAAAATCTTTCCTAATGTTGTTTTACCACAACCTGGCGGTCCTTCTATACAAGTATGAACCATATCTTGATAACTTTCATGAAATCTTTGAATATAATACAAAATCTGATTTGTAATATTTTCTTTCAGTTGTTTCATTCCAATTAAATGATTTAATTTTCTCAAAATTGGTAACAATCTTGTTAAACGAATTTTATTCTCATTTGTAATACTTGAAAATAATTCTATGTTCTCTCCAACATAAATTAAATCATTTAAATTTTTTATTTGACCTGTAAACACATACATTATAATTTATTTTTATATTCTTATTAAATATATGTTCTTCTTTAAATATTTATTTATTTTATTTTTAAATAATATTCATTCTATTTTTATTCAAAATCATAATACCTGTGGAATATATAATATTCAACCAAATTATATACAATATTATGAATATTCTATGATATCTTATTGTAATCAAAATAATATACTTGAATTAAATTTAGGTTCCACATCTACTCAAAATTATTTAAAACAAAATATTTTAATTAATCATATATTTTATAATAATTCAACAAATAATTTACTTTGGTTTTTTGAAACAAAATCTCATTTACATATTATTTATCGTGGAACTGAATTTAATTCCTTTGACAATTGGCAAAAAAATCTTCAAATTAAACAAGAACCTTATAATTCTATTACTATGAATTGTCACAATTGTTATATTCATAATGGATTTAATGAAATGTATTCTTCTGTTTCTACACCTTTTTTAAATATTTTTTATCCATATTTATTAAATTCTAATAAAAATATTATTATATCAGGTCATTCATTAGGTGGTGCTTTATCTACTTTACTTTATCTAGAATTAAGTTTATACCAACAAATAAATCCTAATAGAATGTTTTTATACACATATGGTTCTCCAAGAGTTGGTAATATTGATTTTGTTTCATTTTTTTATCAAAATTCTTTAATAAAAAATTCTTTTCGTTATGTTAATAACAAAGACCCTATACCACATTTACCACCAGCAATTAAATATACTCATATTCATAATGAAATATGGTTATTAGAAGATAAAATCATATCTTGTTCTAATAAAACTTTAGAAGAAGACATCAATTGTAGTTATTCATTATATAAAGCACTTAATATTTACGATCATATGAATTATTTTGATAAAAAAAAAGAATATAATAATATGTATGAAATTTGTTTAATTGATTGATTGACGATTTGATATTATAAATTTAATATTTTCATACATCTTATCTTCAATTGATACATTTGAATTTTGTAATTCTAAAAATGACAAAGTTTGATGTTGTAATAAATCATTCATATCTATCTGATAATGGGATTCAATGTCAATATCAACTGATAAATAATAATCTTTATCTTTATAATGTAAAATTTGTCCTAATTTATATATTTTATTATTTTTGTTATTCATTATAAAAACATAAAAATTAACTTTATTTGGATTTGAATTTGGTTGAATTGCTAAATAAATATTATAACTCTTTGTTGTTTTAAAATCTTGTGTAAATCCATTTCCATATTTTAATATTATATATTCATAATTTGATTTATAATTCAATATTGTTGAAATTTCTTCACGATCTAATCTTGTTCGATAATATAATTGTAAAATTTCATTAAAAAATAAATATACAATGTTTATATTATTTTTATATTTATCTAAACATTTATTAATAAAATCTATTTGACTATTCATAAAAATATAAATAAATAAGATATATAGAGAACTATATAACTTGGTTCGTAATTGTGAAGATATATTTATATCACGTATTAACATTTCATTAATTAAATGATTACATTTTTCGTTATCTAACATATTATTTTCATCTAACAATCCATTATTAAATTCACATATTTTTTGAATCATAATTATCATTAATTCTCTATTTGATGTATTTAATAAATTCGCTAAAACATTTCCTAAATTTGATTTACCAATTATATTTGCTAAAATTTGATTTAATACATCATTTTGAGTATCTTCTTTTGTTAATGATTTATCTAATTCATTCAAAATATTATCAATAAATGTGTATAAATTCACACTCATAAATTTATATAACAATTTATCAAATAAATTAAAAAAAGATATGTATTTATCTAATATTATATTCATTTTCATATAAGGTATTAATTCTCTTGACATCATTTCATCTATTTTAATTCGTCCTTTATTGACACGATAATTATTTTCATAGTATTCTCTTATTTCATTTAACATATCTTGTAATTTTTCTAATTCTTCTTCTTTAAAATTAAATGCAAATTTATTTAGTTCTAATTTATATTTTCTATTATAATCATCAATTATTCTTTTACATAAAATATTTAATTGATATAAATTATCTACTTCAGGAACAATTTTTTCATCCATTTTATATTTTTGTTTCATTATCATATCATAATCAATTAATGACTCAATAATAAATTTTTCATTTGGTAAATAAGTCAAAGATTTACTATTTGGCGATGCTGTTAATCTACTTTGTTTTCCAATTAGACCAGAATTTAATAATTCTTCTATTCTACTAAATAAATTAAATTTATTTTCACTTGGTATATTATAAAAAATTTCATTTTCACTATAAACAATAAATGAATACATTTTATCAACACTATCAGGTTTTTTTATTGATTTAGAAGATTCATCATCATCAAACATTTGACTTTTTTCAACATATAAATTCCATATTGGTATCAAAATTTTTTGTCTTAATTCAAATTCTAATGAAGATTTAGTTTTTTTAGTAATTAAAGTGTTAAATCCATCTATAAAACTTTTTAAAACTTCTTTATCTAAAAATTCATATCTCTTTGACTTTTTATCAATATAATATTTATATAAATAATAATTTTTACTATTTTCGATTTCAATAATATTTTTAATATTTTTTTCTCCAAAATCTATTGTGTCTGTATAACAAATTTTTTTCTTATCCCCACTTAATAATTGACAATCAATCGCAATTGTTTCAAATACTGATAAAATATCATCATTTAATTTTTTTTTATTTTCTGATAGAGAATTGATTGCTCTATCAGTTGATTTACTTTCATTCGCAATTGTAGCAATAAATTTATAAACTTTTACTTTTCGTTCATCTTCAGGTAAATTTTTATGAGAACATATTCTTCTCGCACGACCAATTACTTGTATAATACGATTTAAATTCCAATATGGTTCTAAAATAAATACATCACGAACATTTTTAAGAGAAATACCTTCAGAACCTGCTGTTGATATAATTATGATATCAATTGTTGGGTCTTTATTAAAATCTTCAATTACTTTTCTTCTTCTATCATTTTCACCTTCAAAGACAACAAATTTTCTACCACTAAAATTACCTGCTAATGGTTTTAAATTCATAATTGCCATATCACTAACATTTTTTAATTGTGAATTAATCATCGCATTTGATTGTTCCACCTCATCTTCAGTTTCTTCTTTATCTAAATTTTCTAATGTATCAAATATTGATGTATTTAATTTTTCTTTTTTAACTTCCTTTGGTTCAATTGTCGTGACAGGATTATGTTCTTGAAATCCCATTGATAATAATAAATATCTTAAAGACCTAGTTCCTGCTTGATTTTTATAAAAACTATAAAATAATTTTTTTCTTGCTTTTTGTTGTTCTTTGTATTTTTTAATATCATTTAATAAATTTTTAATTTCCAAATATTTAACACTAAATGTATTTAACAATAAATCATTTTGAAAATATTCCATTAATATTTCAAAGTTACGAATTTTGTCAATAGGATAATATTGTATAGTATCTTCACTTAATTCACTTTTTAATTTAGGATATTTATTTTGTAATTCAATAAAATAATATATTACTCTTAAAATATCATTATGTAATTTTTTATAATTTTTTTTATCTTCAGGATTAATACAAAATAAATATCTAAAATTACTTGGAATAATATAATTTCTTTGATTATCAAATTGGTCAAATATTCTTTGAACTCTAATTAATTGTTCTAAATCTTGTATATCTTCTAATTGTTTTAAAATTTCAATTACTTTTTTTTCTATACTTTCTTCATCACTCAATTCCAATATTTGTTTTTTATCCATAATATGTTGATGTAATGAATTCCAAACAATAGTAAAATTGGCACTAATTGTTACTTTATTGCCACTAATTTCAGTTTCAATTAATAAATTTTTTATACTTGTATTTTGTTTTAAACCAAATAAATAAATATGTAATAAAATCATATAAAAGTAATGTTCAGGAAAAACAAAATTAGAAGCAATTCTTGTATTACTTCTAAATGAACTGATTTCATTTTCAGATTGCATAAAACTTAATGATTTAGAACCTTTAGATTTTTTACTTTTTTTTAATTCTTCTTCTTCTTTTTCTTGATTTTCTTTGTAAATATTCAATTGAGTAGAAGGAAAATTAATTCCTTCTAAAGAAGTTTGATATAATTCTAATTCATGAACTTCCACTTCTAATCGATACTTTGAATATTGATCTAAAGTTTCTAAATTTAATTGTTGACCTGATGGCAAGGCTAATTGTTTTCTCATACGATTGTAATTTTCTCTATTTTCTTTCGTCATATTTTCAACATTTAATTCAGGAAACACCTCAATGTTTTCAATATTAGGAAAATATGAAATTAATCCAAAGAATTTTCTTGTAAATTCATCTCTACGAATGGATGATAATAAATTAGTTTGTTGGTCGATATATGTTTGATAAAATGCCTCTGGATTTTCAGGAAAAATAGTTCCTGTTCTACTTTCTTTATATAAATAACCACGACAAAGATTGCCAATTACTGCGGATTCATAAGCATAATTAGTTAAAGGAGTTCCAGTTAAAAATAATATTTTACAATTACAATTCATTAAAAGGTCATAAAAAAATAAACCCATTGAAAATTTAAATGTTCCACTTGTTTTTACTTTTAATTTATAATTTGTAATTGTTTGAAAAATATGATGTGCTTCATCAATGACAATAAAAATATTTTTATTTAAATCTTCTAATGCTTTTAATAATAAATTCATTACCAATTCATATGAAACTGGATTTCTTAAATCTTCTTTGAAATTTCTTTTTTCTTTAATATATGTTTCACAAATTTTAACTGGAATTGTTGTGCTATTATAAGAAAAAACATTAATATCGTTTTCTTCCAAATATTGTTCCGTTTTTCCTTCTAAATTTTTTAAACATTTTTCTTTTATTTCAGTAATATAATTAGGTTTTAAAAAAGCAGGTAATAAAATAATTATATGTTTATAAAATTTATTTTTTGCGGCTGCAATAATAGAAGCACAAGTTTTACCTGAACCTAATCCATGATACACTAATAAACCCTTATTATTAATAAATTGGAAATTATTCATATAATATTCTATTAATCTTTGATGTGGATAAGGTTCAGTAATCATTTGTTTATCACCACATTTAAAAGAAGAATTTACATATTTTTTTGAACTAATATTTTTAGAAGATTGTAAACGATATACATTACTTAATTTTAATGAATTAAAATCTATAATATTTTTGTTATCCATATAATCACTATATTTATATAATTGGTTATATAAAAAATTAAAATAATAAATGCCGAAGGCATTTATTATTTTAATTCCTATAAGAATTAACAACAAACTTTGTTTGTTGTTAATTAATTATATACTTTCTAACAAATAACTTTGTTATTTGTTAGAAAATCTACAATTAATTAAGTATTAATGCCCTAGGCATTAATACTTAATTAATTATATAAAAAATTAAATTAAATCCACCTTCGGTGGATTTAATTTGTATTTCTAGATTTTTACTAATTACGCTTTTAGAGTAATTAGTAAAAGTATATAAAAAATTAACAACAAACTTTGTTTGTTGTTAATTCACGCCAAAGGCGTAAATAATTAGAAATTATTCTATTACTTATAATAAATGTCACATAATAATCGTATTGTTTATCAAAACAAATTTAATAAAACTTTAATGTCTAAAAATATTAAAAATAATAATAATAGTTTTTTAAATAAAAATGTATTAAATACAAGTATTATGCCTATTGTTTTATTTAAAAAACTTACAATAGAGTTTTATTATTTTTTAGTTGAAAAGAATATTGAATATCATTTAAATAAAGATAACAAACTATTTATTAAAATAAATAGTAATTATTACTTTATTACTAATATAAATTCACAATATAAACAATATTTGCCTAGTTTTGTTTTTAAAAATATTATTCCAAATGATATTGATATTATTGATTGGAATAAAACACCTCATTATATTTCTTCATTATTAGACATTGTAATGATACAAAGTTATTATTACAACGATGATAACCACGATCTAACAAAACTAAAAGATTTTGAATATAACTCTAATGAATTAAATACAAGTTCTACAATAAATCATTTTCCATTAAATTATATTCATTATCAAAATACATTATATTTTATTCCTTACATTAACAATAAAGAATACTTATCATTAACAACAAATGAATTAACAAAGATTTATTATCCATTAAATGATATTATTAAGAATTATCCAAATCGTTTTTTAATAAATAATATAAATGATTTTATGAATTTGTATTATACATTTGATGATTTTAAATCATTAATGTATTTAGATAAACAAACATTGTATAAATTATATTTACAAAAAAGTTTAGATAATCTTTTTATTACAGAAAATAAAGTTAATAATTTTCAAGAAAATTTATTAATTAAAAATAAGATTGATGATATACAAGATTTAAAAAATGATAATAAAATAATAATTAAAAAAGAAATTAACAAAAATGTTAATAATAAATTATTAATTGATAATAGATTAGAGAAAATAGATGATAATAAATTATTAATTGAAAAAGATAATAATTTAACAATTTTGTGTATATGTGAATATGATAAAGATATATCAAATAATTTATATATAAATCATTTTATCAAATATTATCAATTATTTTGTAAAGATATTATCTTTGATAATAAATTCAAATTTGTTAATAATATTTTATTAGCAGATAATGATTATGAATTTATAGAAATTGGTAATGATAAACAAAAAATATTTGATATATATAAAGATAAATATGATTGGATATTTTTTGTTAAAATAAATGAGTTTTTATTTTTTAAAAAAGATATTACAATTGAAAACAAAGAAAATAAATTGGAAAATAAAATTAAATCATTTTATCTCTACAAATCTTTTTTAAAAAAATGTAAAAAATTTTCATTTGTCAAAATTCATCATCATTCTATTACAATTAATGACTTTGATAATAAATCAAATTTAATTGAAATTATTATTGACAAAATTCTTAATAATTCAAGTAATATAATTAATTTAGAAAATAAATCATATATATATAATTCTCATATAGTGAATGATATAACAAAATATACAAATACACTTAATAAAATAAATACAAATATTTATCAAATAGTCCTCCCAATAAATGAAAATCAAAGTAAAATAAAAGTAGTAACCAATAATATTAAAAAAACATTTAAATATAGAATTGTATCACAAATTAATGATATTGAATTAATAAAATAATGAATTAATCTTTTTCAATTTCAAATGTGCGATATTTAGGTTTTACTTCTTGTTCTTCATCTGATTTATAACAATTAGATAAATTTAAACTACAAGTTATATATTTATCTAAATTGTAATCAAAATCATTATCTAATTCATATTTATATTCAAATTTATAATAAATATTATTTTGTATATTTTTGATGATAATATCATAATAACATAAATCATATTCTGTATTTTTACACCATTCTTCTAATATATTATCAAAAACATTAATTGATATTTCTTTGGTAAGTTTTTTGAATATATATTTATAGATATCTTTTAAATAATAACTTTTTTTCTTTGGTAATTTATCAACAATATTCACTTTGTTGATATGACAAGATATTAATTCATATTGTTTTTCAATTAATTGTTCTTTAAATTGTTCTTTATCACAATTAACATATTCAGGTTCAACAATTTTGATTTCACTTACTTTATTAAATTTATAAAGAATATCATTTTTAAGAATTACAATCTTCCAATCATATTGAAAATTATCTTTAATATATTCTAATAATTTTTTATTAGTATTAATATCTTTTGGTATAGCAAGACCACCATTTTCTAAAATTTTATTGGAAACATTTTTTTTTAAATCTTTCCAATCAATGTTATTTAAATTTAATAAATTATCAGATTTAAATAAAATAATATCAGATTTTGAACAATTTTTTAACAATTCTGTGAAATTAACATTTTGTTCAATTTTCGTTTCATCTATTTTATTCTCAACAACCAAGTTTTGTTCTACTACTATTTCTTCCTTTTGTAATAAATGTGTATAATTAATATTATTTGCTTCAAAAATTGGAAAAATATTTTTTTCCATATATTTTTGTATTTCAGTTTGAATTAGTGTTTGAATGTCAATTTCCATATCTTATTAAATTTTTTGTAATAAAATTATCAAAGTAGAATTATTCAATTTTAAAAAAATAAATAAAAATTAATCAATCAACCAAAGGTTGATTGATTAATTAGTTTTTACTCATACAAAAAAATTATGGTAAAATAACAATTTTTAAAAACAATTCCAATCTCATATCTAATATTTTTTTTTCTTGAATAATTTTATCAATATATATTGTAAAATCTTTTGTAAAAAAATATGAAAGAAATCTATTGTAACTTTGATTATATTTTATAGTTTCATAAATAATATTTAAATTATGCTCAATTGTTTCTAAATTTTTATGTATATTATTAATCATATATATAATTATTTCATTTTTGTCACTTTTCTCATTATTAATTTTAGTAATATGTTGGATAATTTGTGTAATTGTTTTTAATTGGAATTCTAAATCTAAATCAATAATTTCTTGACATTTTATAGGTGAATGACAATTTGTTAAATGAAAAATTACACTATAAATATTTTCACTTGTTTTTTGTAAAGTTTTAATTAATAAATCATAACCAATTGTTGATATAATACCTGCTCCAATAATATATTCCATTAATATATTAAATATTTATTTCTTTTAATTCTATTTCAATTGTTTTATCACAAGTTATATCATTTTCTAAAACATTTTCATTTTGTTCGTTAACAATATCATTTTCTAAATTTTCAATTACATTGTTATGTTCTTCTAATACATCATCAATAGGTGTTAATAATGTATCTTTATCGTTAGCAAGAGTATCTAATACATTTAATTCAGGATATAACCAATTAATAAATTCTAAAGTTGGTTTTTTAATATGATGTTCATAAAATAAGATTAATGAAAGAATAAATATTCCTGATACAAAGAACATATCTAATAAATTACTATCAATGGATAATTTAACAAATTGAAGTCCCCATTGTATAAATAAAAAACATAATATAACATTTAAAATTTTTGATAACATATTATATATTATATAATGAAAATATATTTAAATATAAAATTAATTGAACCATTTGATGAAAAATATTATAAAAATGTGATTGGTTTAAGTAATTATGAACTACCTTTGATTGAAAGAAAAAAAAATAATTTTGTAATGAATATACATATTGATGATAAATTTTATATACAGATTAAGAATAAATTAACAAATTTAAGATATATTCATATAAGAAATGGTCAAAGTGATGTGAATGGAATAAATTTAAAAGAAATATTGTGTGAAATATATTATTTAATTGAATTGAATATTAGTTATACAAAAATTAATGATATGATGGAATGTAATTTGCCAGTAATACAACATATTAAAATAAATCATTGTCAGTTAAAACAATTTCCAACAAGAAAAATTACTAAATATTGTCAAACATTGGATCTTAGTAATAATGAAATTAGTGGGACATTTTATTTAGAACATACAAGTTGTAAATTTATTTATTTAGATAACAATAAAATTATGGATATATTTTTACCATATAGTTGTCATACTATTTCAATGAATAGTAATCTTTGTAAAATAGTAGAATTATATAATCCAGTAATGAAAGCAAGTTTTAGTAATAATTTAATAGAAATATTTAAAATTAGTAAATGGATGGAAGATATAAATATTACAAATAATAAAATAGTGAAAATAGAAAATTTAGAAAAATGTGAGAAATTACAATATTTAAATGCAAGTTATAATTGTATCAAAAACATAGATATATCATTTAATAAACTTTTGAAAAAATTATATTTGAAACAAAATCAATTAGATTATGTGGATGGAATTGAAGAATGTGTGAATTTAGAAGTATTAGATTTATCTAATAATCAACTAGAAGTTTTTGAAATACCAATTAATATCAGTAGAGTAGATTTATCAAATAATCCATTAAAATTGTGGGATTGGATGATAATTGGTAATCAAATGAATAATGATGTATCAAATGGTTTAAGTAGCAATATACAAAATATGATTTGTAATTTTTTGATTAATTCAACAATTAGTAAAACTAATAAAAACACTTATGATAAAATGGTGAATTCAGATAATAAAATAAAATTAAAAAAAAATTATAATATATATTTAAATAATATCTTGGCAGATGAATTTAATGAATTAAATGAAGATATATTAAATACAATTATTAATAATGAAAATTTTATAATTAATATATTTTATAAATCAAATAAATATATTGATATACAATCATTTTGTAATCAAAATATTATTAATAAGATTTATTTAAAATTAGATAAAGAACAATTATATGATTGGATAAAAGATTGTAAAGATGATAATATTATAAAAAATTATCGCAATGGAATTATATCAATATATTAAAATATAAATTAAAATAAATCATTAAAATCGCTTTTAGCGATTTTAATAATTTATTTTTCTTCAAAGAAAGCAAACTAACAAAAAACAAAGTTTTTTGTTAGTTTGGGTTTATTTAAATGAAAATAAATAATTACGCCTACGGCGTAATTATTTATTTTCACTCAACGAAAATAAACAATAACGCCTACGGCGTTATTGATGTTTTGTTAAATTAAAATAAATTATTAAAATCGCTGAAAGCGATTTTAATAATTTATTTTTCTTCAAAAAAAAAATTAATCAATCAAGCAAAGGTTGATTGATTAATTTGTTTTGTTATATTAAAGAATAATAATTATTAAAATAATATAAAATGGAATTTAATTGTGGTAATTGTAATGAAAAAGATAAATTAATAAAATGGGTAAAAGAAAATAACCAAAATGTAAAAGAAATTTATAAAAAAAAT
>Ga0172366_10000995_pt1 | contig 21714 bp, 18 predicted proteins | sample LakKivSesite69cm_FD_114533 | JGI IMG/M metagenome (GOLD analysis project Ga0172366, IMG submission 114533) | Sediment microbial communities from Lake Kivu, Rwanda - Sediment site 69cm | ecosystem: Environmental > Aquatic > Freshwater > Lake > Sediment | place: Rwanda: Western Province, Lake...
ATGACCGCTGCCAGCACTGAGAAGATGTCCATGCTGATCCTGTTCGGTTACCACCCCCGCTCCTTTGCCATTCGCCACTTTCGCATCGTTGAAGGGCAGCCCCTGGCCGCCCGCCATCAGGTCCTCGTCGGCCGGCAGGCAGCCGAACAGATGGGGATGGAGGTGGGCGACACGCTCCGCCTGTTGAAGAGCAACTTCCGCGTGGTCGGCATCTACGAGACGGGGATCGCCTACGAGGATATTGGGGTGGTCATCAGCCTGCGGGAGGCCCAGGCCCTCACCGGGAAGCCCCGCCAGGTGATGTACTACGGGATCAAACTGCGCGACCCCGGCCAGGCCGAAGCGGTGAAGGAGAAACTGGAGGCGGATTTCCCGGATATTGACTTCGCCCTCACCTCCGAGATCGCCGAGAGCATGAGTGATTTCCGGGTGATGCAGCAGATGGTGACGCAGATCTCCTTCCTGGCAGTCTTCATCGGGGGGGTGGGGATGCTGAATACGATGCTGATGAGCGTACTGGAGCGGACGCGGGAGATCGGTGTGCTACGGGCGCTGGGCTGGCGTGGTCGCCGGGTGCTGGGGATGATCTTGCGGGAGTCGCTGGTGCTGGGTGCAGTGGGCGGCGTTTGTGGTATACTCCTGGGGTTGGGACTGACGGGCCTGATCGCGATGGCGCCGGGGGTGGTCGGGGCGATGAAGCCGGCCTACACACCCCAGCTGTTCGTGCAAGCTATCGTCGTGGCCATGGTAGCCGGGGCCGTGGGCGGGCTCTACCCCGCCTGGCGTGCAACGCGGCTCAGTCCAGTGGAGGCACTACGGTATGAGTAGCGTCTTAGCGCAGTGTCCAAGTGTCCCAGCGATTCTAAGACGCCAGGGCACTAAGGCGCTGAAACGAGGGAGGAGTGGTATGCAGCGCAGAACGTGGATCGCACTATGGATCGCCATAGTCGTCGTTGGCGGAGGCTACCTGGCCTACGCACGCCACAGCCAGCCGAAGCCTCAGGCAGTCTCCGAACCGGTGGAGGCGCAAAGCCTATCGCAGGTGGTCTCAGCCTCGGGGGAGGTGGTCCCCCTCCGATGGGCTGTGCTGAGCTTCCCCTTAGGGGGGGAGATAGAGGCATTGGCAGTAGAGGTGGGCGACGAGGTGCGAGTGGGGATGGTGCTGGCCCGGCTGGAGGCCACAGATCTGGAGCAGGCCGTAGCTCAGGCGGAGGCGGCCCTGGCCACGGCCCAGGCAGCTCTGGCCCAGGTGAAGGCCGGGCCTCGTCCTCAGGAGATCACCGCCGCCCAGGAGGAGGTCTCGGCCGCGACAGCTAACCTGGCTGTGGCCCAGGCGGCTCGGGATCAGGCCCAGGCGACACTGGAGGGGGCCAAAGCCAGTGAAGCCGTGGCCCAGGCGGCTCAGGACCAGGCCCTGGCCACGCTGGAGGGAGCCAGGGCCGGGGAAGCGGCCGCGCAGGCAGGGCTGAACGCCGCCCAGGCGGAGGTGACCGCAGCCCAGGCCGGCGTATCCGCAGCCGAGGCGGAGCTGACGCTGCTGAAGGCCGGGGCCAGCTCGCAACAGCGCGCCATCGCCAAGCTGCAGATAGACCAGGCCCGCAACAACCTCTGGGGCGCGCAGGCCCAGCGGGACTCCATCGGCGGTGCGGTGAAGCGCAAGGAGATGCGGGATGCCGACCTGGACGCCGCCGAGGCGCAGGTGGGAAACGCACACGTGGCAGTGAACATCGCCGAACTGGCCTACGAGGAGATCGAGGCCGGGCCTCGTCCGGAGGAGCTCGCTCCGGCGCAGGTTCAGGTCAATAGTGCCCGCGCCGCACTGAGTGGCGCAGAAGCTCAAGTAAAGGCGGCCCAGGCTCAGCTCGACGGAGCCAAGGCAGAAGTCGCCCTGGCCGAGGCACAAGTGGCCGCTGCCCAGGCCCAGTGGGATGGGGCCAAAGCGCAGGTGGCCCTGGCGGAGGCGCAGGTGGCCGCTGCAGAGGCGCAGGTGGCGGCGGCACAGGCGAGAGTAGCTCAGGCCCAGGCACAGTTGGAGCTGCTCAAGGCGGGGCCCAGGCCTGAAGATGTGGCCTTGGCCCAGGCACGGGTGAGGGAGGCGGAGGCGGCCCTGGAAGCGGCCGAGTCCACTCTGGCCAAGGCGCGATTAGTCTCCCCCTTCGCCGGCACCGTGGCCCGCTTGGAGGTCCGAGAGGGAGAGGTGGCCTCACCGGGACAGCCCATCCTGTACCTGGGCGATCTAAGCGGGCTTCAGGTGGAGACCACTGATCTCAATGAGGTGGACATCGCCCGCGTGAGGGCCGGCCAACAGGTGGAGGTCACCTTTGATGCCCTGCCAGAGCGCACCTTCGCCGGCCGGGTGGAACGCATCGAGCCCATGTCCACCCCTGGGCAGGGTGGTACCAACTACACGGCCATCATTCGCCTCGACCAGGTAGACCCGGAGCTGCGCTGGGGAATGACCGCCTTTGTAGACATCATCGTTGATTGAAGCAGGCGCTATCCAGGACAGGCGATGATCTGGAGAAACCTCTCCCGTCGCAAGGCAAGGACGCTGTTGACCCTAGTGGGAATTGCCATCGGCATCGCGGCGATCGTGGCTCTGAGGGCCACAGCCGATGGGTTCACCAACTACTACGCCCTCTTTGGCGGCAGTGGAGCTGACCTGCTTATCACTCAAGAAGAGTCGGTAGATGTGGTGTTCAGTGCCATCAAAGAGGAGGTAGGGCAGGAACTGGCTCGCCTGCCGGAGGTGGAGAACATCGCGGGAATGCTGGTCACCATGGCCTCCGTGGAGGGGGTGCCCTATTTCATCGTCTTCGGCTACGACCCTGATGAGTTCGCGATCGAGCATTTCAAGATCGTGGAGGGAGAGGGGCTTTCTGCTCGGTCAGCGGGGAAGCGAGGGAACGCGTTGATCCTGGGTAAGATGGCGGCCCAGAATCTGGAGAAAGGGGTCGGCGACACCCTCAGACTCTACGAGGGCACCTACCGCATCGTGGGCATCTACGAGACGGGGAAGCCCGTCGAGGAGAGCGGTGCAGTGATCCCCCTCCAAAAAGTGCAGGATCTGGCGGGCAAGCCCCGTCAGGTGAACGCTTATCAGGTCAAGCTCAGGGACCTGGGCCAGATGGAGCGGTTACGCCAGCGCATCCAGCACCGTTTCCCCGACCTGACCATCTCCGCCTCCGCCGACTTCGCTGACGAGCAGGAGATGCTGGCCTACATGCGCGGCTTCACCTGGGCCATTTCCCTGTTGGCGGTGGTGCTCGGTGGAGTCGGGGTGATGAACACCATGCTGATGAGCGTCTTCGAGCGCACGCGGGAGATCGGGGTGCTGCGGGCGCTGGGGTGGCGCAAGGGACGGGTCCTGTTGATGATCCTGAAGGAGTCCCTGCTTCTGAGTTCCCTGGGCGGTGTGGTGGGGATCGCTTTGGGGATCGGAGCGGTCAGGGCGCTGGCCCATATGCCGGCCACCATGGGCCTTCTGTCGGGCACGTTCTCCGGCGATCTATTCCTCCAGGCCCTGACGGTCACCTTTGCCCTGGGCATTGCGGGGGGGCTCTATCCTGCCTGGCGTGCCTCGCGGCTGCTGCCCCTGGAGGCACTGCGCTATGAGGGCGGAAGGTCGGGTGCGGGCGCGGCGGCCCGCCTCCACCTTGGCGGCATGGCGGTGAGGAACCTCTCGCGCCAGCGGACGCGCACGCTGCTCACTATGGTAGGTCTGGGCATGGCCATCATGGGGATCGTCCTGCTGGAGTCCCTGACGGAGGGCCTCGTGGCCCAGGTGTCGGCCCTGGCCTTCAAAAACGAGGTGGATTTAGCGGCCATGGAGGCCGAGGCCTCGATGGATTTGAGCACTATTGATGAGCGGGTGGTCAGACGCATTGCTGCCCTTCCCGGTGTGGAACGCGCCGGAGGGATCCTCACCGGCTATGCCTCCACCGAGGATCTGCCCTTCTTCGTCGTCTTCGGTTACCATCCCGCCGGACAGGGCATCCGTCACTTTCACATCGTGGAGGGAGAGGGCCTTTCCGCCAACCGACAGATCATCATCGGGCGTGTGGCGGCGGAGAACCTCGATAAAGCGGTGGGCCAGACCATTAGAATCTTCAATACCCCTTTCCGCATTGTGGGCATCTACGAGACCGGGGTGCCCTTTGAGGAGGGGGGAGGGGTCATCAGGCTGCACGACGCTCAGATGCTCTTCCAGCAGCCGCGCAAAGTGAGTTTCGTGGGCATCAAGGTGAAGGACCCTGACCGGATCGAAGAAGTACGGCAGCAGATAGAGGAGCGATTCCCTGAGGTGTTCGTCTCCATGGCCGCCGATTTCGCCGAGGGCGCTGTAGACATCAAGTTCACCCGCGCCATGGCCTGGGCCATCATGGCTTTGGCCGTGATCATCAACGGGGTGGGGGTGACCAACACCATGGTGATGAGCGTCTTCGAAAGGACGCGGGAGATTGGGGTGCTGCGTGCCCTGGGTTGGCGAAAGTTGCGAGTCCTGAGGATGATCCTGCGGGAGTCCATCGTCCTCAGCCTGGTGAGCAGCTTGGTGGGGGTCGTTGGAGGGGTAGCGCTCGGCCAGGCCCTCAATGCCCTGCCCCTCGTAGCAGGCTTCATCCAGCTCAGCTTCAGTCCCCCCTTGCTCGCCTGGGCGCTGGTGATCGCCCTGGTGCTGGGCGCTGTAGGTGGGCTCTACCCTGCCTGGCATGCGTCACGGCTGCAGCCGCTGGAAGCGCTGCGATACGAGTAGCGTCTTAGCGCCTTAGCGCCCCAGAGGCACTACGACGCCAAGACGCTAAGCCGCTGATACAGGAGTGGATCATGAATGAGAATGCCATCGTCGAAACCCGCGATCTGACCAAAATCTACGGCGACGGGGCTGAGGTGCGGGCCCTGGATGGAGTGAACCTGGTGGTGCAGGAGGGTGAGTTCCTAACGGTCATGGGGCCCTCCGGCAGCGGCAAGTCCACACTGCTGCACCTGATCGGCGCGCTGGACCGGCCCACCAGCGGGCAGGTGATCGTCCAGGGGCAGGACCTGGCCCAGGTGCGCGATCTGGACCGCTTCCGTTCCCGAACCGTGGGCTTCGTCTTTCAACTGCACAACCTCATCCCTACCCTGACTGCCAGGGAGAATGTGGAGGTCCCCATGCATGAGGGGAGGCTCAGCGGACGTGCCCGCCGAGAGCGGGCCGGGGAGCTATTGGCTCAGGTAGGGCTGGCGGAGCGGGCCGATTTCCTGCCCAACCAACTCTCCGGCGGGGAACGGCAGCGCGTGGCCATCGCCCGCGCCCTGGCCAACGAGCCGGCCATCATCCTGGCCGATGAGCCCACCGGCAACCTGGATTCCGTCAGCGGGGCGGAGGTGATGCGCACCCTCCGCCATCTGAACCAGATGCAGGGGACGACCATCATCGTGGTCACCCACGATCCCAAGGTGGCACGGGCCACCGGCCGGCGTATCACCCTGCAGGACGGCCGCATCGTGGACGATCACCCGGTGGGGGCAGAGCTGGTCGAGGACCTGCGGGAGCTGGCCCACACCCGGCTGGGGGAGCTTCTGCGCCAGGGGCAGGCGGAGGAGATCATGGCCCGGTTGGGGCTCAAAGTAGATGGCCGCGAGCCACTGACGGGCGAGGAGTGGCGGCGAGTTCTGGAGGAGTTGGTCTGAAGGAGAGTATGATGTTCGAGGGGGAAAGTGGTCCCACAGTAAAGCAGATCCTGCGGGCCGAGGGGAAGCGGGTGACCTCCCAGCGCGCGCTGTTGTTGCGCATCATTCAAGGGAGCAGTGGTCACCTGGATGCCGATGAGATCTACCGCCAGGCCAGGGAGCACGATCCGCGGATCAGCCTTTCGACCGTCTATCGCACCCTCAAACTTTTGAAAGAGCTGGGCTTGGTGGAGGAGTTCCATTTTGATGAAGAACACCATCACTACGAGATGGCGGCCGACACAGTTCACTACCACCTGGTGTGCACTGAGTGCGGGCGGATCGTGGAGTTCCAGAGCCCGCTGCTGGATGAGCTTGCGGCTGAGTTGAAGCGGGAGCATGGATTCGCTCTGGAGCGGCTTCAGATAGATGGGCTGGGACGCTGCCAGGAATGTCAAGCGACGGCAAAATAGCCGATGGCCGATAGCTGATAGCTATAGGAGGCGCGTATGGAAGAGCAGACCTGGTTCGAGTGGGAAGCCTTTGGAGAGGATCTGAACGATCTGCGTGCTGGATCGCTCAGATCCGTGATCCTGTTTGTGGCTCTTGTGGCCTACCTGTGGGCCTGCTGGGTGGTGTGGCCCGTCACAGGGGGTGGTGCGCCGCTGGAGGCGTGGCTCGGCGTTATGGCGCTCATCCTGGGCGCGATCGCAAGCTATGGGCTCAGGCAGTGCAGCGTGACGGTTTCCTCCCTCATCCTCATCTCGGCCCTGATTTTGGCCAATAGCTGCGCCATGTCCGCTTTCGGTGGTCATACCATCCCCTATCTCTTCTCTTTGAGCGTCATTTTCGCCAGCCTGCTGCTGGGCCGGAAAGCCCTGTTCATCGTCGCTGCCCTGAGCAGCGCGATAGTGGTCTACATCGGCCTAGCCAGACACGACTGGCCCTGGAGGGAGCTGGCGGGCCCGGTCTCTGTAATCCTCCTGACCGCCGTTATCTCCTGGCTCTCGGCCCGGAACCTGTACACCGCCCTGGAGTGGAGCAGGAACAGCCGCATCGAGGCCCAGCGCAGGGCCGAACAGGCACGGGATCGCCAGTCCGAACTGCAACGGGCGCTGAAGGCCCTGGACGAGGCATCTTATCGTATCCGGCGCATGAACTATCAATTGGCCCTGGCGCGGGATCAGGCCGAGGAGGCGCGGCGACTCAAATCCCAGTTCGCGGCCAACATCAGCCACGAGCTGCGCACCCCCCTCAACCTCATCGTGGGCTTCACCGAGCTCATGTTCCAGTCCCCCGACTACTACGGTGCGAAATTGCCCCCCAACTACTTGCGCGACCTGGGCATCGTCTATCGCAACGCCCGCCACCTGCAGGACCTGGTGGATGATGTGTTGGATCTGTCGCGCATCGAGGCCGCGCGGATGGGCCTTCTTCCAGAGGAAACCGACCCAGGAGAGCTGATCTGCGAGGTGGCGGACACAGCCCGCAGCCTGGTGGAATCGCGCGGCTTGGCGCTGCATCTTCAAATCCCCGAGGACCTGCCTCCTCTGTGGATTGACCCTGTGCGGGTGCGTCAGGTGCTCTTCAACCTGCTGAACAACGCCGCTCGCTTCACCGAGGAGGGGAGCGTGACGGTGAAAGCAAAAGTAGCAGACGGAAGCCTGCTGGTCTCGGTGGAGGACACCGGCGTGGGGATCGCACCCCAGGATATCCCCAAAGTGTTCGAGGAATTTCGCCAACTGGATGGCTCCACCCGGCGGCGGTATGGAGGAGCCGGACTGGGGCTGGCCATCAGCAAGCACTTTGTCCAACTCCATGGCGGACGCATCTGGGTGGAGAGTGAGCCGGGCAAGGGGAGCACATTCTCCTTCACCCTGCCTCTCAACCGCGATGATGAGGTAGGACAATTCCCCTACCAGCCCTCAGCCCCTCTGCCTTCGGTACTGGAGACGGAAAAGGACCAGATCCTGCTGGCTGTGACCCCCAGCCCTGCCGCGGCCACACTCCTTAACCGCTACGTAGAGGGGTACCGCACCATCGTGGCCCAGGATCTCGATCAAGCGCGGGAGTGGATCGGGAACCTGATCCCCCAGGGGGTGGTGGTGGACATGGCCAATGGGTGCCGGGATCCGGAGGAGCTTCGCCGCCTGGCCGAGGAATGGGGGCTTCAGCAGGTGCCGCTCATCGCCTGCCCCCTGCCCGGTGAGGAACCGCTGCGGCAGCGAATGGCGGTGGATGGCTATCTGGTGAAGCCGGTGACGCGCCGCAACCTGTTGGACACGCTGCGTCAGTTCGGCGAGGAGGTGGAGACTATCCTGGTCATTGACGACGACCGTGACTTCGTCCAGTTGATGGGCCGCATGTTGGATTCCCCACCGCGTCCCTACCGGGTCCTGAAAGCCTACAGCGGCTACGAGGGGCTGCAGGTCATGCGCTACCGTCGGCCCGACCTGGTGTTGCTGGACCTGATGCTGCCAGATGTGGATGGGCTGGAGGTGTTGCGGGAGATGCGCGCTGATCCCCTGCTGCGCGATATGCCGGTGGTGATTGTCTCGGCTAAGGGAGAGATGGAGGATGTGGGGGAGCTGAGTGGGGTGGTCATGGTGACCAAGGAGGAGGGCTTCCAGCCCGGCGAGCTGGTGCGCTGGGTGCGGGCGATTCTTGACTCGTCGGCTTCGGCGAGCTGGGGCTAGAAGCCCGGCAAAACAGGACACGGAAGACACAGACAACACAGAGGCAAGATGGAGTTCAAGCACGGGGAACTGACCGATCGTATCCTGAAAGCGTTTCACACGGTCTACCACGCGCAGGGCTATGGCTTCCTGGAGAAGGTCTATGAGAACTCGATGGCGATTGAGTTGCGCAAGGCTCGCATGACAGTGCAACAGCAATTCCCTATCAGCGTCTACTACGACGGTCAAATTGTTGGCGAATACTATGCCGACTTGATCGTTGACGGTCTGGTCATCGTTGAGATCAAAGCCGTGCGGCGGCTACTGCCGGAGCATGAGGCCCAGTTATTGAACTACCTGAAGGCCACACCCTACGAAGTGGGGCTCTTGTTGAATTTTGGCCCCAAGCCCGAAATCAGGCGCAAAGTCTACGACAACTGGCGCAAGCCCAATCTGCGCTCACCATCGGAAGTCAGATCAGACCCATGACTCCGTGCATTCCGTGTTCGTCCGTGTCCTATTCCTGGCGGAGTTGGCCCTTACTCCAACGCTTTCAACGCTCCCACCAGCGCCTGTTGGCTGATGGGCTTCTCCAGGAAGGCGCTTGCGCCCAGTGAGAGGGCCAGCTCCCGCTCAGCGAGGACGGTGCAGACGATGACCGGAATGTGCTGCGTCTGGGGGCGATGAGTGAGGATCTGCAGCGCCTCCCAGCCGTCCTGCTGGGGCATCATCAGGTCCAATGTGATAGCGTAGGGCTGTAACTCCTCCGCCAGCTTGATCGCCTTCGTGCTGCTCTGGGCCGTGACTACCCGGTAGTCGTGACTGAGATAGCGCCGGAAGAGCTGCAGCGCGTCCTCGTTGTCATCCACCACCAGAATAGTGCGAGGAGAGGCAGCGGGGAAGAAGAGATCGAAGCCCAACTCTTCACGCTCAGCCACATGATCTATCTGCACTCCTTGAGTCGCGGCCAGCTCATCGAGCATGACCAGGCGATCCCCCTTCTGAAACTCCGGCTCCCCTTGCCCCCGGCACCTTAGGGCCAGAATCACCCTGCCCTCCTGCTCTCTGGCCTGAATCTGTACTGCCCCCTTTTCGGAGCGCTCCACCAGACAGCTCACCAGTCCCAGCAGCACCTGGCGCAGGATGGTTCGCTCGGCGCGGATGGGGGATAGCTCCTGGCTGAGGCGGCACTCGAGCCACACCCCGCGTTGGGCAGCCAGCTCGCTTGTCAGCGAGACCACCCCCTGGACGATATCCGCAAGGTGGGTCTGGCGGTTAGTCTGACCTATTCGCGCCGCCTCCAGGCGCAGCAGCTCCAGCCGGTCGACCGGCTGCTTTTCCTCGGGTGCGGTCATCTCCGGCGGGAGGTGGTTCTGCGCCTTCTCCCAGAGCACCTCCGCCACGGACTTGAGTGCCTGTTCCCGTTCGCGGTAGAAATGGCGCCGGCTGATGGCCAGCTCATCGGCTACTGCCTGGGGGTCCAGCCCCTCGGCGTAGCGATGGAGCATGAGCTTATAGCGTCGCCACTCGTGGGAGTAGGCCGGAGCCTGGGGGCCGGGGTTCAGCTCCTCGATGGTTTCCAGCAGCAGGTTATGCAGCTTCCAGGCCCGTTCCTTGCGGTCGAGCCCTGGATCGAGCACCAACAACTCGACCAGTGGATGGGTGCGCAGATAGACGAGGTCGTAGAGGTGCTCGTAGGCGTCTGTGACTTGGTCAACAAAATCCTCTTTGGGCAGCATCCCAAATCGATCCTCGGAAAAGTCACATAATGGCACAAACATGTCATGAAGCATGGTGACAATGGGCAGTTAATGTGCTATAATATAAGCAAATTGCCAGAAGGCTGAACAGGGACGTGTTTTCCCTCTGGAGAGAATCCGAACCCCCTGTTCTGGCAGGACGAGGGGCCACGGACTGGATCAGCCAGCGTCCTCAAGGTGTGTTCATTATAGCATGAAACGCTCCACAGGGAAACTGAAGCTTGTCGGTACTGCTGCCGACCGACGAAAGGAGGTGGTTAGACGGCAAAAACAGTGTGTTGGTGTGAGCGTCTCTTCGCCAGGCGAAATGCTGGCGAAGGGCAAAGTTTGAGGAGAGCACAAGGCTTTCCTCAAGTACTTCTCTAAGGAGGGAAAAGCAATGGAAAAGCGAAAACTGAACCGACGTGACTTCTTGCGCCTGGCTGCTGCTGCGGCCACAGGAGCACTGGTAGCAGCCTGTGCACCGGCGGCACCTCAGGTCGTTGAGGTGGAGAAACAGGTCCCGATCGAGAAGGTCGTCAAAGAGACCGTCGTGGTCGAGAAGGAGGTGGTTGTCGAGAAGCCGGCGAAACCGGAGGAGGTAGTTGAGCTGACTTTCATGTGGAGGACAGACCCAAAAGAGAATCAGATGCTCGAAGAGTTTCTCCCTAGCTGGGAGGAGAAACATCCAGACATGCCCGTTAAGCTCATCCTGGCGCCGTGGGACGAATTCGAGCCCAAGCTGATGACGATGGTCGCCGGAGGAATAGCCCCTGACATCATAGGAACCGGGGGAACCAATCCATGGGGAGAACGCTTTGTGCGAGGTATGATCTTAGCAATGGATCCCTACCTGGACACAGAGCCCGAACTTGCGGAGGATCTCTTCCCCATAGGAGTTAAGTCCTACACCATGGGAGGCAAGCTCATCGCGTTGCCGCAGTGCATGTGCTATCCCGGTGTCTTCTACAACGCAACCCTCTTTGACGAGGCTGGAGTAGACTATCCTCCTGTGGACTGGAAGGGCTCAGGGTGGACCTGGGGTGACATGATCGAGGCCGCGAAGAAGCTAACCCTCGACAAGGATGGCGATGGGAAGATAGACCAGTATGGCCTGCAACCAGGTCATAGCAGCCCTTGGTACTATACGCGCCTGTGGGGAGAGGACTTGATCAGCGGGGAAGACTATGCGAGTCGTATCCTTCATGGATGGCAAACGGATGACCCTGATGTCTACAATGCCTGTGTAAGCGGGCTCCAAGCAAGAGCGGATGCGATTTATGAGCACAAGGTGACCCCTAGTCCCGCGACAGCGACGGCCCTTGAGCAGATGGGGCCGATGCTGAAGACAGGTGTACTGGCCATGGAGTTCACAGGCGCCTGGGCCCTGTTTCCCCCGCTCCCTGAGAAATTCAAGTTCGGTGCTGCTGCCAATCCCCTTGGCGGTGAGAAGGGGAAGGGGACGAGGGCGAACATGGTGTGGGTAGATCCGATGCAGATACCTAAACAAGCCGAGGCTCGGGGGCACGCTGATGCGGCGTGGGAGTTCTGCAAGTGGATGGTGGCCGATAAGGAGGCGATAAAGGTTCAGGTCCCTTATCGCGCTAACAGCATACCCTCTGTACAGTCTGGTTTCCCCATATACATGGACGCATGGGGCAATCAGCCGCAGATGGTGACAAGAGGAGCTGATCTGGAGAAAATGATCCTTGGAAGCATCGAGGTAGCGACAGCGGATGTTCCCTGTCATGGCATCGTTGGCTGGACCGCGATACGGGACATCTTCCGCGGCGAGTTAGAGCCGGTTTGGCTGGGTGACAAGACCGCCAAAGAGGCCGTGGATACGATGATTCCACTGATCAACGAGGCACTTCAAAAGTATCTGAAGGAGTTGGGAGTAGAGTAGTGCATATATCTACTCCCCGCTAAGCAAAGATTGGCAGCTCACATCTGTCGGCCTCGAAATGGCGGCAGTGGGGGAGTTCAATTATTGGCTTTCTCACTGCCGCCTTGTTCCTTAAAGGTGGTATCCTAAGCAAGCGACCGATCTCTTCTGCACACCCAACCTGCGAGTAGCGCATATAGCCACCTGCGTTGGACAATGGGGCAAGAAAAAGAGCGTGATAGATAACAGGGGACTGTCGTTTACTAATATGCTACATGAGGGGGATAACGATGAATGAAAGGACAAGAATGGGCCGTCAGGCGAGGAGAGAAGAGAGGTATTTCTATCTCTTTATATCTCCCTGGCTGATAGGTTTTCTTGTATTCTCTTTGGGTCCTTTTGTTGCCTCCCTATTTTTCAGCTTCAACATCTACGATGTAATAACCCCTCCGCGATGGAGCGGTCTGGTAAACTACAAGGGTTTGTTCGCAGACCGTTTGTTCTGGCAATCACTGAGAGTCACCACTGTGTATTCCATGGGCTCGGTGGCGCTGGGTATTGCGGCGTCGCTGGCCATAGCGCTGTTGCTGAACAGAAATATACACGGTGTGGCATGGTTTCGAACTATGTTCTATCTACCCTCTGTCATCTCTGGAGTTGCGGTATCTCTCTTGTGGATGTGGATATTCAACCCTGACTTTGGGATCCTCAACTATCTGCTGTGGGGGGTTTTTCGCATCCGCGGTCCGGCCTGGATATATAGTGAGCAGTGGGTGATACCTTCTCTAATACTTATGAGCCTTTGGGGAATAGGAGGGGGTATCGTTATTTACCTTGCCAGCCTTCAGGGCATACCTACAGAACTTTACGAAGCAGCCGAAATAGATGGGGCCGGAGCATGGCGCAAGCTTGCAAATATCACCCTCCCAATGATGACCCCTGTCTTATTCTTTCAATTGATCATGGGGATCTTAGGGTCCTTTCAGGTATTTACTCAAGCCTATGTGATGACAGACGGGGGGCCCCATTATGCCTCACTCTTCTATGTTTTGTACTTGTATCGGAACGCTTTCAAATACTTCAAGATGGGATATGCATCGGCTCTGGCCTGGATTTTGTTCCTTATTCTCCTGGGCTTGACGGTAGTGGTGTTGAGATCTGCTACTCTTTGGGTCTATTATGAGAAGTGAGGGAGGAAGCCATGGAATTTATGTGGACCAAAACTAGGAGAAGGATAGCCCTCGATACTACTGACTATATTCTTCTTATTCTCCTAAGTATGATTATCCTTATACCGGTCTTTTGGATGCTCTCCACCGCTCTAAAGTCAGATAGTGAAGTGTTCTTATTTCCCCCAGTCTGGATACCAGAGAATCTGCACTGGAATAACTTTAGTCGGGCTTTCGCCTTTCTGCCATTCGGAAGGTACTTCCTGAATACTTCGAACATAACGTTTTCCGCTATGATCGGGCAGTTTCTGTCGTCCCCGCTGGTGGCCTATGCATTTGCCCGCCTCAGAGCCCGGGGGAAGGGCATATTGTTCACCCTGGTACTTTCCACCATGATGCTTCCCTCACAGGTGACCATGATCCCAGTGTTTGTACTGTTCAGGATGCTGGGCTGGGTGGACACTTTCGCGCCTCTGATAGTGCCCAATTTTTTTGGGAGTGCTTACTTCATTTTCCTGTTGAGGCAGTTCTTCCTCACGATATCGCCGGAATTGAGCGACGCTGCGAGGATAGACGGCTGTGGGTATTTTGGGGTATTCGCTAGGATCTTTCTTCCCCTCTCCAAGCCAGCTCTGGCAACTATGGCCATATTCACCTTCATGTGGAACTGGAATGACTTCATGAATCCGCTCATCTATTTGAGCAGCAGTGAAAAGTGGACCTTAACCCTTGGTTTGAGCAGATTCACGGGCATGTATGGTATGACGGCCTGGAATTTGCTTATGGCGACCACACTAGCAACAGTACTTCCATGTATCACGCTGTTCTTCTTTGCGCAACGATACTTCATCCAAGGCATTGTGATAACAGGGGTTAAGGGATGATGCCGCTTGGGGCCGCATCCCTCTGCAGTGTTGAGATCGGTCTCTCCTGCAGGAACGATGGACGCGTTGCAAGAAGCGGCTATGATTGTCAAGCTAGTGACATGAGGGGGAGCGATGGACAACAACTATGCTATTTGGGTCTCGGATCTGACCAAGTACTACGGCAATTTGCTGGCCGTGGACCACATTAACTTCGAGGTGCACTCGGGGGAGATCTTCGGCTTCCTGGGCCCCAATGGGGCGGGGAAGACCACCACTGTGCGGATGCTGACCACCCTCCTTGAGCCTACAGAGGGGACGGTTCTGATCAACGGCTATGATATCTCCCGTCAGCCCTATCAAGCTAAGCGGCAGTTCGGCTTCGTGCCCGAAGACTCCAACGTATATGCCGAGCTCTCGGCCTGGGACAACCTGATGTTCACCGCCAAGCTCTACCGGGTGCCTCGCGGCGAACGAGAGCGCCGTGTGCGGGAACTGCTGGAACTGGTTGGGTTGCAGGAGAAACAGGATGAGAAAGTATTTTACCTCTCAAAGGGGATGCGGCAGCGACTGAGCATCGCCATGGCCCTCATCCATCGCCCACCTATCCTCTTCCTTGACGAGCCCACCCTAGGGTTAGATGTCCAGAGCGCTCAGCTCATCAAGGAACAGGTGCGTCAGCTCAATGCTGAGGGAACGACTATCTTCCTGACCACGCACCAGATCGAGATGGCCGACCAGCTCTGCGACCGGGTGGCGATCATTCACCAAGGCCGGATCGTGGCCATTAACACGCCGGAGCGACTCAAGTGGGCCTTTGAGAGCCGACGGTCGGTGGAGGTATCTCTAGACGGGTGCGAGCCGAAGCAGCAGGAGGGGTTGGCAGCCCTGCCAGGCGTGACCGTGGCAGTCAAACAGGGGGATAGGATACGGCTCTACACCGCCGACCCCTCAGCGCTGCTTGTGGAAGTGATGGGCTATGCCCAGTCGCGGGGTCTTCGGGTGATCTCGCTGAATACATTAGGCCCTAGCCTGGAGGATGTATTCCTAGATATCACCCGGCAGAAGGTGGAGGCCGCGCAGCAGAAGGTTGACCGCAGCCAGTGTCGCAACTGCCCGGTACGTGATCAGTGTAGCACAGAGGAAAGCGAGCGGCCTCGCCGTCGCACGGGGCTTCTGAGAAGCCCGTGTGACCGATGATCAAGAAGAGGGCTTGGCGGAGCGAAAACTAGGATAGGGGAGAAGAGGAGTGATGAGGAACGATAACTGGCTGGCACGGATTGGAGATGAGGTGGCGCAGGCCTGGGCCATCGCGGTCAAGGATGTGCAGGCCTACTACTTGACACCTACGACGATTCTGTGGGGGCTGCTGATGCCCTTCGCCATGTTCTCCTGCTTCGTGGTGCGGCAGGGGATGACGGCTCAGGTCGGCCTGGCCCGACTCTTGGCCATCATCACCTTCTTCACCACCTCCTCGGTCGGGCCGGTGATCATCCTCCTGGAGCGACGGATGCGCACCTACGACCGGCTGCTAGTAGCTCCTATGTCATTGGTCACCGTCATCGTGGGGAAGAGCCTGGTCGGCGTCCTCTTCGGCTTGGCTGTCTCGCTGGTGACGCTGGTAGTAGGGTTGCCCATCTTCCGCATCAGTATCGCCAGCCCAGTGCTCCTGCCGATCGGCCTCATCCTGTCGGCCAGCGTTTTCTCCGCGCTGGGCATTCTCCTCGCCTCAGGCTCAGCGCAGATGCCATGTGAGGTGTTGATACCCACCATGCTACTGCGTTGGCCGCTGCTCTTCATCAGCGGCGTCTTCATACCACTGGAGCAAATGGCTCCCTGGATGCGCACTCTCTCCTATGCTTCACCGCTGACCTATGCCCAAGATCTGCTCAACCATGCCATCGTGGGGAGTAGTGCACAGGGTCCGGCAGTCGCATGGATGTGCGGGCTACACCTGTGCCAGGTCACGACATCCGGGGGCTTGCGAGGTGGCGTACAGAGCCCGTTGTTGGATCTAGTCATGTTGCTCTGCCTGATAACCCTCTTTTACATCCCTGCTTTGAAGCTACATGACCGGAGCCGGCGATTGGGCTACTAGCCGCTGAGGGACAAAGCTGGTAGGGAGCAGGTCAGGCCTGGGTTTGTGGGTAGGATTTGTGACCAAGCGATGAGCAAGGGGTTTCTCTTTTCCATCTTTCCTCCTTTGGTTCAGGGTGGGGCTTCGGCCCCGCCCTGGGCTTTTGGGATGAGCACGGCCCTTTCTCAGCGCAGGGCATGGCCGGGTGCGGATGGTCAGGGGGTAGATAGGGCTTGGACTTCGGCATGACAAAAAGAGGCCGCCTCAAAGAAGGCGGCTTCTGACTTTGTGAAGCAGACTGCGTGGGACTCTAACGTCGAGGTGACGCCTGGCCAGCGTGGTTCAGGGGATTCTCCGTGGATAGACCTTCTGCTTCAGCAGCGGCAAGAAGGTCTTCATCGCCAGCAACGAAGGTAAGGGGTAGATGTTCCTGCGCCACTAACTCCGCATTGGTCACCAGGGTCGTAGCCAACTGGACGGCATCATAACCGCGTAAACGATGGCCCTGAGTGAGCTCCACAGCGAGGTCAATGACGGCTCGATCTACTTGGACAAGCAGATAATGCTCGTCACACTCCTGGAGAAAGCGACTGAGAGCCCGGTCTCGTTCCTCTCGGCTAATGCCCCGCGGCGCCTGGTGCTTGGCAGCCAGGGCAGCAGCCACTTCAGCCAGGGTGATCTCGGCTAGCAGGATGAGGTTCTCTGAGTCTGGGTCCGTGATTCGCAAGATCCAATCACTTCCTGGCTCCTTGGCATACCGTTTGACCAAAGCGCTGGCATCGAGGTAGTAGTCAGTCATGACTTGGGGCCCCGTTGCTCCAATACGAGCTCGCTCAATGAAGGGCCACCGGCCCGACTGAGGGCACTTCTCACCTCTTCAAGTGTGACGCCGGGAATGATCCTGCGTCGCAAGGCCTCGCTCAGGGGACGCGCCCGGCCCGAAGCTTCGAGGATATCTCGAGCACTTTTCCCTGGCCCTTCCTCCATCCTTTCCTCTCGCAGAGCCTTTTCCACCAGCTCTCGGATCAGGGACTCCGGTGGTTTGCCAATCCGCCGGGCTTGCTCTTGCAGACGCTGGTAGGTTTCCAGTGGCAGCTCAATCGCCAGAGTGCTCATATCACTTACTCCGTTTCTGAAATGTTCATCATCTTGATGGGATTGTAGCCTATTTTCTCTTGGCTGTCAACTTCAAAAGCAGGCGGTCTGCTCATCCATATGGCTCGCTTGGGGCCGAAGCCCCACTCCCGGCTTTTGGGAGGCGCGTCGGCTCCTTCTCAGCCCAGAGCATGGCTGGGTGCGGATGGTCAGAGGGTAGATAGGGCTTGGACTTCGGCATGACAAAAAGAGGCCGCCCTAAAACAAGGGCGACCTCTGAATTTGGTGAGGTGCTGGAGGAATCGGGCAAATTGTGGGTGGGAATGCAAGATACCTATTCAGCGAAGAGCTCGTCTACCCCTACCTTAAATCCGGCCAACACCCATGAGCTGGCTGTCTCCCCCTCTCCAAACTTGCCCTCCAGAGTATACATGCCCTCCTCCAGGGCGAAGACCTCGATAGTGCAAGCCCGGCAGTCCACGATCCAGTACTCGCACACCCCGGCCTCCTCATAGGCCCGGAATTTCTCCGTACGGTCGTAGAGCCAATTGCCAGGAGACAAGACCTCCACCACCAGGTCCGGTGCACCCTCCACATACTCCACCCCGAAGATATCTTGCCGCTCGGCACTCACAAAGAGGATATCCGGCTGGACGGGGACGGGCTGGCCCAGCAACCGCACGCCACAGGGGGCGACCAGTACCTCCCCCAAATGGTGTCCCAGTGCAAAGTTGCCCATTCTTCGGGCCAGCCGAAACAGTGCGCGCTGATGCGAGATGCTCGGTGGTGGGGTCATGTACAGCACTCCATCCAAAACTTCGTAGCGGAAGCCGTCATCGGGCAACTGCAGCCAGTCCTCATAGGTCCACTTCCCTTGCTCCGGTGGCCAGACCTGTGCTTCCTGGATTGTCCGAATCGCCTCAACTGCTCTATTGAGCGCCATTCTTTGCCCTCCCAGGTTCCAACATCTCTGTAAAGCTCTCCAGGCTCAGTGGCCTGAAGGATGGGCATAATTTACGGTTATTGTACAACACATCCCTATAAACTGCAAGGGAGCACACACATGGGGGATCAGGTGAAGGCGATGAGGTAAGATCGGGGCTGATGGCTATGTGTCCAACACAGCTTCAGCGGTTGGCCTGGCCCGGAAGTTGGTGGGGGTGTAGGTCAGGTCCAGGTTTGTAGGATTTGTGACGAAGCGATGCGCAAAGGGCTTCTCTTTTCCATCTTTCCTCCTTTGCTTGAGAGCGGGGCTTCGGCCCCGCCCTGGAATTTGGGATGAGCGTGGCTCCTTCTCGGCCCAGGGCATGGCCGGGTGCGGATGTGCAGGGGAAGGCAGGGCTTCGTCCCAGCATGACAAAAAGAGACCGCCTGAAAGAGGGCGGCCTCTGGCTTTATGAAGGGAGTCCAGAAGAATATTGCCGGGCCTGGAAGGCAGTAAGGTGACTTTCCTTTCCCGTTGGGTGTGGTATAATTACTCATTGCAAAGGATTGTATTGACAAGGGGGAAGCTCTATGAGTGTTTACGAAGGGAGTGGCGAGGGGTTCATTGTCCTCGACCTGGAGAAGCCCGATATCAACCTCGCCCAACTCTTAACCAGGATGAAACAGTCCCGCCAGCCCATTGAGCTCCGTCTTCCCGAAATGGAAGCCGTGCTGCTCATCTCCAAAGACCAATATCTCTCCCTTCTTTCCGCCAAGGAGATGCTGGAAGCTCTGCCCACACGGGAGCGCAAGTCGCCCTTCGATTACTTCGCCCAGACAGTGCGCTCCCTGCGAGAACTGGAGCGGAGAGATATGGGATGAGCATAGAAGCCACTCTTATCTTCAAGGGTGGCTCTCGTCTACTGGCTAAGGCCCTGCTCGATGATACTGCTGAGATCAGAGAGTACGATTACGCCTACATCTACTTGGCTCCCAATGGTGAGCGGATCTTTCAATACGATGATGCGCCCCATCATCCTGAGCTTTCAACTCATCCCCATCATTGCCACAGAGGACCGAGACCCTCAAGGGGCGCGGATCAAGCCTTTCCCTGGACATCCCCCAGGTGGATTTTGTGACCATTGTAACCAAGATCGAGGAAGAGTACCTGACTGACTAGGGTGCTGTTTCCCATCTACTGCCAGCCTCAGCTCACTCCAGGCGCTATTGATGATCGTGCCGCCACAACCCCTGGCCAGGACAGGAAACAAGGGACCTGCTCGAAAGCTCTAGGTGATGGAAGATGAACTTGCAGAGGAGGAGACCAAATGACTTGGCAGGGAAGAGCGTCTGGGGCCTCGTTTTCCTTAGAGATAACTTCGATACTGAGAGATCTGCAGCGAGAAATGCTTCCTCTGATCTGGGGTGCGCTGTTCCTCTTAGCCTTTGGGTTGGTCCTCTTTGAAGAACACCTCCCTGACCTGATGCAAAGCAATATCCTGGCCATCCTGCTGCTCCTGCTACCCTCGTTATCCATATGGATCGCTCGCGAGCTCAGTTACCTGCTAGGGGTATGGACCCTCATAGGTGGGTGCATAGCCATCAATGTGCTGGTTCTACGACAGTACCAAATCGGGGCAGCCTCCTGTCTGCTGGCCCTGCCCACCGGTCTCGCCGCTCTGTTGATCAGCATGGGCGGTGGGGTGGTTACAGCAGCGCTCTCCAGCATCATCCTGCTCCGGGGGGCTGTCTCCTTCCTCCCCCTGAGGAGCGAAGCCGTGACGATCGCCCTCACTGCGGTATGGGGTACACTTCTGCTGACCTGGGGCTTTTCTCACCTCATGCGCACCATCATGGAATGGTCGTGGGCCAATTATGAACGGTCGCGTCAGTTGCTCGAAAAGGCGCGGGATCGCCAGATGGAGTTGATGCAGATCCAGGAGGATCTGGCCAATGCCAACCTCCAACTGGCCAGGCTGCATGAGCGGCTCAGGGCCATGTATCGCATAGCTGAGGAAGCGCGCAAGGCCAAGGAGGAGTTCGTGGCCAACGTGAGTCACGAGCTCCGCACCCCTCTCAACATGATCATCGGCTTCAGTGAGATGATCATCCAGGCGCCGCAGGCCTATGGCGGCTGCCTGCCGCACGCTCTTTTGGCCGACATCACCGTCATTCACCGCAACAGCCAGCACCTGTCAAGCCTGATCGAAGATGTGCTGGACCTGAGCCAGATTGAGGCCGGGCGCATGGCCCTCAGCAAAGAGCGGAGCTCTCTGGGGGAGATTATTGAAGAGGCTGCGCTGGCTGTAAGGCCGCTCTTGGAGTCCAAAGGGCTCTATCTGGATATCGCGGTGCCTGCGGATCTGGAGCCGCTGCTCTGTGACCGCACCCGCATACGCCAAGTCGTGCTGAACCTGCTGAGCAATGCCGGGCGTTTCACAGAGAGAGGGGGTGTACAGGTGCATGCCTGGCAGGAGAAGGACCACATTGTGGTCAGTGTGGCCGATACCGGTCCTGGCATAGCCCCAAAGGACCAGGACAAGCTCTTCGAGCCTTTTCGGCAAATGGATGGTTCTACGCGCAAGCGCCATGGGGGAAGGGGCCTGGGCTTAACCATCAGCAAGGAGTTTGTGGAGATGCATCATGGTAAGATGTGGCTGGAGAGCGAAGTCGGCACCGGAACCACGTTCTACTTTAACCTTCCCGTGGAGACGCTGCCTCCCATCGACGAGAACATATCCCGTTGGTTCAGCCCTTACCTGGGTTATGAAGCACGCACCCGACCCTCGCGAGCCCCGAAACCGGAACTCGTCCCTCGCTTTGTCGTGTTGGAGCGGGGCGATGCGCTGCAGCGTCTGCTGGACCGCTATCTGGATGGGGCCGAGGTCATCTCTGTCCACAGTATGGAAGAGACTTCCCAAGCGCTGGAGCGCTCGCCAGCCCAGGCCTTGATCGTGAACGACGCCTCGTTAGAGCAGGCCCTCACTCCTTCGCCTCTGCTGGCCGAACTGTCCCACAACACGCCTGTAGTGACTTGCTGCGTGCCGGGGAAGGATGACGCGGCAGAAGAACTGGGAGTGGTCGATTACCTGGTGAAACCAGTGGACCGAGCAGCGCTTCTCTCAGCCCTGGAAAAGCTAGAGAAAGAGGTCGAGACGGTGCTCTTGGTGGACGACGACTTGGAGGCCCTGCAGCTCTTTGGGCGGATGCTCCGTGGCTACCGGGTGCTCCGAGCGAGGAATGGACAGCAGGCCTTAAGCCTGCTGCGCACGCGACGGCCCGATGTGATGCTGCTCGACCTCCTCATGCCCGGCATGGATGGCTTTCAGGTATTGGCGGAGAAGAATCACGATGCAAGGCTGCGGGATATCCCCGTGATTGTCATCTCCGCCAAGGATCCGATGGGCGAGCCCATTGTGAGCAACGCACTGATAGCGACCCGCAATGGCGGCCTGTCCGTGCGCGAGGTGGTGGCCTGCATCCAGGCCATCAGCGAGATCCTGTCGCCGCCGTCAAGAGCTGCCGATCGAGCGCTTCAAGGAAGGCCTGCCGAGCTACTGGCTTAGGCAGAAAGTCGCTAGCCCCCAGAGAGAGCGCCAGTTCCTCTTGAGTCAGCACAGTACACACCACGATCG
>Ga0172366_10001000_pt1 | contig 21649 bp, 17 predicted proteins | sample LakKivSesite69cm_FD_114533 | JGI IMG/M metagenome (GOLD analysis project Ga0172366, IMG submission 114533) | Sediment microbial communities from Lake Kivu, Rwanda - Sediment site 69cm | ecosystem: Environmental > Aquatic > Freshwater > Lake > Sediment | place: Rwanda: Western Province, Lake...
ATTTAGTGATAATCGGTTTTGGTCCTAATGACCGCCTGCCCGCGCTCAATTCTGACCAGGAGCATTATCAGATTGGCACCTGGAGGAAAAATTCTTTGGATTTATTTTTAAGTCGGCTCCAGCTCTACAAGTTAGTTAAGGCTGGGGTAATTTATCTTAAGCGAAGAAGCCAGGGATTAAGTTTGAACCCGAAGACCTATGTTCCGAGATTAAAAAGGAAGGTGAGCGAGTCGGAATATCAGGAGAATTTGACTGCGATAAAGAACCGATGTGAGGAGCTCGGGTGTGAGATGGTGATTTTGAATGTGGATTTTCCGAGTCTCTCCAAAGACCCGAGCACAGACGCTCTCAAAGAATTAGCTAAAAAGAGCAATGGGCATCTGCCAGAGGACTGGCAGGAATGGGATTCACTCAGGCTAAATCATCTGCTCGGTCAGAACCTAAGGGTCTTGGTTTTAGACTTTCGGAGCTTGTTTCTGGATTATTTGAAAGAGCTTCAAGCAGGAGCAGGGGACCGGGCTCGGAAGGAAGAATTGGACCGGGGATTAAAGGGTCTCTTGGATAAAGAGCCTTGGAGGTATTTAATGGTGGATAATGGTCATCCCAATGAATGGGGGCATAAAATTTTGGTTCAGGAGCTTGCGAAAATGATTGAACAGATAGATGGGTTTCAATCTTTTATAGAAAGATGCCAGAAGAAAAATTAAACAGATTTAAAGGGCTCGCTTTTTCTTTTTTAGCGATGCTTCTTTTCTTAGGAGGTCTTGAGGGGCTTTTGAGAGCGATTGGGTTTCGCTATGAGCGGAGCTTGAGTTATTTAGAGTTTGGCTATCCCAATAGAGTGGAGCTTTTTCAGGTTTTTGAATTAGACCAAAAGCTAATTTTCCGAATGAAGCCGGGCTATGATTTTGGCTTGGGCTTTAAACCGCTAAATCAACAGGGCTTTTATGGAGATGATTTCAAGCAGGAAAAGCCAGCTGGGGTTTTGCGGATTGCTTGTTTAGGTGATTCTGTGACTTTTGGAAGACCTGAGGGGAATTATCCAGAGATATTAGAGGGGGTTTTAAATCAAGCTGGTCTTGGGAAAGAGTTTCAGGTTTATAATTTCGGGGTGCCTGGTTATTCCAGCTGGCAGGGGAAAAATTTGCTCAAGCAGGTGTTAGCGGATTATCAACCGGCTTGGGTGATTATTTCTTATGTCTGGAACGACCATTGGCGCGCAAGGGGCTTTTCAGATTCAGAGCAGGTGGCAAGGTCCGAGCCAGGGCTGGTTAAGTTTCGGGACAAGATTTCCTGCTTGAGAATCTATCAGACGGTTAATTGGTCAATGGTTAAATTAGGAGTATCTGCTCGCCAGGATAAATTTCGTGTGCCATTAGAGGAGTATAAGAATAATTTTGAGGAGATGGCAGGGATGGGAAAAAATGCTGGCGCTAAAATAATTTTTGCGACTGCGCCTTCCGGGATAGAATTAGCGCGGATACCGGATTATTTTGAGCATTTAGGCTTTTTGAAAAAAGGGGATAGCCTTCCCGAGCTTCATAATCAATATAATCAAGCTTTGGTGGAGGTTGCGCAAAAGCAAGGAGTGAAAATTCTGGAGCTGGATTTGCTTTTCCCCAAAAATGGTGTTAAAAATTTTTTTGACCATCCAGAAAAAGATATCATTCATCCCAATCAGAAGGGATTGGAATTGATTGCAGAGTCCATTGCGGAAATTATCATCAAAGATATTGAAGATTTAAGAAAGGAGGGAGAGAGATGAAGGAATTACAAATTGCGGAGATTAAGGCAAGGGAGATTTTAGATTCCCGGGGCAATCCCACGGTTGAGGCAGAGGTCTGGTTAGAGAGCGGGATGATGGGAAGGGCTTGTGTGCCGAGTGGCGCGAGCACAGGCGAGAGCGAGGCCTTAGAGCTGAGGGACAAGGATGAGAAAAGGTATAAAGGCAAAGGGGTGATGAAGGCGGTAAAAAATGTCCAGGAGCAGATTCGTAAGGCTTTAATAGGAAAAAGAGCAGATGCGCAGGCAGAGATAGACCAGATAATGATTGAGCTGGATGGGACCAAGAACAAGTCCCGCTTGGGCGCAAACGCGATTTTAGCGGTGTCTATGGCTTATGCTCGGGCAAGTGCGCTTTATTATGGTTTGCCTTTGTTCCAGTATCTTGGGGGCAGATTTGCCCGGATTTTGCCAGTGCCGATGATGAATGTGATAAATGGGGGAGCGCATTCTGATGGGAAAATAGATTTTCAGGAATATATGATAGTTCCGGGTGGAGCAAAGAATTTTAAAGAAGCGCTTCGCTACGGGGTGGAGGTTTTCCAGAGCTTAAAATCGCTTCTTAAATCTGAGGGTTTTTCTACCGCGGTGGGGGATGAGGGAGGGTTTGCGCCTGCGCTTCAATCCAATGAGAAGCCGTTAGAGTTTTTAGTCAAAGCAATAGAGCAAGCTGGGTTTAAGTTAGCGGATGAGGTAGGGATAGCTTTGGATGTTGCGCCGAGCGCCTGGTTCAAGAACAATCGCTACCGGTTAGAGGCAGAAGGCAAAGCCCTGACCAGCGAGCAGATGGTGGACTATTATGAGAAGCTGGTCAAGGCGTATAAGCTGATTAGCATTGAGGATGGTCTGGCAGAGGATGACTGGGAGGGATGGAAGATTTTGACTGAGCGGTTAGGGGAGAAGATTCAATTAGTGGGGGATGATATTTTTGTGACCAACATTGAGATTTTTCAAAAGGGGATAAAGAAAGGAGTCGCCAATGCGATTTTGATTAAGCTGAATCAAATCGGCACTGTGAGCGAGACCTTAAGCGCAATTGAGCTTGCCAGAAAAGCTGGCTATTCTGCGGTGATTAGTCATCGCTCCGGCGAGACCGAGGATAGCTTTATTGCTGATTTAGCGGTCGCAGTGGGATGTGGTCAGATTAAGACCGGCTCTTTGAGCAGAAGCGAGCGGATTGCCAAATATAATCAGCTATTGCGGATAGAGGAGGAATTAGGAGCCGCGGGAGTTTTTGCGGGATTTGAGCTGGTCAAATGCGCGGTTAAGAAAAAATGAGCTTTTTTACGGTCAGGTTTAAAAATAATAAGGTTGTCTTATTGGACCAGAGGCTCCTGCCAGAAAAAGAGAAGTATCTGGAGCTTAATACTTATCAGGAGGTAGCCAAAGCGATTGAGGAGATGGCGGTTCGGGGAGCGCCTCTGATTGGGATTTGCGCGGGATTTGGCTTGGCGCTGGCTGGGCTTGAGTTCAGGAACATAAAAGACCCGGAGCAATGGTGGAGGAATTTTGAAAAGGCTTTTGACCGATTAGCTCGCACCCGACCCACTGCGGTAAATCTTTTCTGGGCAATAGAGCGAATGAAGAAGAAGGCGAGTTCGCTTTTAGGGATAAGCGCTGGGCAAAGGGCAATTGCGCTGGTCAAAGAGGCGGAGGCGATTTTAAAACAAGACCTTGAGGTCAATCATAAAATTGGGGAATATGGCGCGAGCTTGATAGAGGATGGGGATTTGGTCTTGACCCATTGCAATGCGGGCTCGCTTGCGACTGGAGGGTATGGAACTGCCCTGGGCGTGATTCGCTTTGCAATTGCTCAGGGGAAAAGAATTCAGATGATTTCAGATGAGACCCGTCCCCTTTGTCAGGGCGCAAGATTAACCTGCTGGGAGCTAATTAAGGATAAAATTCCGGTGAGATTGATTTGTGATGATATGGCGGGCTGGGCCATAAAAACTTTAGGCGTGAAAAAAATTATTGTCGGCGCAGACCGAATCGCAAGAAATGGCGATACCGCCAATAAGATAGGCACTTATAGTTTAGCCATCTTAGCTCGGCATCATAAAATTCCTTTTTATGTCTGCGCTCCCCTTTCCACCATAGATTTGAATTGCCCGAGCGGAGCGAGGATTCCGATTGAGGAGCGAGGAAAAGAAGAATTGGTTAAGTTTGGGGGCAAGAAAATTGCGCCTGAAGGAATCCGGGTCTGGAATCCAGCGTTTGACATTACGCCCGCTGGTTTAGTTAGTGCAATAATCACTGAGCAAGGCATTGTTAAAAAGCCGAATCAGGCTAAAATCAAAGCCTTATTCAAGTAAAGGAGAGGGAAATTGAAGTATTTAGTCACTGGGGTTGCGGGATTTATTGGCTCTTATTTAGCGGAACGGCTGATTGCTCAGGGGAATCAGGTGATTGGCATAGATTGCTTTACTGACTTTTATTCGCGTGAAATCAAGGAGAGCAATCTTGGGAAGTTAGAGAGTAAAAAAAGATTTGAGTTCATAGAGGCGGACTTGAATCAGCTTGAGCTGAAGCCCCTTTTAGCTCGGGTGCAAGGAGTGTTTCATCTTTCTGCTCAAGCCGGGGTCAGAGCCAGCTGGGGGAGGGATTTCCATTATTATCTTGAGCATAACATTCAGGCGACTCAAAAACTTTTAGAGGCAATGTTAGATTTTCCTAAATTAAAAATGGTCTATGCCAGCACCAGCTCGGTTTATGGACTGACCGACCAGTATCCTACTCCAGAGACCGCGCTGAAGAGACCTTTCTCTCCTTATGGGGTGAGCAAATTGGCTTGCGAGGGACTTTGTGATTTATATCACAAAAACTACGGACTCCAGGTGGTGCTACTCAGATATTTCACAGTGTTCGGCGCTCGGCAGAGACCGGATATGGCTTTTCATCGGTTCATTCGCGCGACTCTTTCAGGAGAGCAGATTACTATTTACGGAGATGGAAGCCAGAAGCGAGATTTTACTTATGTTCAGGATATTATTTCTGGCACTGTTTCTGCGATGGAAAAAGGTGGAATTGGAGAGGTTTATAACTTAGGAGGCGGGCATCAAACTCCATTGCTAAATACGGCAAAAATAATTTTTGACTTATGCGGAAAAAGTACCGGAATAAATTATCTTTCTCCAGAGAAAGGCGATGTTCCTGAGACCTTAGCAGATATTAGCAAAGCCGGAACAGAACTGGATTATCATCCAGAAGGCTCGTTAGAGATGGGCTTAAAAGAAGAAATCTCCTGGGTGAAAAAAATTTTAGAAAAAGCCTGACTCTTGGTCAGTTTTTCTTTTCCAGCTCACTTGCTATCCGGATAAGTTGGACTGGATTCAGCGCCATCTTTAGCTGGTTGATTTCCTTGACCGCTTTCTGCACGCTTCTCTCCAGCGCCTGATGAGTAATAATCACCAGAGGAACCGAGTCCCCCTCCCGGACCTCGTGCTGAATAACCGAGCTGATGCTGATTTTATACCGGGCAAGGATTCCGCTGATTTTCGCAAGCACCCCGGGTTGGTCCTTTACCCAGACCCGAAGATAATAGGGAGAGATGAGATTATCTATTGGCTCTATTTTCAAATTCTCAGGGTTAGATTTTTCATATCCCTCCGGGTTTGTCCAGATGGGATTTTTATTTTGGAGCAGATTCCGCGCTAACTCCATCAAATCGCTGACCACTGCGCTGGCAGTTGGTAGCATCCCTGCGCCCTGACCATAATAAAGAGTGGGTCCCACAAAATCCCCCACCACATAAATCGCGTTATAAACCCCTTTAACATTTGCTAAAAGCGAATCCTTGGGCACCAGCGTAGGATGAACCCTTGCCTCTAATTTATTTCCCACTCTCCGGGCAATAGCTAAAAGCTTAATTTTATATCCCAGCTCATACCCCGCTTGAAGGTCAAGACCGGAAAGCCTAGAAATGCCTTTTCTAAAAATTTTCTCTAAAGGGACATTCAAGCCAAAGCCCAATTGAAGAAGGATAGAAAGCTTATGAGCAGAATCCAGCCCCTCCACATCCGCGGAGGGGTCTGCCTCCGCGTATCCGTTCTGCTGTGCCTGCTTTAAAGCAGATTTATATTCCAGGTGCGCGTCTTCCATCTGCGTAAGGATATAATTACAGGTGCCATTAACTATGCCATAAATCGCCTGAATATGATTCGCGCAAAGCCCTTCTTTAAGCACGCGGATAATCGGGATTCCTCCTCCCACGCTGGCTTCAAAATAAATTGAGGTGTGATATTTTTTGGCAACCGCAAAAATCTCCTTCCCATATTTAGATAAAATCGCCTTATTAGCGGACACCACTGGCTTTTTTGCTTTGAGCGAGTCAATAATTATGTCCTTTACTCCGGGGAAATCTCCCACTAACTCAATAATGATATCCACCTCTGGATGATGAATCAGCTGATAAGCGGAATTCAGCCGAAGCCCTTTTGGCAATGACACCTTTCTCGGTCTTTTCCAGTCCTTATCCACCACCCCGACTAAAACCAATTTCGCGCCAATCCGGGCTTGAATCTCCTTCTGGTTCTCTCGTAATAGCTTTACAACCCCCTGGCCAATGGTGCCATAGCCAATCAAACCTATTTTTACTTCCTTCATCCTCACTCCCTTACTATTTCGCATTCTTGAATAAATTTAACAGATTTTGTTTATTAGCTGGTTGAGAATTTTTCCCATATCTACCTGTAAATTCTCCTCTTTCTTTTCTTTCCTTAAAAGTTTTTACAACCTTATGCCTGGCTAATTCCTCTTCACCATATTTAATTTCTCTTTGAGAATTTTTGACTCTTTCTTCCGTATATTTAATATATTCTGGAGAAATATCTATCCCGATAAAATTATGTCCTAAGAGCTTGACCGCAACCAGGGTTGTTCCACTTCCACAATATGGGTCAATGATTAAGCCCTTTTTATCATCCATAATTGAATAAATTACTCTCACTGGTAAAGCCAAGGGAAAAGGGGCTGGGTGTGGATTTTTTTGCTCTGGCGGAAATCTCCAGATGGAGGTTAATAATGCATGCTTGGGCTTGAGTTCTTCTCCAATTAAATTTTTTCCTTTGGGTTTATATAGCCAATAAATCCGCTCCTCTACCTGCCAGAACCGCCATCCCCGGATATTAGCGGCTATCATTCTATCCCAGATAATTTCTTGCCGGATTAGCCATCTGGTCTTTCTAAGCCAATCTATTGGATGAAGCATCGCCCCCTTTTCCCACCTTATTTTATGATTATAAAAAAAAGAACCGCCTGACTTAGTGATTCTGAAAATCTCATTTAAAACTTCTACCTGATTCTCCTGATACAGCTTTTCAGGTAAACTATCAGTCGCGCCGGAATACTTTACCCTATCCACCAGCCAGCCTTTTTTATTTTCACCCTTATTGTAAGGTGGAGAAGTGACCCCCAGGTCAACGATTTCCTCAGGAAGGTTTTTTAAAACTGAAAGAGCATCGCCCAGAATTATTTTATTTAGATAGTCCACTTTCATTTTGCTTTCTCTCTCAGAAATTCATAAAAACCTTTTACCAGATAAGGCTTATATCTTTCCAATTCTGATTTTGGCAGAAGATAAACAACCATCAAATCCGGACAAGAAACAAAATGCTTATAATGAAAATTTGCACTTCTTAGGAATTGTCCTTTAGTTTTTTCCCCCCTTTTCAATTTTGATTCAAATTTTATCAACTGTTTTTTTAAATGGTCAATAAAAGGTCTGTAGTTAAAAGGAAATTCAAGAATATAGATAAGCTTTCCATCTATAAAACCGCTTACCAACATATTTAAATTTTCCATTTTATCTTTTTTTAATCGGGCAGAAGTATAATCTGTAAAATTCCCTCCTCCATTTAATTTGGAGGGCGGGTTCTTTCTTGCCCCATTTTGAAATTTTTCTAATTCATCGGTTGAAAAATTTTTCGGCTTTGCCTCGCATTTAATCGTTTTACCGGGCTGTGAAATTTCCTGTCGGAAACCATTATAACCAATTTTTCCTTCTTTATGCTCATAGCCGGCAAGAACCACTGTGATAAATTCTCTGATGGTTGATGAATTTTTGTCGTTAATATACATAGTCAAAAGGTCAACCAGCATCCCAATAATAGTATCTTTTGATTTACCGATTAGATAATTGCTCAATTCCTGATGAGTTCCAGTGGTATATAATTTGATAACATTTGCCAGTTCTTGATTCATAATTGCCTCATTATTTTCATTTTATCATTTTCCCTTAAAAAGCGCTTTTTTGATGCCCCGAACCGCCTGTTTTATCCGATGCTCGTTCTCTACCAGCGCAAATCTGACATATCCCTCTCCAAATTCTCCAAAGCCCACCCCGGGACTGACCGTGACCTTTGCCACTTTCAGCAAAAATTTGGAAAATTCTAAAGAACCCATAGAAAGATAAGGCTCTGGAATTTTTGCCCAAACAAACATAGTGGCCTTGGGCTTTTTCACCTTCCAGCCCATCTTATTAAGCCCATCCACCAGCGCATCCCTTCGCTTTTTATAAATCTCTGCGGTCTCAAAAGCGGCTTTTTCGCACTCCTTGAGAGCAACCAGAGACGCGATTTGAATCGGCTGAAACACCCCATAATCAAGATAGCTTTTAATTCTTGCCAGCGCATAAATCAAGTCTTTATTGCCTAAACAAAATCCCACTCTCCAGCCCGGCATGGAAAAGCTCTTGCTCATACTATAGAACTCCACCCCCACTTCTTTTGCCCGAGGAATTTCTAAAAAACTGGGCGCCTGATAGTCATCAAAGGTCAAATCCCCATAAGCCAAATCGTGCACAATATAAAGTTTATTCTCCAGCGCAAAGTCCACGATTTTTTTGAAGAAATCCCTCTCTACCACCGCGGTGGTGGGATTATGGGGAAAGTTCAAAATCAACATTTTCGGTTTAGGCCAAGTCAGCTTGGTCGCTTTCTCCAGCTCTTCCAAAAAAACCTCCTCCTCGCCAGTAAAAGGGATTCTCCGCAAATCTCCGCCAGCAATCACCACTGAATAAGCGTGAATCGGATAGGTTGGGTCCGGCACAAACACCACATCGCCCGAGCGAATCGTGGCTAAAACCAGGTGGGCAATTCCCTCTTTTGCGCCAATAGTAACAATCGCCTCAGCCTCCGGGTCAAGCTCCACCTCATACTGCTTCTGATACCATTCACAAATCGCTTTCCTTAATCCCGGAATCCCCTTGCTCATACTGTAGCGATGATTTTTAGGGTTATCCAGCGCCTCCTTGAGCTTATCCACGATGGGCTTGGGAGTGGGAATATCTGGATTGCCCATTCCTAAGTCTATAATATCCTCTCCCTGCCTTCGTGCCTCAGTCATCAGGCTAACCACCTCATTAAATACATAAGGAGGCAATCTGCTGATTCTATTAAACTCCTCACTCATCTTTTTTCTCCTTGCTTAAATTCCAGATAAAGCTCCTCTGCCTGAAAACTGCTCCGAACCAGAGGACCAGAAAAAACCTGCTTAAAACCCATCTTTAAGCCGGTCTCCTTTAGCGCATCAAATTCCTCTGGCAAATAGTATCTTCTGACCCGGCAATGGGTTCTGCTTGGAGCCAAATACTGTCCTAAAGTCAATACCTCACATCCCACTTCAACCAAATCCTCCATCACCTTGACCACCTCTTCCTTCTCCTCGCCCATTCCTAACATCAACCCGCTTTTAGTGATTATCTCAGGCGCATTTCTTTTGACAAAGCTAATAATGGAAAGAGACCTGTTATAATCTGCGCCAGGCCGAACCAGAGCATAAAGCCTGGACACGGTCTCAACATTATGATTGAACACCTCTGGCTTTGATTCTAATACCCTTTCCACTGATTCCATTCTCCCTTGAAAATCCGGGGTAAGCACCTCTACCGTGGAGCCAGGGAGAGCGGTTTTCACACAAACAATTGTTTTATAAAATTGCTCTGCGCCCTGGTCAAATAGGTCATCCCGGGTCACTGAGGTAATAACGATATGCTTAAGAGCCAATTCTTTAGCAATTTGGGCAATATGCTCTGGCTCTTTTGGGTCTAAAGGCTCTGGCTTTCCTTTTTTCACCGCACAGAATGAACAATTCCTGGCGCAGACATTTCCTAAAATCATAAAGGTTGCAATTTTCCGAGCAAAACATTCCCCTAAATTTGGGCAATGCGCGGACTCACAGACCGTCCGAAGATGGAGCTTTCGGAGCTGAGCGCGCAGGAAGACAATTTCCGGGCGAAATCTGGATTTAGCCCGAACAAACCCCGGACGAGGCTTTGGCTTGATTGAATTTTTAACCACACCTTGCATCTTAATTTCCCTGATTTTAACATAACTTTAGACTTGGTTAAAGTTTTAGGGAGGAATTAGAATCTGTTGATTTAAATTCTTTGGGGTTGATTTTTTTGCTTTTGGCAAGTAAGATAAGCAGAAATTAAGGAAGGCGGAAAATGTTAAGCTGGTTTAGGAAACATTCAAAGTCTTGGATAGTCAAGGCGCTTTATGTGTTCATAGCGATTACCTTTTTTGGTGGCTTTGGCTTTTTTATGAACGAGTATTTTCATCCTGGTCCGACGAGTGAATCCAGGGATGCGGTTGCCATAGTGGAGGGAGAGAAAATCAGCGCCAGAGATTTTTATCAGGCATTTACCAATGCTCGGCGGGCCTGGTATCAGGAGATGGAGCGGGTTTATGGAGAGATTCCAGATGGTCTATTGGATAATGAGGCGCTTAAACAGCAGGTTCTGGATGAGATGATTGGGAGAACGGTTATGGTTCAGGAGGCTAAAAGGTTAGGGCTTTGGGTGAGCGATGAAGAGGTTAATAATGAGATAGTTCGGATGCCTTATTTCTGGGATAGTGAGGGACGATTTGATGCTCGGGCTTATCGGAACCTTTTGAGCAGAGAGGGAATAACTAAAGAGGCATTTGAGGAGATGGTCAAGGAACGGCTGTTGGTCAATCGGTTAATCCAGCTGATGGTTTCTTCGGTTTCTGTGGATGAGGAGGAGTTAAAAAGCTATTACCAGAAGCTAAAGGAGCAGGTTAATTTATCTTATTTTTTGATAGATGCGGATGAGCGGTATAAGAACCTGAAGCCCACTGAGGAAGAGGTAGAGAGTTATTATCAGGCTCATCTTAAGGAGTTTGATTGGCCCGAGACCCGTCGGGTGAGGTATTTGAGTTTTCATATTCCGTCTTTTGAGAAGGAGGCGCGGGTCAGTCAGGCAGAGATAAAGGATTATTATGAGCAGAGCAAGGAGCGGTATATAGTAAAGCCGGAGCAGGTTCGGATTCGGCATATTTTACTCAAGCCCAGAGATATGAACAAAAAAGCGGAGGTGGAAAAAGCTGAGCGAGACGCGTTGAAAATTATAGATGAGTTCCGGGCCGGTGGGGATTTTGGGGAGCTTGCCAAGAAATACTCAATGGATGTGGAGACCGCGGTGAATGCTGGAGAAATCGGCTGGGTGAGCAAAGGGATGATTTTACCGGAGGTGGAGAATAAAATTTTTGCTCTGCCAGTAGGAGGGATTAGTGAGCCAATCCGGACTCCGGCTGGGGTTCATATTATTCAGGTTGAGGAGTATAAGTCTGCGGAATATCAGTCTTTAAGTGAGGTCCGGGACAAGGTTAAGCAGGAATTGGCTCGGAATAAAAGCCATATCTTAGCGCAAGAGCAAGCGGGAGAGGTCCTTAAGACCTGGCAGGAAAAGGGGACAGAGGAAGTGGCAAAAAAGTATGGCTTAAAGCCTAAAGAGAGCGAGTGGTTCAAAAAGGGAGAATGGGGCTTAGAGGGAATTGCTGATTCTCGGAACATCACTGAAGAGGCGTTTTATTTGGAGGAGGGAGAGGTGAGCAATGTAATTTCCGGTCTGGATGATTTCTATATTATAGAGGTAATCGGGATTAAAGAGCCTCATCAAGCGAGTTTAGAGGAGGCAATGCCCAAGATATTAAGGAGGCTCACGCCAGAGTTAAGGTTAGGTCAGGCAAGGGAAGAAGCCAGAAAATATCTGAACCAGGCAAAACAGGGAACTGCTTTATCTCAACTGGCTTGGCAGGCTAAGACAGGGCTTAAGGAGACCGGTTTTTTTAAAAGAGGAGATAGCTCAATCCCGGAGCTTGGCTATTCAGAGGAATTATCCAAGATAATTTTCAGTTTGACCAAAGAGGACCCCTTTCCTGAAGATGTCCATGAGAAGGAAAGAAAGGTTTATGTTATCAGGTTGAAAGGAGTCAATCCCGCGGATTTGTCAAAATACGATGAGGAGAAAGAGCTGGTAAAAGAGGAGTTATTGCAGGCAAAGCAACAGGAGAGCTTTGACCGGTATCTTGAAAATCTGAAGCAGGGTCGGGTTCAAATTGTGGAGGAGATATATAAACAGATTAATTAGTTTTTTATCTGGGCAAAGGGGTCTGCTCCGGGCATAAGTTCCGCATTAAAATTTTTAAAAATTGACATTTTTATCAAAAGATGTCTAAAATTGTTTTATTCAATGACTAATGGAGGAGACTGATGAGCGAGATTATCTGGAGACCTTATGGGGAGTATCTTAATAAAAGCAACATCCGAAGATTTATGGATAAGCATAATATAAAAAGCTATGAGGAGCTAATTAAGCGTTGCAATTCAGATATAGAATGGTTCTGGGACGCTTGCCTAAAAGACCTGGGAGTGGAATGGTATGAGCCTTATACTAGGGTAATGGATTCAAGCCGGGGCTTTCCCTGGACCAGATGGTTCATTGGCGGGAAGATAAATATCGCGCATAACTGTTTAGACAGACATATTCGGGATGGGAAAGGTGGAAAGTTAGCTTTAATCTGGGAAGGGGATGATGGCGCGGTTCGCAAGCTCAGTTATCAAGATATTTATGAGAATTCCAATCAGCTGGCAAATGCCTTAAAAGAGCTTGGACTTAAAAAAGGCGATACCGCAGGGATTTATATGCCGATGTGTCCGGAGATAGTAATTGCAATGTTTGCCTGTTTTAAGTTAGGGGTCGCAGTGATTCCGGTTTTTTCCGGGTTTGGATATACGGCATTAGCGACCAGATTAGAGGATGCAGAAGCCAAGGTGTTATTTACTGCGGATGGCGGATTGAGGAGGGGAAAAGAGAGCCTGACCAAGCCAGAGGTGGATAAAGCGCTGGAGCAGGTGCCAACTATAAAGAAGGTGATAGTTTTTCAGAGGCTTGGGGCTAAGGTGCAGATGAAGCAGGGAAGGGATATTTTCTGGCAGGATTTTGTTAAAGGAAAGAGCAAAGAATTTGAGACCGAGAAGCTTGACGCTGAGGATTATTCCTTGATTATCTACACCTCTGGCACCACCGGTCGTCCCAAGGGAACGGTTCATACCCAGGCCGGGGCATTAGCGCAGATGGCAAAAGAGGTGGGCTATTATTTTGACACCAAGCCTGAGGATAATTTTTTCTGGTTCACGGATATAGGCTGGATGATGGGTCCCTGGGAGGTGATTGGGGTTCAATTTTTTGGAGGGACTTATTTATTTTTTGAGGGGGTGCCGAATTGGCCCAATCCGGATCGGGTCTGGAAGTTAGTGGAGGACCATAAAATCACTATGTTAGGGATTAGTCCCACTGCGATTCGGCTTTTGATGACCTATGAGGATAAATGGGTTCTGGAACGGGATTTATCCAGCTTAAGGATTTTAGGCTCCACTGGCGAGCCTTGGGACCCGACCTCGTATATGTGGTTTTTTGAGAAGGTGGGCAAAAAGCGCTGTCCGATTATCAACATTTCTGGCGGGACTGAAATAGTTGGCTGTTTGTTAAGCCCGCTTCCGATTACTGAGTTAAAGCCCGGCACGCTCCGGGGACCCGGTCTGGGAATGGATATTGATGTTTTTGATGATGAGGGCAAGCCGATTAGAGGTGGAATCGGGCATCTGGTCTGCAGAAAGCCTGGACCCAGTATGACCAAAGGCTTTCTCAAAGACCCCAATCGGTATCTGGACACCTATTTTTCTCGGTTTGGAGAAAAAATCTGGTATCATGGGGATTGGGCAAATGTGGATGAGGATGGGTTCTGGTTCTTGCACGGAAGGAGTGATGACACGATTAAGGTTGCTGGGAAAAGGACTGGACCAGCTGAGATAGAGTCTGCGCTTAAGGAGCATCCTTTGGTGCAGGAATCAGCTGCGATTGGCGCGCCAGATGAATTAAAAGGAGAGGCAGTGGTTTGTTTTGTGGTGCTAAAGCCCGGGGTAGAGCCGAATGAGAAATTAAAAGAGGAATTAAAGGAGCAGGTGGTCAAGCATTTAGGGAAAACTCTGAAGCCCAAAGAGCTTAAATTTATCAAGGCGCTTCCCAAGACCCGCTCTGCCAAGATAGTCAGAGGCGCAATCCGAAGGAAATATCTGGGGCAAGACCCCGGGGATTTGAGCACGGTTGAGAACCCGGAGGCAATTGAAGAAATCAGCAAGGCTATCTAATCCAGCTCGGAATCCAAGATGAGCCAATTTGCCCAGAAGCCGAATTCAGAGAAGAAGCTCATTGATAGGCTTGGCTTATGGGTGCTTCTGGTTTTTGTTCTGCTTTTCTTGGTTCGGCTCTGGTTTCTGGCTCATTTTCCATTGACCGGGGATGAGGCTTATCACTGGGAATGGAGCCGACATCCAGCTTTAGGATATTATGACCATCCTCCGCTCACCGCTTATGTGATATGGGTCTTCACCAAAATTTTTGGAACCAATCTGCTCGGGGTTCGGTTCGGCGCATTGTTTTTTTCCAGCATCATTCTTTTAGCGTTTTATTTTTTGGGGAAAAGGATTTATGGGGAAAAAGTGGGTTTTTACGGATTTTTGGTCGGAGCTTTTTGCCCGATTTTTACAGTGGGCGCACTGATGATGACCACCGACCCGGCTTATCTTGGTTTTTATGTTTTGGGCTTTAGCGCGCTTTATTTTGCGCTTTTTGAAGATAGAAAATTTGCCTGGTATTTGTCCGGGATATGTTTTGGCTTGAGTTTATTGGCTAAATTTTTAGCGCTGTTTTATCTGCCCAGCTTATTATTTTTTCTAATCATATCCAAAACTCATCGCTATTGGCTGAAAAGAAAAGAGCCTTACTTGATGGCGCTCATTTCCGGGATTGGCTTTTTGCCCGTGATTTACTGGAACGCAACCCACGAGTGGGCTACTTTTGCCTTTAATTTAGCTAATCGGCATAAAGGGACTGGAATAAATTTGATTTATCCTCTGGAATATCTGGTCGGAGAGGCGATTGTGCTTTCTCCTTTGGTCTTTTTTCCGCTGATTTATATTTTAGCTCGGTTTTTATTAAAGCCTTCCCGGTTTCCGGAAAAAGAAAAATTGGTTTTGAGCTTTGCCCTGGCGCCGATTGGGATTTTTGGCTTTTTCAGTCTTTTTGAAAGGGTGGGCTGGCACTGGCCGGCAAGCGGTTTTTTTCCGGGGATTTTAGCTTTTGCCAATTATTTTTTATCCAGAGGCAGGAAGGCTAAAACTTATTTGAATATCACTATTGGTCTTATGCTCCTGGGGATTTTAGGAATTTATTTTGTTGCGCTGAGACCGGATATCATCCCGAAAGTCCAATATAAGTTTGATTCAAAGTTTGATACCCAATACTTAAGGGAGTATTATGGCTGGAGCGAGTTAGGAGATAGGCTCAATCAAATTTTAGCTGATTCCCCTGCTGAGACTTTTCTTATTTCCCGGGCTTATCCTCTTTCCGCCCAGCTTTCTTTTTACACACCAAATCGTCCCTTCTGTCATCTTTTTGGAAAGGGAGGGGTGTATGGCAGGAATTATTTTTACTGGACTGATTGGGAAAAATTAAAAGGCAAAGACGCGGTTTATATTGCGCTCAATCCGATTAAAGGCTCAGAAGAAGAGATGCTTAAAAAGGCTTTTCAAGAGGTTCGGCTCTTAGAGGAGCTTCCGATTTATTATCGGAATAACCGGGTGCGGAGTTTTTATTTATATTATTGTGTGAAATTTATTTATAATCCTTATCTTGCTCGGGAAAATTAGTTTGAATAACAATTTTTCCCAAAGAGCTTTGACATTATGATAATTATCTTTTTAAAATAAAGCTATGAGCGCTAAAAAATTGGTGGGACTATTGTTGATTGGTGTAATTTGTCTGGGCTTAGCTAAAATTTTATTTCTAAGCGGTTTGGCTCAGGCTAACTCCCAGATATCCGGTCAATCCAAAGGAATCCAGACCGGGACCATTTCTGGGCGGGTGTTCAAGCCCAATTTATCCGCCTGCCCAGAAGCTAAAATAGAGGTGGACCTCGGCGCTGAAAACAAGATACAAGGAAAAACTGATGAAAAAGGATTTTATATGTTTCCGGCTATTCCCTCTGGAACCGGGTATATCCTGACCGCGAGCAAAGAAGGATTTAAATCCGTCCGCTCAAAAAAAATTAAAGTGAGCCCCGGTAAAAACACCACAGTTAATCTCACTCTGAAAAAACTGGATTAGGGATAAGATTCTTTCCCCTGAACCGCTTTTCCAGAAATAAAATTTATAAGGCTTTTACGCTGATTTTTATCATCTGTGGAGCAGAAAACGCTAAATTGGCGAGCATGGCGCATTCATAGGAACAATGACACTGAGATTGGCGAATGAATTTTAGAATTTTTTTTGCTCTATCGGAGTTCAAGATTTTTTTTAGGTCATAATTTTCTGCCCTTAAATCTCCCAGCAAAAAATTGTCCAAGCCTAATTGAGCAGAAGGTTGAGGATAAATATAATCCAGCATCTCACAGGCTCTCACCTTGCCATCTGGCTCAAACACCAGAAGTTTTTTCCCGGCTTGGCAGGGAAGAAGCATTTTATCTTGAGAAATGGTTTCTATTATTTTTTTTCTTTTTTCTTTTGCCAGCTCCGCCCGGACCCGGTCTATAAAATTTTTCTTCACTTTCTGATTTTCTTTATCCAGCCAATCGCTCACCGGTTTAAATTTTTCAATAGAGAGGTTTTTGGTCTCTGGGTTTCTGACTAATCCCCGAATAAAGAGCGCTTCTATCCGGTCCGGAGCTAACTCCGCTTTGATATATTCCAGTAGCTCAAAAATTTGAGCTTGATTCAAGGCATTGAGCAAGGTGAGAATTGCCAATCGGAGATTTTGATATTTTTTCTTTAAATTCTTCAGCTCCTCAAAGCTCTTGAGCAAATCTTCAAAAGCAGAATCCTTTCCCCGGATTTGATTATGAAGCTCGCCAATTCCATCCAGACTTAATTCCAGATTCAAGCTTAGCCAGGGATAGCTCATTGCCAATTGTTCAGTGGTCTGGACAATTCTTTCAGTAAGCATCCCATTGCTCGGGATGCTCAGAAATAAAGGTCGGGTTTTTTCTATGATGGGCTTAAGCAATGGGAAAAGGTCTTCTCTTAAAAACGGCTCTCCGCCAGAGATGGTCAACTGAATCAGTCTGGGAAGATGCTCGGCGATTTTTTCGGTTTCATCTGGGGAAAGCTCATTTTTCGGAGAGGCGGATTCAATCTCCTGCCAGTAAAAACAGGTCTGGCATTTAGCGTTGCATCTGGCAGTGACAAAATAAATCAGATAAGAAGGAAGCCGAGGATAAAGCCAATTGGTGAATAACCCCGGGTCCAGTATTCTGTTCAATTTTTCCTCTATTTATTGGACTGTGGGTGTGGGTCTGGGAATATCAAAGAGTTTTATCTCCCCGAACTGGCTCTCATAATGGGAGATATTTTCTCCTAATGCCTTATGCAGGCGCTTGGCATGATCTGGGCTTAAGATGATTCTGCTTCTGACCTTGGCGACTGGCTGACCCGGATTGATGAACACGAAATCCAGAATGAACTCACTGGGAGAATGCTGGACTATTGCCAGATTAGAATAAATCCCCTGTGCGGTCTGGTCGTCAATCTGAATCTGAAGGGTCATCTGCTTGGCATCTTTATCTTTCATTGCTCTCTCTCCTTTCTATCAATGATTGTAGCATTCTATTCAGAGAGGGCAAATTTTTCAGATTTGAAAATGGGCGGAAATTGATTTGCTTTGTTTCTGGGAAACCCTTTTGACATCAGTTCCAATCTTTAGTAAACTTTGCCCTAATTTGGAGGATGGAATTGAAGACCAAAAATAAAAAGGAAAAGAAAAGCTTAAGCCCTGGAATGGCTTTAATAGTGCAGGTTGTCTCTAACCTCATATCGTTGTTATTTATCACCCTGTGTATGGTCTATCTGATATTCGTGCTGTTCGGGGACCGGTCCGGGGAGCTACGCTCGGTGCAATGGACTTTGCTCATTTTTATCCCCTTTTTCACCATTAACCAGACTTTAACCGCAATCCTGAACACCCGTCGGGACTTTTTGCGCAAAAGATGGGAGATGCCGGAGCCCGGGGCAAAAGCAGAGCCGGATATGATAATCAATCCCTGGTTGAGGGGTGGAGCAACCGCTCTAATCACCAGCGTCATAACCGCGCTCGGGGTGATTCTTGCGCTTCGGCTCTTCAGGCAGGACAGCTTTAGCCTGCTCAGCATAGGTCTGCTTGCGTTTTTGCCTAGCTTTGCGCTCTCCACGATTTTAATCGGAGTTTATCTTCCCCGGGACCAGCGAGCAATGGTTGCCCGGCTTTCCAGACCGGACAAAGAGCGACCCAAGCCATACTTTCGCTATTTGCTTCTGGAGCACGCGCTTCCGTTGATGTTGCTTCAAGCGATTATCAATGCCGGAATCGGCTTTCGGATTTTTAGAAGGGAGGCGTTCAGTGACGGCTGGGTCTCTGCCCAGACCATAATGGGGGATGCGGTGATTATGAGTTTTGTAGTGATTTTTTTTATGTGGCTCTCTTCCCAGACCCAGGTGCGAACCGATGTGCATTTGGGCAGAGTGGCTCAAAACCCGGGCAAGGGCCCCCCGGTCCTGGTTATGTTAGGGGTTTTTTTGTTGCTGGCATTGATTCCCGCAGGCGCGCTGGCTGGGGTTTTTGCGCTTTTTCAGCTAAAGTCCATCGGGTTTGTCTCCGCGGTTATCATCAAGACCATTGGAGCAATCCTTGCGGGACTGGTCGGCGGATGGCTGGGGGTATGGTGGGGTGTGCGGAGAGAATCAGCCCTGCTTCGGCAACAAAATTAGAGCGGTCCCCAAAAAGTTTATAACATCATTATTAAACCCGCGGTCTGGTTCAGGGCGCAGGTTTGGTTCTGGATGAGAGAATAAGCGCGATTATGCTGAGCGCGATTATCACGATAAGCACCGGCTTATAGAAGAACATTGCCATTCCCGTAAACGCGATAGAAAAAAGTGCGCTTAACACCCCAGCGGGATAAAGCCAGCTTTTATGAATGGGCAGAGGCGAGGTTTTGACCTTTTCTGGATGCAAAGCGAATAAGCGGAGGATGCCGATTGAGACCAGCGCATTTGCGCCCATCAAACCTGCGACACAGAAAAATCCCCAGAGCTCTGCGTCCAGGTTAAATAAGGTCAGGAGACAACCGATAATGGAAATAATGGCAATAGCTAAAGGAAAATTTTGCCGTTTGCTATTGAACTTGACGATTTGAGCGGGCATCATTTTTTCTTCAGAGAGCGCTAAAAATTCTCTGGGCACTGCCAGAAATACCGCGTTCACGGATGTTATAGCCGCAGAAAGCGCGGCCAGATTTATATAATGAACGGTCCAGGGAGGAAGGTATTTGAGCGCGGTATCCAGCATCGCGACCTTAGAATGGTTTAATTCTTCCAGACTCAAACTGCCTGCGACCACCCAGCCAACGCCAAAATAAATGATGATGATAATGCCTAAACCGAAAATTATGGTCAGGGGTAGATTTTTTTTCGGGTTCTCTACCTCATCTCCTAACTCGCCAATGATATTAAATCCAGTATAGGTGAGCATTGCAATCACGCTTGCCTCCAAAAATCCGGGGAGGCCTTTGGGAAGGGGCTCAGAAAAATCCGGGATAGCTCCGCCAATGATTCCCGCAATGATTACCAGTAAAATTGCGCTTACAAACTGAACCACTGCTAAAACTTGAAATCTGGCGCTGGCAATGATTCCCAGTCGGTTGACCAGCCAGGTGAGCAAAATCAAGCCAGACGCTATTAGAGGACGAGGCAGAAAGGGGAAATAGCGGTTAAGATAATCTGCTACGCCAGTGGACACGCTGACCATTGCGCCGATTGCGCCGATTATCACGAATAGGCTGGCAATGGTTGCGGTTTTTTTGCCCAGCAGCATTTTGGTGTAAAAGAAGCCACCTGCGTCTGTGGGCATTGTCCCTCCTAAAGCAGAAGCGACCAGACTGCCAAAAATAGCGGGAAGTGCGGCAAAGGCAAAGGCAAAAGGAAGCATTGCCCCGGTTTTGGTTGCCATTGGTCCCACAATCACAAAAATAGCCACGCCAATGACCGCGCCTACGGTAATCGCAACTGCGCTGGTTAATCCTAATTTTTTCTCAAACTTAACCAGCTTCATAGCTGATGGTTATATGCTCAATTTTAGAATAATGCAAATTCCGGGCTTTATTTTTCAACCTGATTTGGCAAAATCCAAACCAATGATAAAATCCTATTCTTTGAGGAGGGAAACAATGGGGATAAAAGGTTTGCCAAAAAAAGGGATTTCCAGAGAGGAATTGTTTGAGCGGATGAGCGAGTTCCGGGCAAAGGATGCGGATTGGAGAAAGGCAAGGACCTGGAGTTTAGTCTATTATGCCCGGGAGGATATTCTGGAGCTTGCCAAGAGCGCTTATTTGAATTTTTTCTCTGAGAATGGCTTAAATCCAATGGCTTTCGGGAGCTTGAGAAATTTTGAAAATGAAGTGCTCTCAATGGTTGCGGATATCTTAAATGGAGGAGAGAGTGCAGTTGGCAGTATGACCTCTGGCGGAACTGAAAGCATCTTGCTTGCGGTCAAGACTGCTCGGGATTGGGCGCTGAGCAAAAATCCCGGAATGAAAGATTTAGAGATAATTCTTCCAATTAGCGCGCATCCTGCTTTTGAAAAAGCCTGTCATTATTTTCAGGTGAAGCCAGTGCATATTCCGCTGGACAAGGATTTTCGCGCGGATATAGATTCTGCTCGGAAAGCGGTGAATAAAAACACGATTATGCTAATTGGCTCTGCGCCCTGTTACCCTTATGGGGTGATAGACCCGATACCGGAGCTCGCACAAATCGCCTTAGAGCATAATTTTTTATTTCATACCGACGCGTGCTTAGGCGGATTTATGCTTCCGTTTATGAAAAAATTAGGCTATTCGGTTATTCCCTTTGATTTCACGGTTCCAGGGGTGACCTCCATCTCTGCGGACATTCATAAATACGGGTATTCTGCCAAGGGCGCATCCTGCGTGATTTACCGGAGTGCGGAGCTACGAAAGCATCAATTTTATGTTTATGCGGATTGGCCCGGGGGGGTATATGCGTCTCCCAGTATGACCGGCACCAGACCCGGGGGAGCCATTGCCTCGGCCTGGGCGGTAATCAATTATCTTGGTGAGGAAGGGTATTTAAAATTGGTGGAAGAGACAATGAAAATCGCGGAGCAATTGATTCAGGGAATCAACCAGATGCCGGGCTTGGCAGTGATGGGTAAGCCAGATATGAGCGTGTTTGCCTTTGGCTCAGATAAGCTCAATATGTTTGAGTTAGGGGATTTGATGGAACAAAGGCGCTGGCAATTAGACCGCCTCCAAAATCCTCCTGCGCTACATCTGATTGTCACGCCCAATCATTCCAAGGTGGTGAGAGAGTTTCTGGATGACTTGAAAAATCTGGCTGAACAATTGACCCAAAAAGGCAAAGCTGAAGTTTCGGGGATGGCCGCAATTTATGGGATGATTGGGACTTTGCCTGACCGAAAAAGCGCGCATCAATTTGTGCTAAATTTTTTGGATG
>Ga0172366_10001001_pt1 | contig 21624 bp, 16 predicted proteins | sample LakKivSesite69cm_FD_114533 | JGI IMG/M metagenome (GOLD analysis project Ga0172366, IMG submission 114533) | Sediment microbial communities from Lake Kivu, Rwanda - Sediment site 69cm | ecosystem: Environmental > Aquatic > Freshwater > Lake > Sediment | place: Rwanda: Western Province, Lake...
ATGAGCCGCTTCACCTCGTCGTGGTAGCTGAGGCCGTACTCGCGGGCTTGGAGCCGGGACTGGTCGCGCGAAACGTACACCTCTCCGAGCGACGAAGCCTGACAGCCTGAAAGTGAGCAGCCGGACAGTGCCGTCTTCCGGCTATCCGGCTTTCTGGCTGTTTGGCTCTCTGGCTTTCGGGCCGTCCGGCTGTCCGGCTGTCTGGCTCTCCGGCTGTCCGGCTCTCCAGATGGGAACGCCATCACGTCGGTCGGCCGGTCGTGGCCGAGGAACCTTCGGTTGAGCGCGTGAATCTGGGGGTTGTTGACGAGCACGACGCTGACATGGCCCTGGCCAAACTCTCGGGAAAGCCGGCGCTCAAGGTCCCGGGCCGCGGCGAGAATCCTCAGGTCGCGCGTGTTGAACACCTCAAGCTTCATCTGCATTAGGCGTTGACCGCCAGGCGTCTGTGCCTTCTAGTTTCCAGCTTCTGCATTCTGGCTTCTGACTTCGCCCGGCCTTCCACTATTCCGGCGCCCGCTCGTCCACCCCGGCACCGCCCCGGATGCCGCCGCGTTCCTCGTAGGCCGCGATGATGCGCGACACCAAGGGCGGCCGGACCACGTCCGCGCCCGTGAATTTCACGAGCGCGATGCCGCGGATTGAATGGAGCAGCGACTCGGCCTCGACCAGGCCGGACAGGTGGTGGTGCGCGAGGTCAATCTGGGTCACGTCGCCGGTGACTATCGCGCGCGAGTTCCAGCCCAGCCGGGTCAAGAACATCTTCATCTGGGCCGAGGTGGTGTTTTGGGCCTCGTCGAGGATGATGTAGGAATCGGACAGGGTCCGGCCGCGCATGTAGGCCAGGGGCGCGACCTCGACCACTTCCTCTTCCAGGAGCCGCTTGGCCCGCTCCATCGGTAGCATATCAAACAGCGCGTCATACAGCGGCCGCAGGTAAGGATCAACCTTGTCCTTGAGGGTGCCCGGCAGGTACCCGAGCGACTCGCCCGCCTCGACCGCGGGCCGGGTAAGGACGATTCGGTTCGCCCGGCCGCTCACCAGCGCCTCGACCGCTGCCGCGACCGCCAGGTACGTCTTGCCCGTGCCGGCCGGGCCGATGGCCAGCACCACGTCGTGCTTCGAAATCGCCCGGACATAGGTCTGCTGGTTCGGAGTCTTGGCGGTTATCGTCTTGCGCGGCGTCTTGACGCATATCGGGCCTTCGCAGGCGTCGCCGGCGCGCGCCGGCTCGGCGCAGTGGCGCAACTCGGTCAGGAGCAACTCCGGCGTAACCGCCTCGCCGCGTTCGGCCCGCCCAATCAGCCGGCGAAACAGCTCGCCGAGCTCGCGCTGCTCCTCGGCCGGGCCGGACAGCCTGACCTCGCCGGCCCGCACGACGATTCTTGTCCGGAAGTGCTGCGCCAGCGTTCGCAGGTTCGCGTCCGCCGGGCCCAACAGCAGCATCGGGTCAAGACCCGAAATGTCAATGACCGTTTCCTCGACATGAGGACTTGCCGTTTTCGATGCGGCCAGAGGACTTGCCGTCTTCGATTCGTGTTTCAGCGGCTCCTCGCTTTCGTGTGATAGCCACGGACAAGCACGGATGAACATGGATTGGGAGACGCCGGACTCCTCATCGGTCTGCCATCTGTGTTCATCTGTGGTTCGCTCGTGCGGCTCGATTGTCCGGGGAAGGTTCTTCCTGGCCTTGCGATATACTGATGCGAGATTGTATTCCGCTGCCCGCGCAGGTCAAGCGCATGACAGCTCACCCGGCTCGTGCCTGGCGATTCCCCGACCAAGGAGTTGCCCGGACGCCGACAGACGAGCAGACGGCAAGAACCCGCCTGGGTTACCGCCTACCGAGACTGCCGGTGGGTTGACAGCCCACCGGGGCGGCGGTACAATCGAACATGGAGGTCGCGTGAGGTCACGTACCATTGTCCTGTCCGTACTTCTGGTGTTGCCGGGTTTGTGTCCGGCCAACCCGATTGCCGAGCTGTACTTCAGCGAGTTTCAAGTGGCGCCTGACTCGCTTGAGCGTCTCGAACTGCACTTCTACAGCGGGCAGTGCCCCGTGGACCTTTCCGGCGCGCGTATCGTAACCCGTGCCGGCACGGCGGTCGTGGATTCGGGCCTGGTTCTCGACAGCACCAACTACCTGGTGATCGACCGGTCGAACACATCGGGCACATTCAGTTTGGCGGACGACTCTGATTTCGTCTGGCTGATAATCCCGCCTGAAACGACCGTCGTGAACTCGCTACGGTATCCTGCGAACCCCAACCGCAACCCCGTGGGGTCTTGGCGTCCGCCGCATGGGTTGTCCTGCGCCCTTACTACGTGGAGCGAGTACTGGCCGCCGAGAGACGAATTCGTCACGGTCGAAACCTGGTATGTGGATTCCACGCCGACGTTCGGCATGGCGAACGATGACGACGGCGGCGGCATCTCGGGCATCATCTACGACCACAACGGTCGGCCACTCACCCAAGCCAACGTGGTAATCTCTGCTGCGCATGGCGCGGCTCAGATGCAGAGTGCGGTTCGATACTACTGGCCAGCCGGGTACTACGAGGAAGTGCCGACCGGCCCCGGGGTCTTCTTTGTCACCGCATCGAAGCCGGGCTACCTGAGCGGCTGCTATCCAGACTCGATTCGGCTCAACACCGACGAACGCCGGAGCGACATTCACGTCTACCTTTACCCGGTCGGGCTTGCGGATCAGGCGGTCGCCTCGGGACGAGCACGCCCCGGCATCTTCTGGTATGCCGGCCGATTGCTGATTATCAGCGACCACGCCGGTCGGGCGCACATTACCGTGTTTGACGAGCTCGGCCGACTGGTCTGGAACAGCACCGTCGCTCTCCACTCCGGCATCAATCGCCTGTCCCTGCACCGCCAGCCCGGCCCCGGGGTCTACTTCGCCCGCTCTCAGACCGACGAAGAGGTGCTCACCGCCAAGCTCGTGACCAACTGAGCCTCGGCCGCTGGACCCGCGGGAGATAGGGCCTGCAGGACGCTATGTGGGTCCGCCCGGACAGCCAGCCTGTACTGAAGTCGCGCCTGACAACGACTGTGACAGTGCCGGCCGTGCCGGCCGCGCGGTTTGACTGAGCCGCCCTTCGTCCGTAACCTTATATGGATGGTCCTGCTGCTGTCCGCGCTACTCTTTGCCGGCCTGAACCGGGACGCCGAAAGCCTCCCCGGTCCGGCCGTGCACTGCTTTTCGTTTGAGCTCCTGTCCAACACCCGGTATTCGATTCACTCAGGATTCACCGACAGCCTGCCGACCCAGGTCCTCGCCAACGTGCTCTGGGCGATGGACCGCGTGCCCAGGCTCGGCGCGACCCGCGAATGCTACGTCGCCACGCGCTCGAACGTCTATCGCTTCGACCCGGCAACCAGTCGACTGAAGCTGCACGCCGCCGGGGACCTGCGCTACAATTCCGGCTCGGCATTCGAGGTCGGCGTCGCCTGCGACCGGCACGAGGAGGCCGGCATGATGGTTCAGGCCGGGCTTCTGGCCGCGACCGCGTTCTGCGATTCGCTAGGCCCCGGCGTATCCGCCTGCCCGATGAAGTGGGCCGCGGACCACGCCAACAGCCGCTGGAACCCGGAGCATGAAATCCTCATGGTCAACGTCTACGGCAGCGCCGAGGTTGACGGTCCGGACACGCTGTCGGTCGCGCTTTCGTCCGACTCCTCTTTGCCTCCGCCCCACGTCACGGGCAGCGACACGTTCGAGGTGGTGCTGGCCGGCCTTGAGAATGCCGCCGACCTCGCCGGGTCCGACCTGTCGGACGAGACCGTATCCCAACTGCTCTGGGCCGGGTACGGCGTGACCCCGCACATTACCTCTAACGGCCGGCAGGGCCTGACCGTGCCGAGCGCCCTGGCCGGCTACTTCCTCACCGGCCACATTTACGTGGTGCGCGGGCAGGGCGTCGAGCGGTATCATTGCCGCCGGACCGACACCGACGCCGTATCCCGCGACCACCGGCTGGAACCGGTGCTCTCTGGCGACCGCCGGCCCGACCTGCGGGAGGCTTCGGACCGGTTGCCGGCCCATGCCCCGCTGTACATCGTCGTCTGCGTGACCGACACGACATCCTACAAGACCATGCAGGAGGCCGGGTTTGCCGCGTTCCAGTACCTGGTTCAGGCCCGCTGCCTGGGACTTGCCGGCTCGGTAACCGCGCCGCTGCCAGCAGATGAAGCGGCCTCAATCCGAAAGGCGCTCCGGCTTTCGCCTTCCGAACACCCGGTGCTGGTGTTTGCGGCCGGCGAGCCTGCGGACGCGGCGAGCACGGAGAAGCTCCCGGGTGCGGTGGAAATCGTCCGCGCCCGGCCGGCCATCCGGCCGCATGAGCGGCTGCGCGTCGAATACCTGCTGCGCCGTCCCGGCCCGGTGCAGATTCTCGTGCACGACCTTCTGGGCCGGCCCATCCGTCAGCTCCTCGACGAGCGCCAGACCGCCGGGTATCACAGCTTCATCTGGGACGGCACCGACGCCTCGGGCCAGCGGCTGAGCCGCAAGACGGTCATCGTCAGCGTCATCTCGTCCGGCACCGTCGCCCAGCACAAGGTGGCGGTGTTCTAGCAAGCCCAAGCGCAAGCAATCAGCTCAAGCAACCGACCACAATTCCCGGTCTGGGTGTCCCTGTGCTTGAGCTTGAGCTTGTGCTTGAGCTGCTCTGTATCCCGCTTTCTGATAATCGCCCGCGTGACTGACGCCGAGACCGGCCGGCCGCTGGCCGGCGCGATGGTGATGAAGCTGCCCGGTGAGATGCTCGCGGCCGCGGACTCGCTGGGCAGGACGCCCGGCATCGAGGCCGGCCGGGGCGACAGCCTGCTCGCCTCGCGCCCCGGGTATCTGGACGAACTCGTCCCCGTCGGCCGGGCGGACACCGTGCGCATCGCGCTCTACGAGGACCGGCCGCGCGCCGTCGCCGGCCTGGTCCGCTCCACCAGCGGGTTCGGCATTGACTCGGCAGCCGTCCTCATGGCCGGGTCGCTGGAGCCGGTCCTGACCGCGGCCGACGGTACGTTTCTCCTGACCGACTTCCCGGCCGGGCCGCATAGGCTCTTCATCAGCCGTCCGGAATACCCTGCCGAATCTCTGACAGTGTCGGTCCGGGCCGGCGAAACCACCAGAGTCGAGGTAGCGCTGCGCGACACCGCCAATGAGGGTACGCTCGACGGCGTGGTCCTGGCCCGTGGCACGCAGGCCCCAGTGTCCGATGCGCTGCTGGCTCTGTCGGCGCTGGACCGCGAAGCGCGTTCCGGGGCCGACGGCAGATACCATTTCGGCCGGGTACCGGTCGGCGAGCACCTCATCTCGGTGCAGGCCGCGGGGTTCAGCCCGGACTCGGTCCGCTGCCGGGTCACGCGCGGCTGGACCGTTTCGGTGGATATCCTGCTCGACCCGACCCGGTGACGGGCCGGGTCAGCCCAAGCTCAAGCAGGGCCATCTCCTCCATATTGCACTTTGCACTCTGCAATCTGCATTGCGTCTGCTTCCGCCGTTCTTTCTCCTCCGATTGACTGCCCCCGTGCGCCCGCTAACATTCGGTTCTTGAGCTACTCGACCCCGCGCAAGGCCAGAGCCGGTCAAGGCCCTGACCCGTTTGCCCGACTCGACGAGGGCAAACTCTGGCCAGTGTACGTCTTCCTGTCCGAAGACCCGGGGCTGGCGGACGAGTTCATCGCCCGGCTCCGGGCCGCGTTGATTGACCCGGGCCTGGCGTCGTTCGACCTGGAGATGCTCGCCGCCGACGAGCTCGACATCGAGGACGCGAGACAGAAACTGTGCCAGTTGCCGGTCGGCGCGCACCGGCTGGTCGTCATCCGCGACCTGACCCGACCGGGCGCCGACGGTCCGGTCTACTCCGAACTCAAGAAGAACGGCACGGTCGAGTTGTGCAAGGCGCTCGGCGCGCTGGCCGCCGGCTCGAGCAAGAAAGGCAAGTCGGACGATGAAAAGAGCGTTCACGCCGTAGTCACCGCCCTGCCCAAGAAGGAGCTGGCCCCGATATTCAAAGAAACCGGCCTCACAAAATACGTCGTCGAACTCGCCCCGCCGGAGGCCGACGAACTTACCGGCATGGTGAAGCGATGGGCGGCCGAGCGCAAGCTCACGCTCGACGCGGACGCGGCCCGGCTGCTCATTGACATTGCCGGCGAGAGCACCGGTACGCTCCGGTCCGAAATCGAGAAGTTCGCCACGGTCAGCCCGGACGGCCGCGTCACCGCCGCGCTCGTCCGCGAACTGGCCGGCTGCTCGCGCGAGTTCCAGCTCAAGGAGTACGTTGACCGGGTGCTCGAACGCGACCCGGCCCGCGCCATCCCCATCCTGCGCGGGCTGGAGGAATGGGGCGAGGACACGCCGAAAATCATCGGCTGGCTGGTGAACGGGTTCCTCGGCCTGGTCGCGGCCAAGAGCCGCGGCTGGCGCGCGAGCGCGGCCGGCCGCTGGGCAAGCATCGAGGAAATCAACCGCTGCCTGCAGCAGCTCTACAAGGTCAACCGCGCCAAGATGACCGGCAAGGGCGAGGAGTTCGCCCGGCTCGAGCTGTTCACGCTGTGCGTGGCCTGCCGGGCCGAACGGCCCGCGTGCGGCCTGCCCCGGGACAATGAAGAGCACGAGCTGTGTATGCTCAGCCGTCGCCGCCGCCGCCGCGTCGCGGTGTCATGAGAGCCGACATGGAGAGCGGAACAGAGCCGGACAGCCAGAAAGGCAGCAGCCTGACAGTCCGGCCCTCCGGCGTTCAGGCTGTCTTGCTGTCCCGCTGTCCGGCTTTCAGGCCGCCCGGATGTCCGGAGGAATTGTATGAATGAACAGAAACCTGAAGAACCGAAGGGCGTGAAGCCCGCATACCCGGCCCGCGAAATCGAGGAACGCTGGCAGCGGCGCTGGGACGAGGCGGGCACGTTCCGCACCAATCCCGACCCGAAGAAGAAGTTCTACGTGCTCGTCATGTTCTTCTACCCGTCCGGCGACGTCCACATGGGCCACTGCCGGAACTACGTCATCGGCGACGTGCTGGCCCGGTTCCGCCGGATGCAGGGCTTTGACGTGCTGCACCCGTTCGGCTGGGACGCTTTCGGACTGCCGGCCGAGAACGCGGCCATCGCCCACGGCAACCATCCGAGCTACTGGACCTTCGAGTCAATAAAGACCGCGCGCCGCAGCCTGCAACTGCTCGGCATCAGCTACGACTGGGACCGCGAAGTCACCACCTGCCTGCCCGGATACTACCGCTGGAACCAGTGGCTGTTCCTGCGGTTCTACGAGCGCGGGCTCGCCTACCGCAAAGAGGCGCTCGTCAACTGGTGCCCGAACTGCCAGACCGTGCTCGCCAACGAGCAGGTTGACGACGGCGTCTGCTACCGGTGCAAGGCCCCGGTCGGCAAGCGCAAGCTGACCCAGTGGTTTCTGAAGATTACCGACTACGCCCAGGCGCTCCTGGACGGCATTGACACCCTCGACCGCTGGCCCGAAAACGTGCGCACCATGCAGCGCAACTGGGTCGGCCGGTCCGAAGGCGTCGAGGTCAACTTCACCCTGGACCCCTTGACCACTGGACCCCTTGGACCCTCTCCTCTGCCGGTCTTCACCACCCGGCCCGACACGCTCTGGGGCGTAACCTTCATGGCGCTCGCGCCCGACGCGCCGCTGGCCGAAACTATCGCCCAGGGCACGGGCCGCGAGAAAGAGGTCGAGGAGTTCCGCCGCCGCGTGCTGCTCCGGCCGGAAATCGAGCGCATCGCCGCGACCGGCGACAAGGAAGGCGTGTTCACCGGCCGCTATGCCACTAACCCGGTGAACGGCGCGCGCGTGCCGATTTACCTTGCCGACTTCGTGCTCGCCTCTTACGGCACCGGGATGATCATGGCGGTCCCGGCCCACGACCAGCGCGACTTCGAATTCGCCCGCAAGTACGACATACCTATCAAAGTCGTCATCCAACCCCTCGAACCCTCGAACCCTGGAACCCTTGAACCCTCTTCCATGTCCTCCGCCTTCACGGACGTCGGCACGATGGTTGACTCCGGCCCGTTCAATGGCACGCGCTCGGACGAGGGCATCGCCAGAGTCACCGCCTGGCTCGAACAGCAGGGCCTGGGCCGCAAGGTCGTCAACTACCGGCTCAAAGACTGGCTGATTTCGCGCCAGCGCTACTGGGGCACGCCCATCCCGATGGTCCACTGCGCCCATTGCGGCATCGTGCCGGTGCCGGACAGAGACCTGCCGGTGCTCCTGCCGCCCGAGGTCAAGGACTACAAACCCAAGGGCAAGTCCGTGCTCGAAGGCGTCGAGGAGTTCATCAATACCTCCTGCCCGAAGTGCTCAGGTCCGGCGAAGCGCGACCCGGACACGATGGACACCTTCTTCGATTCGTCCTGGTACTACCTGCGCTACACCGACGCGCACAACGACAAGCTGCCCTTCGCCCGGAAACACGCGGACAGATGGCTGCCGGTTGACGAATACATCGGCGGCATCGAACACGCCACCGGTCACTTGATATTCTTCCGGTTCTTCCAGCGGGTGCTGGCGGATATGGGCATGGTCGCGGTCAAAGAGCCGGCGAAAGTACTCCACACCCAGGGCATGGTCAGCCTGAACGGCGTGACGATGTCGAGCTCGAAGCGGGTCGGCATCTGGGTCGGCCCGTTCGTCGAAGAGCGCGGCGCGGATACCGCCCGGCTGACGATTCTCTTTGCCGCACCGCCGGAGAAACCGATGGACTGGACCGAAGACCTGGTAACCGGCGTCACCCGGTTCCTGTCCCGGGTCTGGCGCCTGTACGAAGACTACGGCGCAACCGTGACGTTCGACCCGCCGGACACCGGCAAGTTTGGAGCGGCCGAACGCGACCTGTACATCAGGCTGAACCAAACTGTCGCCAAGGTCACGTCCGACATCGAAGGATTTCAGTACAACACCGCCATCGCCGCGCAGATGGAATTCGTCAATGCGCTCTACGCCTTCGCGGACCAGGCCCGGATTTCACCACCAAGGCACCGAGACTCGAAGGGTTCGGACTCCTCAATCCAGAATCCAAGACCCAAAATCCAAAATCCCGGGTCCGCTGTCCTCGGCTTCTCCCTCGGCCGGCTCGTATTCATGCTCGCGCCGTTCGCCCCGCACCTGGCCGAGGAACTCTGGCACCGGGTCCGGCCTGACGCGGGTACGCTCTTCGATGAACGGTTCCCCAGGCCGGACCTGAACTTCATGGTATTTGATGAAATCACCATCCCGGTGTCGGTTGACGGCAAGCTGCGCGGCCGAGTGAATGTGCCCCGCACCGCGAAAGAAGGGGAAGTCAAGGACAAGGCGCTGGCTGACGATGACGTCAAGCGCAACCTCGCCGGCCGGCAGCTCGTGAAGGTCATCTACGTTCCGGGCCGGATGGTCAACATCGTAACAAGGAGTCGGGCATGACGAAGCTCTACCGGATTCTCGTTGTCCTGTTCGTGCTACTGTCGGCATTCCTCATATATCTGTTGGTCCAGCGCTCGGCCGAGAGGCGGCCGCTGCTCTTTCAGTCTGACGTGAGCGAAGACTCGGTAGCGGCCTATGCCCGCCGGGCCGACAGCCTGTCGGTCGTTGCCGAGACCCTGACCGCCCAGTTCAACCATTCCGGGCTTCTCCGGCGGCCCGGCCTGTCGCTGCGGCTCAACCGGCTAAACGAAGAGATAGACGGCCTGCGCATGGCGGTCGAGCGCTGGCGGGAAGCCCAACAGGGCTATGACAAGAACCAGGCGTATCACGAGTGCATTCTCATCTACGGTCGCGCATCCGGCATCTGCGAAGGCCTGAAGACCGAAGCCGACACCGGTAAATGACGAAGTCCGAATGTCGAATGGCGAATGACCGACTCCCGCGTCTGCGGGTTCTTCACTCGACCGCTGGGCCGCTTGACCGCTTGGCCACTTCCGTCTGATGCACCGCATCCTCGTCCTCGACTTCGGGTCCCAGTACAACCAGCTCATCGCCCGCCGGGTGCGCGAGCGGCGGGTGTATTCGGAAATCGTTGACTACGACATCACGCCCGAGGAAATCAGGCGCCGCGAAGCATCCGGCCTGATACTGTCCGGCGGCCCGGCGAGCACGCTCGCGCCGGGTGCGCCGATGCCGCACCCAGGCATACTCGCGCTCGGCATCCCGGTCCTCGGCATCTGCTACGGCATGCAGGCCATCGCCCGGCTTCTAGGCGGCAAGGTTCGAGCCGGCGCCCGGCGCGAATACGGCCCGGCCGTCCTGTCCGTGGTCCGTCACTTGACCCCTCGAACCCTTGGACCCTTGAACCCTCTCTTCGCGGCCCTGCCCCGCGAATCAGGCGTCTGGATGAGCCACGGCGACCATGTCGCCCGCCTGCCCGGTGGATTCCGCGTCATCGGCCGGACCCAGTCCATCGCCTGCGCCGCATTTGCCGATGATGCACGCCGCATCTTTGGCGTCCAGTTCCACCCTGAAGTCGAGCACACCGAGCACGGCCGAACCATCATCGCGAACTTCCTGTTCGAAGTGTGCCATGCAAAGCCGGACTGGACCATGCGCTCGTTCATCAGCGAGAAGACGAAGGAGATTCGCGGCCGCGTCGGGAACGAGAAGGTCATCTGCGCGGTTTCGGGCGGCGTTGACTCGACGGTCATGGCCACGCTCCTCCACCGCGCGCTCGGCCAGCGGCTTGTAGCCGTCTTCGTGGACAACGGCCTGTTGCGCAAGGACGAAGCAAAGGAAGTCCGCGCCACCTTGGGCAGAAGACTCGGCCTGCACGTAATAGACGCGCGGAAGCAGTTCCTTGCCCGGCTCGCCGGTATCGCGGACCCTGAGGAAAAACGCCGCCGCATCGGCCGAACTTTCATCAAGGTATTCGAGCAGGCGGCTGAAGACTACGGGCCAATCAGGTTCCTGGCCCAGGGAACGCTCTACCCGGACCTGATTGAGTCAAGGTCTGCGTTCGGGGGCCCGTCCGCGACCATCAAGACCCACCACAACGTCGGCGGCCTGCCCAAGCGGATGAAGCTCGACCTCATCGAGCCGCTGAAGGAGCTGTTCAAAGACGAGGTGCGCGAGCTCGGGACCGCGCTCGGTCTGCCGAAGGAAATCATCGGCCGGCATCCGTTCCCCGGCCCGGGCCTCGCGGTCCGTATCCTGGGGTCAGTGAACGAGAACCGGCTCAAGCTCTTGCGCGACGCCGACCACATCTTCATCTCCGAACTCAAGAAGTCAGGCGAGTATGACAAGGTCTGGCAGGCGCTGACCGTGCTCCTGCCGGTCAAATCGGTCGGCGTGATGGGTGACGAGCGGACCTACGAGAACGTGGTCGTGCTCCGGGCCGTGACCTCGACCGACGCGATGACCGCGGACTGGGCCCGGCTGCCTGCCGACCTGCTCTCGCGCGTATCGAACCGCATCATCAATGAGGTCAAAGGCATCAACCGCGTCGCCTACGACGTCTCCAGTAAGCCGCCCGCGACTATCGAGTGGGAATAGTCGTCACTTCTGTCCTCTGCACGCTAGCTTCTGACCTCTGACTTCGTCCGTTCCGCACCCACGCCTCCGGCGACGATTGAGTGGGAATAGTCCGCGCTGACCCTTCCGGTCTCTGGCCCCTGATTTCACCCGCCCGCTGAATCACTGGACCGGTCTCAGTTCCTCCTGACATCACTCAGGAATACGCGCAATGCCCTTCATCGGTGTCCAGGCGTGCAACATCACACTCATAGTGTGTAGACGGCTCAATGAAGGGGTGGATAATCCCTGTTGTGCCACAGGAGATTCTCGTTCTGTTCGGCCGGCGGGTACGCGCCTTGAGAATGGCCCGCGGCTGGTCCCAAGAACGTCTGGCCGAGGAAAGCAGGCTCCACCGAAACTACGTCGGCGGTATTGAGCGAGGCGAACGGAACGTCTCGCTGGTCAACGTCGGAAGGCTCGCCCGTGCTCTCGGGCTAACTCCGTCTGCATTGTTCAGGGGCGTAGGGGTCGAGAAGCAAGATGGCTAGTCTGGCCGACATTCGGTTGGTTCTTCAGTCTGAGATGCACCGCTGCACACGGACGTCACCGACTCAGTCCAAGAGGATGCACAACATTACCTGGGTGCGCCGACTCCCGTGGGCGGGGCTGACGTATGGTGCGCGGGCAAGGTGCGAGCTGGTGGCCACAACGCCGACTGGCGAGCGACTTTACATTCAGTACCCCGGCAAGGAATCTGCCCGAGCAGATGAGGGCTGCCGACCGTTCGACTTCTACCCGCTTGTCGTTTCCAGCCAAGGTACGCAAGGAAAGGATCTGGGATTCAACGACATCTTTGGGAGTGTCTTCGATGCACTGATGGCGGCCAAGAACACGTCGCCAGATCACATCAGAGTGCTTGCTGCCCTGACGTACAGGATGGCATTCATGCTGGACCACGTCCTGAAGGCGCTGCCTCCGAGGCCCTCCGTTGAACTGAAGGCGGACTCGCATGGTCATTGGCAAAGTGAGCCGGCCGCTGAGCCGGACAATGGAGAGTTCTATGTATATTCACCCGACGAGACGGCCATTTCAGTGCTCGCCGAGGTGTTTCCGAGTATTGCGGGGCTATCTCTTGAGGGATTCTTGAGGTACTGCGACTTGCTCGCCTGGAACGAGGACTCGAAGTACTACTACAGCAAGGTGGAACACGGCAAGAAGGCTACAATCGGTCGCACTGGAAGACTGAATACTCTGCTCACGGTAGTCCGGGTGATGGGACTCGTGACTGGCGACGTCCATCTTGGGGAACTGCTAGGCGGGTTCTCATATGGTACGTCCGCGGCCAAGAGCGACGAGGTCGTGCGGATAACCGGTGGTATCGTGCACTAGCCATAGCAGCCTGTCGTCGTACCGCCGTCTGAACTCCAACACTCTGTCTGTTGACTCCAATCCTCCAGTGGCTAGGCTAGCGGGCTGATGCTGATCTGGTTCAAGCTCTTCAATAGCATAAAAGGCGAGCACGAGGCCGATGACTTCGCCCGGCTTGAGATCGAAAGTCTCCTAGGCAAGCCGGTCGAGCCCGTACGCAATTTCGTCGAGGAGTTTACCGCCGAGCCGCTTTGCCGGTTCCTCGGCCGGCCGGGCGAGCGCCGGCCCCAGGACGCGGTCACGTATGAGTTGCCTTTTGGCCGGACGCAGGGCTATCGGGCCGAGGTGACTGACAAGGCAATTGTCGCCAAGTTGACTTCTCGACTAGCCTACACGCGGGAGTTCTACGTCGCGGCTGACAACGGGAATCCAGAGGAGTTCGCCAAGCGGCTGCTGCCCGAGGGTGTGCCGGGCCAGAATCTCGAGGTCTACACGAATGGCGCCTGGCAATTGGCGAGAATCATCACCAACCAGTACTTCTTGGAGAAAACCGACTACATCTCCAAACTGAGCCGCGACACAGCCGAGGTTGAGCGCAACGTCAAGGTTCTTCTTCATTACCCGATTGACGAGTTGTACCGGATTCCGGCCTCCTCAACTCTGAGTGTGGGCAAGCGACTCCAAGACTACTTCACCATCAGAGAGGAACCGTCGCTCTACCTGAGTCACTACATGCATCCGTACAAGGGTAAATTCCACCCCAAGATGGCCCGGGCGCTCCTCAACATCGTAATGCCGAAGGTGGACGGCCTGGCGCTTGACAACTTCGCTGGCAGCGGGACGCTCTTGGTCGAGGCGACCCTAATGGGAATCGCCAGCGTCGGCGTGGAGATAAATCCACTTTCCGCCCTGATGTCCAAAGTGAAGTGCGAATGTCTGAGCCTTTCGTGCAACAAGCTCAGCGATGTGATTCGGAATTACACCGAGGCGTTGCGGGACCGCGGCTCACTGTATGCGCGGGAAACCGAGCTGCTGCCGGAGGTCGATTCGGTCGAGAGTGTGCACATGGAGAGCCACGTGAAGGAATTCTCGAGGCTCAGACCGGACGTTCACTATGCGCAGCGTTTGCTCCCTGCCCGGCCGGGCGACCCCTATCACGACTTCCTGCTACTGGCCTTAAGCGGCACGATCAGCGACCTGACTCGGCGTTCGTCAGCCGAACTCGCGGTCGCCTTCGAGGACCGTGCTTGGGACCTTTTCCGCAGGATCTACATCTTCCAGGAACTAAACAAGGTGCTGCATATTCCGCCCGTTCGGGCGCGAAGCATCACCGCCGACACGCGCCGCATGTCAGAGGTGGACGACAGCTCAATCGCAGCAATTGTGAATTCTCCGCCCTATTCGGTCGCGCTTGACTACATCAAGAACGACTTTCCACAACTGGTCATGCTGCATCTCGCAGGCTCTCTGGAGCAGCTTAACCGGGATATGATGGGCAACCCGCGGGTCAACTACCGGAAGCAAACTATTCAGGAGCGAATGCGGGCCGACCGCGAAAGCGGCAACCCGCTCAGCCTGTCCGAACGCGCCAAGTCCGCGATCGACCTGCTGATGAACGGCGGCCGCGAGAAAGAAGCCTACCGTTGCTTCAAATTCTTTGACGACATGCTGGCAACGCTCAAGGAGATGCACCGGGTGCTCGTGCCGGGCGGCAAGGCCGCAGTCGTCATCGGCTGCAACAACTTCATGGTGAACGGCAAGTATCACAGCATTCCGAATGACGACATCATCTTGGAGCTTGCCGCCGCTGTCGGCCTCTTGACCTATCAGCGGGTTGACCGTCAACTCCAGAAGACGAGCGCCGGCAACATCCGAGAAGAGACTGTTCTGTTCCTGCAGAAGACCTAGCGCTAGTTCCACGGTTGCTGTCAACCTGAGCCATCCGTGGCCGGGGAAGGCTCGGGACGCTATCTGCGTCCTGTCGATGATGTGGTCGCCATCAAGCAGCGACAACGGATGCTTTCCCTGCCGCATTGCGGAGTTGCCGTCACCTCAATCCAAGATCAAACGCTGTTTGCAGCCTGGATGGCGGCTCGGAGGGTCACTCAGCGGGCCGCGGGCGGGGCCACTCAGGAAGCTACTCCGGTCGCGACTCTCGTCGCCACTCCGGAGGCCACGCGGGAGGCTGTCCGGACTGCCGCTCTCGCCGCCACCCTCGTCGCGACCGGGGAGGCCACGGCCGTCGCTACTCCGGTCGCCGCCCGGACTGCTACCGCGAGAGCTACCCGGATTGTTGCTCAGAGAGCTACCTGGACTGCCGCTCAGATAGCGACCCGGAGAGCCGCTCAGGGAGCATCCCCTGAGTATTCCACCCTCCTGTGTTTGAGGCCCATAAAGCGGCGGAATGGCCGGTTTTCGGGGAGAAAATGGCCGATTCCGCCACGTGTCGGGCCGTTTCGGGCCTCAAGAGTGACCGAAAAGTGACCGATATTACTACCATGGTAATCGGGAACTTCGTGCAGCGTCTGGAGTTAGGTGCTCTCAGACAGCAGAGGGGTGGACTACTCACCCCTTGACAATCTAGGATAGCGGTCTGGAGGTCGAGCGGCCGCGCTACTTCACGAACCCTTTGCGCCTGAGCCAGGGTTCGGTCCAGCCCAGGACCGCGAGGATATGCTTGAGCAGCGACGGCGGCATCTTCTTGATTGAGCTGACGTGGATGACCACGATGTTATGCGGCCAGCGCCGCCGGCGGTTGATGAACCGCGGGTGCCCGGACTTGCCCCAGAGCCGTTCCCAACTGCCATCCTTCTCGACCATCCAGAGAAACTCCTTGCGCGTCTTGGCCCGCAACTGGTCCCATGCGCTCTTGGAGAAGCGCGGGCACTGACAGGCAAGGCTGGGCAGAGACATACGCTCAAGTGCAAAGTCCGAACGCCGAATTCCGAAGTCCGAAATCAGGCATTCGGAGTTCGGCACTCGCCCTTCGCACTTTCCTCGAGTGGCTGGGTCCGAACTCCGAAGTTCGCACTTGGAATTCGGCATTCGGCATTCGCACTTTCCTTCTACGCTTCCGCTGCCTGGCGGTAGCGGTAGTGGTAGTACCGATACCGGTACCGGTAGTAGCCGTAGCCTGAACGCGGGGCAAGGTCGTTGGCGACCACGCCCACGACTTTGGCCCCGGCCTGGCCGATGACCTTCTGCGCCTCGCCCAGCGCGCGCGAGTCGGTCGCTCCCATCCGGGCCACGAGCACCACGCCGTCAACCGACGATGCGAGCACTGCGGCATCCGCGGACACGAGCACCGGCGGTGAGTCCACGACTACGCAGTCGAAGTCGTTCTTGGCCTGTTCGAGCAGCCTGACGAACGGCGCGGAGTTGAGGAAGTCCACGGGCGAGGGCGGCATGGTGCCGGCGCAGAGCAACGAGTAGCAGACGCCGGAGGGGTCAGAGGATTCCGGATTTTGGATTTCGGATTTTGGATCTCCGCGCCCCGTGGGCGGTGCGGGGGCCGGAGAGCGGAAGTCGGCGCGGACCGTGCGCAGCGCGCGTTCGAGCGGCACTCCGAGCATGGCCACGTCGGTCAGGCCCGGCTTCTTCCTCTCCTCGTGCAGCTTGTGCTGCCTGGGCCGGCGCAAATCACCGTCTACGAGCAGCACGCGCTTGCCGGCCTGGGCCAGGGCCGCGGCAAAGTTCGCCGCGACCGTGGTCTTGCCTTCGCCCGCGCCGGCCGAGGTGACGAGCACGGTCTTGAGAGCCCGGTCCGTGGAAGCGAACTGGAAGTTGGTCCTCAGCACCCGGAACGCTTCGGCTAGAGGACTCGCCGTCTTCGATTCCGAAGTCCCGCCGTCGTGCGACTCCGGCGCTCGGCGCGCCGACAGCCGGCCGAGCAGGCCGCGGCGTTCGAACCCGGCGGCCCGCGGCACGCTGGCTAGGAGCGCCAGGCCCCGGCTCTCCAGCTCCTCAGGCCGGGACACCCTGGTGTCGAGCCGGTCAACGGCAAAGGCGGTGCCGAACGCGAGCGCCAAACCCAGCGCGAGCGCGAGCGCCAGGCTCCGGCCCACGCCCGGCCTGACCTTGACACCGTCCCGCGGCGCATCAATGATGCTGATTGAGGACAGCCGGCCGGCCTCGGATATCCGCGCCTCTTCATACCGCTGGGACAATAGCGCGTGGACCTGGCGGTTGACTTCGACGTCTCGGGTCAGCCGAAGCAGCGTGCGCTCGCGGGCCGGCAGCCGGGCAAGCTGGGCCTCGGCCCGGCCGGCCTGATTCTCGAGCGCGGCTTCCTGGGCCCGCAGCCGGGCGAGCTCAGGCTCGATCTCGGCCATCCGGCCGAACGCGCCCGGCACCCGGCCGCCGTCTGCGGCGAGTCCCCGGCGCAGTTGCGTTCTGACCGCCTCAGCCCGGGCCGCAAGCTGCTGCACGCGGGGTGAATTGACGGTGAAGCCCTGACCCAGAAGCGCGGCCTGGTCGGCTTCGAGCCGGTCAAGCTCGGCCTCAAGGCCGGAAGCGGTTCCGGCCCCGGCGCTGTCGAGTTGTCCGGCTCGGCCGGAAACGAAGGCGAGTTCCTGTTCCAGTCCCTCGCGCTCGGCCCGGGCCGACTGGTACGCGACCAGCGCTTCGGTCTGGCGCTCAACCATCGCCCGGGTCTCTTCGGTAAGGTCGGTCACCCGCTGGCCGCGCTTGAACCGTTCGAGCTGCGCCTCGGCCGAGTCCAGCCGGTCGCCGACCACGCCGAGCTGGTTTGAGACAAACTGGCGGACCGCGCTGACGTCGGCCCGGCTGCGCGCCAGGGCGTATTCCTGGTACGAGTCCAGGTAAGCCTGGGCCAGGGTGCGGGCGAGTTCCGGGGTCCCGGCTTCGACCGAGAGCCGGACCACGTCCGCGTCGCGCACCGGCCGGACCGAAACCAGCCGCTGCACGCGCACCGGGTCGTCAAGCCCGGCGCGGGACAACTGCTCGGACACGGCCGGGTCAACCGCGTTGATGGCCAGTTGGGCCATGGTGCGGCTTCTCAGGACCTCGATGTGGTTGGCGAGGTTCGGGCCCCGTGCCGTGAACGGCCGGTTCTGCGAGAAAAGGTTCAGGGCCTGGGACGACGCGCCGTCGTCCGACACCATCAGGCTGGCGCTGGACTCGAACACTGGCGGCTGGAGCAACGCGCCGGCCAGGAACAAGACCGCGGTCCCGACCGCGACCGAGACTGCGAGGCCGAGCCGGCGGCCGATGACGTCAAGGTAGTACTTCGCGCTGCCCGGATTGTCGCGGCGCGCGGACGGTTGCTGGTTCGTCATGGCGCTCATACCTTCCTTAGCGACGGCTCGGCGCGCTCGATTTCCGTGGCCACGCGCCGCACCGCCCGGCGGCTCATCCCGGCCCAGAACGGCAGGGCGATGGTGCGGTCACCGGCCGCCTCGGCGTTCGGGAAGTCGCCCCGGCGGTAGCCGAACTCGCGGCGGTAGAACGGCTGCAGGTGAATCGGCACGAAGTAGCGGGCGCAGCCGACCCCGGCACGTTCCAGCCGCTGCATCAGCCGGTCCCGGTCCTTTGCCGAGTAGTGGTCCGCGAGCCGGACGACGTACACGAACCAGCTCACCTCAGTGCCGGCCGCGGCCCGGGGCAGGACGAGGCCGGGCAGGCGGCCGAGCTCGGCCGCATACCACGAGGCGACTCGCTGCCGGCGGGTGAGCAGCCCGGGCAGCCGCTTCATCTGCACTACGCCGAGCGCGGCCTGCAACTCGCTCAGCCGGTAGTTGTATCCGAGCCGGACGTGCTCAAGCCAGGTCCCGGCCCCGGCGCGGCGGCCCTGGTTCGCCATGCTGCGGCAGGCGTCGGCCAGGTCCCGCCGGCTGGTGACGACCATCCCGCCTTCGCCGGTGGTAATCTGCTTGTTCGGGTAGAAGGCGAAGACCGCGGCGTCGCCGAACGAGCCGCACATCCGGCCGTGAAGGCTTGAGCCGAGCGCTTCGCAGGAGTCCTCAATCAGGTTCAGATGATGGGCGTGGGCGACGCGCCTCAAGGCCGGCCAGTCAGCCGGCCGGCCGAACACGTCAACGCCCACTATCGCCCGGGTCCGGCCGGTGACGCGCTCGGCCGCGCGCTCCGGGTCCAGGTTCAAGGTCTTCGGGTCAACATCCGCGAACACCGGCCTCGCGCCTTCGTAAATGGCGCAGTTGGCCGACGCCACGAAGCTGAACGGCGTAGTGATGACTTCGTCGCCCCGGCCGATGCCGAGCGCGCGCACCAGGAGGTGCAGGCCGGCGGTGCCCGAGCTGACCGATACCGCGTAGCTCGTGCCGACGTACACCGCCACGCGGCATTCGAACTCCCGCGCCATAGGGCCGAGCGCCAGCCGCTTCGAGCGCAGTACCGACAAAAGCCCGGAGAGCTCGCCTCGGCCGATGTCGGCGCCGGCCAGCGGAACCGGCATCCTCAGACTGGCTGCATGATTCATCGTATCACTCCTTCCATCCACAGAACTCCGGCGGCGACGAGCGCCGCCTGTATTAGGCTGCACAAGAGCACCGTCTGCCTGATTGACAGGCCGCGGCGGTGCAGAATGTCGTAGAAATGCTCGCGGTCGCCCGCGCCGAGCCGGTTGCGATTTGCCAGCCGGCGTATGATGACCCAGCCGGTGTCGGCCACCGGCAGGCCGATGATGAGCACGGTCGCGGGCAGGGCCGCAAAGCCGGCCGAGGAAACCAGGACCACCGCAAGGCCGGCAAGCAGCGCGCCCAACAGGTGGGAGCCCGAGTCGCCCATGAAGACCAGGGCAGGGTGCAGGTTCAGGGCAAGAAATCCCGCGAGCGCGGCGACAAGGCCCAGGGCGAAGAGCGCCGGGATGGTGTTCCCGGACAGCGCAAAGCAGCCGGCAAAGCCGAGAGCGGAAATGGCGGCCTCGCTGCCGGTAAGGCCGTCCATGCCGTCTTCTAAGTTCCAGGCGTTCATCGAGCAGACACAGTAACCCGCTGCCAGCACGAGACCGAACCCGCCCGGTGCCGGCCTCACGCCGGCGCAGGCCAGCGCGAGCGCCATCCCCGAAGCTGCTGCTGCCTGGAGCAGGAGCTTGGCGCCCGGCACGGTTGCGTTCTTCCAGCGCAGGTCGTCCCAGAGCCCAAGCCCGAACCCGAGGACGGCGACCGCCGAGAGCGCGATGACCACGCCGGGATTCTGGATTTCGGGTTTTGGATTTTGGATTGAGGCTGCGAGCGCTCCAGCCAGAAGCACTCCGAGGAGCAGGCCCGCACCGCCGGAAAGCGGCATCGGCCGGGAGTGAGGCTTCAGGGTGGAAAGTGCGAACTCCGAATGTCGAGTGTCGAATTCCGGGTCCCAGACTTCGCACTTCGCACTTCGCACTTCGCACTTGCCGCTGTCCGGCCGGTCGCACAGGCCCAGGCGTGCTGCCAGGCGGGAAAGCCCCCAGTTCGCGGCCAGGGACCCGCCCGCGCCGGCGGCCAAGACAGCGAGACTATTGCCCATGCTCAACGCCCAGTCTCCATGCTCCGTCCCTTTGTCTCTTTATCCCTCTATCTCTCTTCCGCTCCGGCCTCCACAGCGTGGCCAGAGCCCATAGCGAGCCGAGGCCGTAGGAAAGGTGCAGAGTCGGATACGCGGCCAGCAGCGGCAGCAGCAGCTCTCTTCCGTGCCGGCGCGAGGTGGCGACGGAGAAGGAGAGAACCGCGGCCGAATAACACAGGCCGAGTGCCGACGCGACAATCGCGGCCGGCAACCAGAGAATGCCCGACGCCGCAGCCGCGAGCAGCACGCTGACCAGCGCGAGCGGTGCCAGGTGTCTGGGCGCGCACGGGGTCCGGCTCAGGCGCAGTCCGCGCACGACCCAGTAGCCGTTCCGAAAGCTGTTCTTCGCCAGTTCGGACAGCCGGCTCCGGCAGGTGTAGAATGTCGTGACCGAAGGTTCAACCAGAATCCTTCCTCCGAGGCGGCGCAGCCTTAGATTGAACTCGATGTCCTGGTTGCGCACCATCTGCTCGTTGAAGGTCCCGTATCGTTCGAACGCCCGACGCCGGTAGCCCGGACAGCTCGCGGTGTCGGCCTCGCGGCGCCGGGCCGTGCCGGTGCGCATGACCGAGTTGCCCACCCCGAAACCCGCGGACAGACACGCGGCGATGGCGCGGCCGACCCGGGTGTCGCGGCCGGGCCGGGTGATGGCCACGCTGCCGACCGCGTCCGCGCCGGTTTCGCACAGCGCGGCGACGACGCCGGACAGGTAGTCGGCAGAGTAGCGGCTGTGTGCGCCCATGGTGAAGATGACGTCGCCCCGGCTGCGGCTGATTCCCTTATTGAATCCGACGGGCGCCGTGCGGTCCGGGTTGTCTAGGAGGACGATACGCGGGGCGTGGAGTTCGAGATACCGGCTGATAACCGCGCGGGTCCGGTCCGTGCTCGCGCCGTCAACAAAGATAATCTCCATTCTCTCTTTCGGATAATCCTGCGCGAGCAACGATTCGAGCACCCCGCTGATGGCGTTCTCCTCGTTCCGGCAGGGAATGACAATGGAGACAAACGGGAAAGAGCTGCGGGGTAAAGCATCTGCGATCTTCGATGTTCGACCTACGATTTCCGCCGGAGTGACCGCGGCTGTGCAGTCATTCAGACATCTGACATCTGGCATCTGACATCTCCCATCTGACATCGTCTTCATGCCTCCTCCCATTCCCGGTACGCTCCGTCCTTGACTTCAGTCTTGAACCTGATGCCGTGGCGGCGCAAGAGGTCGCGCAGCTTCTCGCTCAGCCGGCCGGCCGGGCCTGCCGCCCGCTTCTCGCCGAGCAGGAAGAACG
>Ga0172366_10001006_pt1 | contig 21563 bp, 16 predicted proteins | sample LakKivSesite69cm_FD_114533 | JGI IMG/M metagenome (GOLD analysis project Ga0172366, IMG submission 114533) | Sediment microbial communities from Lake Kivu, Rwanda - Sediment site 69cm | ecosystem: Environmental > Aquatic > Freshwater > Lake > Sediment | place: Rwanda: Western Province, Lake...
ATTGATTCGGGCCGAGAAGGGCTGTTTGACTGCCGATTTGCGCAGGTAGCCTTCGGCATAGCCCTTGCGCACGCCCTCGTTGATGGCTTGAACCAGGTCGCCGCCTGAGATATGAGCATCCTGCCCTATCTCTACAAAAACTACGGCCAAGCCGCAGTCCTGGCAGAGCGGCATCTGCTCTTTGGCAGCAATGGGGGCGTTCTCCAGAATATGGTCCAGTACCTGACGTCCTACCGGAGATTCCTCCTGCTCCCGCGCTTTCTTCAAGGCAGCCAGGACATCCTCTCCCAGGTAGAAATTGGCTTCCTGGCTCAGCCGTGCTACAGTCTCAGTGATGTCTTTTGCTTTGATTTCTCTCATTTTCGCAACCGTTATATTTTCATTATCTTGACAAGCTCGGCCACGGCGTTTGCCGATTTCTTTAGCGCTGCGCTCTCCTCCGGAGTCAGTTTAACCTCGATAATCTTCTCGATGCCGTTCTTGCCTATCTTTACCGGGACGCCCACGAAGACACCCTTTATTCCGTACTCGCCGTCAAGATAGGAAGAGCAGGGCAGAACCCGCTTTTTATCCAGGATTATGGAGTCCACTATCATGGCGGCACCCGCTCCCGGCGCGTAGAAGGCGCTGCCTGTCTTGAGCAGGGCGACTATCTCAGCGCCGCCGTTGACGGTGCGCTTGGCAATGGCGTCTATCTTTTCTTTGGGCATGAGTTCGGTTAGAGGTACGCCGCCTACCGCAGCCAGCCTGGTTATGGGCACCATCTGGTCGCCGTGCCCGCCCAGAATCAGGGCAGAGACGTCCTCCACCGAGACGCCGAGCTCCATGGCGACGAACGTCTTGAATCTCGCAGTATCGAGGGTTCCGGACATACCCATGACGCGGTTTCGCGGGAACTTGCTCACGTGGAGCGCCAGTTGAGCCATAGCATCGAGGGGATTGGCCACCATGATTAATATGCACTTGGGTGAGTATTTAGCTATCTGCTCGGTGACGCTCTGGACTATCTTCATGTTGGTGAGCACGAGGTCATCACGGCTCATGCCGGGCTTTCGGGCCATGCCGGAGGTGATAACCACTACATCCGAATTGGCTGAATCCTCGTAGTTGTTCGTGCCCATGAGGTTGGTATCGTAGTAGCGGATAGGCCCGGCCTGATGCAGGTCGAGGGCTTTTCCTTGAGGAAGGCCTTCGATGATGTCCACCAGTACAACGTCAGCATAGTCACGCTGTGCTAGTACCTGGGCACAGGAAGCGCCCACGTTTCCGGCGCCGACGACCGTTATTTTGCTACGCATATTATCTTGCCTCCTTTAACTTTTTAATCACGGCATCCGCAACTGCGGAGGTTGTGGCAATGGAAGGGTCGCTGGGGTCAGCTTTGAGGTCGTAGGTGACGGTCTTGCCTTCGAAGATGGTGCGGGCTATAGCGCTCTCCAGGCTTTGTGCAGGCTTTTCCTCTCCGATGTGCCTGAGCATCATAGCGGCTGAGAGCATCATTGCCATCGGGTTAACTTTGTTCCTGCCGGCATATTTGGGAGCGCTACCGTGAACTGGTTCGAAAACGGCAATCTTGTCTCCAATATTAGCGCCGGGCACTACACCTACTCCACCCACGAGCCCAGCGCAAAGTTCAGAGACTATATCCCCATATAGATTAGGCAGCACAATAATATCATATCGCTCTGGTTTTGTCACTAGCTGCATACAGAGGTTGTCCACGATGGCGTCTTCGAACCGGATATCGGGGTAGCTCCGGGCTACTTTTTGAGCGGTGGAGAGGAAGAGGCCGTCGGTGAATTTCATGATGTTCGCCTTATGGCCGCAGGTGACCTTCTTTCTGCCGTGGGCGCGGGCGTACTCGAAGGCAAAGGTAACGATTCTGCGGCTTGCTCTTTCCGAGATAGGCTTGATGCTGATGCCGGAGGTGGGGCTGATTTTTTTCTTCAGCTTGTTGTCTATAAACGCAATTAGCTCTTTGGTGTCCCGAGCACCTTTCTTGAACTCGATTCCGGCGTAAAGGTCTTCGGTGTTCTCTCTGACTACGACGATGTCTATATTCTCATATCTGGATTTGATTCCGGGATAGCTCTTGCAGGGGCGCAGGCAGGCATAGAGGTCAAGTGATTGTCTCAGGGCGACGTTCACGCTTCGGAAGCCTGTACCAACGGGAGTAGTCACAGGTCCTTTGAGAGCGACCCTGTTTTTTCTAATAGACTGGAGCACCTCTTTGGGGAGTGGAGTACCGTATTTCTTGAGCGCAGCTTCGCCGATTTGGCGAATATCCCATGTAATCGCCACGCCGGTCGCTTCGACGGTTCTCACCGCGGCCTCGGTTATCTCAGGGCCGACGCCGTCGCCGGGGAGAAGGGTGATGGTGTAAGGCATAATAATTTCTCGTGCAAAACTCTGGCTAATTATAGCTTTGACCTGCAACAGAACGCAAGTTTGGGAGCTAATACAACCCTCTTGTGCAAATTCCCGCGTCTTACGTTACAATTGTACGAGCTAGGCGGAGGGAAGTCGTATGGCAAAGAAAATGATACTGGATAGAGTGAAATTGAACTATGACTCCGAGGGAGATGTGCTTTACATAAACTTCGGTGGGACATAGCCTGCTGATGATTCGGATATTACTGATGAAGGGGTTATTGTTTGTCTCAGGGAAGGTAAAATTGTGGGTTGGGCATTTTGAATGCTGGCAAGAAACTTTACCGTGGGTGATTGCTGTTGCTAGGGTTAAACTCTCGCTTTGCTCTTCTGGCGCAATCTATCCAATATCCACATACGGGCAAGGGTCGTGGGTCCGATGCCGAGCTCTCTGGCTTCCTTCCTCAGCGCTTCCCATTTATCTGCTGAGAGGCGAACGGGAATCACCTTGTCCAATGGCTTTTTCACGTCTACCTTAACGACTTCATCGCTCTCGTCCCAGGCGTCGCCTTGCTCAATACGACGAATCGCCTTGTTTAAATCGGTCATCTTTTGTTCGCTGTTGATGTTATAATCCGTGAGGAGCGGTAAACATTCTTACCTTCCTATTAATAGCACTTCCTCAGAATGGTTATTACTTAAAACATATTTATAATTCTTTCGCTTTAATTCTTCAAGATGGGGCTTGTATTTTCTCATCATATTCTCAATCTCTTCAATGGACGGAATACCATCAGACCTGTAAGAAACCACTAAGATACTGTTCTTGAATTTTTCAAATAGTCTATCAAAGGCTGAGTGGATACGGTTTTTATCAATCCAGATAGAATCGTTCCCTTTCAGCCTTTTATGCTTAGTTCTATGGTCAATCATTTTACCCCAATCAGAATAATTGACTAAGCCTTCCAGAAAGTGATAGAAACCAAAATAATCGACTCCGATGCCTTTCCGAGAGATGTAAGGAGTGTCGATATAGACAAGGTCAAATTCTCCGTCTATATCAAAAACATCTAAATTTAATGCTTTGTTGTGTTGTCCGTTGGAGAAAACTGCATGATTGGCTTCGTCAACAAACTTTCTAAGATGAATTTCGAAGGGGGTATCCCAAGTAGCTTTGTTTCCAAAATTTCTTTCTACTTCAGAAAATCTCAGATAGAGATTTTTTCTGTGGAAGAGGTTAAAGGGCCTTTTTATGATACATGTTTGGAAGAGGGCGAAATAGGCAAGTGCTTTCTTATAAGTGTCATCAAGCAGCCCTATATTTGTCACAACTATATCAATCCATCGGTTTTCATCATCTGTGAAGTAAATATCCTTGAAAGTATCATAAACAAAGCTTGGATATTTAATTCCCCCGTGCTTTGCAAGAATAAAATTAGTATCGTCTGAAGTGAGTTTAACACTATCATTCTCAATTAAGGCTAGTCCAATATACCAATTGAATTTCAATATGTCGTTATAGGTAACCCTCTTACCTTTTTGTTTTAACATATAACAAACACTTCCGGTGCCACCAAAAGCGTCTAGCGCGGATCGAAATCGTAAATCTTTGATAGCGTCCCAAATCCAATCGACAATCTTAAGTTTGCTTCCTTGGAATCGTGTGGAAGGGAACGCGGGATTGCTCTCTATTAAAGCTAATTGTCGCCCAGCGGAAGTAGCCATTTCTATATTAACTCTCAGCCACTCTTCAACTTTTTATACTCCATATACTCTCTCAAATTCCTATATGGAGCTACCTTGAGGTCAACAGCTCTCGCCATGTCTTTTGTCAGATAATACTTCCAGTAGTCATCAAAAACGTCTTCACCAAGCTTGGCGAAAGGGCCTTTACCGTTTATTAGCTCATCAATCTTAGTAACAGAACCTATGTTTTTTGTATTGCCGCTGCCAGGTCGGTCTAGAGCGATACGGTATTTCTCCTGGACAAAGAAAGCGAAATTCTTAACAACAGACGTAATGTTTTGCAGATTGTCCAATTTATATATCTTCCTTTCGTCCAACCCCTTTTCTGTTCTAGAGTAGATTACTCCGAGAACAAAATGTCCGACATATTCCTCGTAAGGAAAGGTAATGTTCTTTTTGCTTTTTCTATCCCGAAAATATCCTGTAAATGCGCCTAAAGTCATGCCGTTTACTTCTTTTCCATTCTTTCGATAAGTGCTTTTTAAATCGACCGCAAATTTGTTGCCCGTGCCATCCATGAAAGTAATATCAGGATAGAAATTTTGCTCTTTGCAAAGAACCATTTTGTAAGCATTGTCTTGGGCGAATTGACAAATTTTAGGGAAAAGCAGAAGTTCCATTATTTTTGAAACGACTTTAGTGTCAACTGAGATGGTATAAATATTCCTAGCGATGTCAATAAATCCCTTTACAACCCAGTCTCCATCTTTGGTAGAAACTGCGGCGTTAAACAGATCAACATGCTTTAGAAGTTGATTTCTAAACTGCTCCTTGGATTTTTGTCTTTCTTCTGAATCTATCATACTTACCCTCAATTCGGTCTTTGATTAGCTGACAATAATTCGGGTCTATCTCGATCATAATACATTTTCTATTAAGTTCTTGAGCAACCAATCCTGTCGTGCCTGAACCTGCGAAAGGATCGAGAATCAAATCACCCTCGTTGCTCCCAGCCAGTATTGCATACTCCAAAATAATCGGTTGTTTAGTTGCGGGGTGGCGGAAAGGATTCTTCTTGGCCCAGTACTCCCATATATTCTTCATCTGAACCCCATCATTAAACTCTTTCATGGCCTTGTAGTTAAACTTCGTTTTACCGTTTGCATTCTTTTTTGCCCACAGCATGGTTTCTGTAACAGCTCTGAAGCATGAACCCCTGAAGTTGGGTGGTGCATTTTTCTTATAGAGTATTATATCATTTAGTATTTTAAAGCCTAGGTCTTGCATAACAACGTTTATTACACCAATGCTATGATAAGTCCCTGTAACCCAAATTGTCGAGCCTTCTTTAAGGATGCGCTGAGCTTCTTTAAGCCAATTATAATGGAATTCTAATTGATAATTTAGAGATTTAGAATAAGCCCATTTGGCTTTTTGAGTGTCAAAGGTATCAGCATGACCGTCAGTACGCTTTATAATCAATCCCGATTGATTTCCAAAGTAGGGCGGATCAGCAAAAACCATGTCAATACAACTACTGGGTACCTTTTTCAGGATAGACAGTGCGTCTCCTTGGAAGAGTTTTACTTTCCTCTCAGGATTATAATAGAAGGGAACTGGTTTCTTTTGCCCATATTCCTCTTGCTTCTCAGCAATACGGAGAATTCCATCTACTCTTGCGAAAAAATCTGTTGCCATATACATGCTCTTCTTCACATTTGCCTGGGTAAGGTAGGAGGCAAATTATTCTCTAAACTGGTTTGCCCCTATTTACACCTTGAAATCGCCGTACTTCTTAATGTAGGGCACGAGGCCGCCTTCGGAGAGAATTTTGAGCATGACGTCGGGGATTTTGCCAGAGGCGAGGTTGGCGCCGTTGGTTAAATCTACTATAGTGCCGGAGACGAGGTCTATCTCGAGCTCGTCGCCGTCGTTTATTTTGTCGGTGTCGCAAATCAAAACGGGCAGGCCTACGTTTATGGCGTTGCGGAAGAAGATGCGGGCTACCGACTTTGCCAGAACAGCGCTTATACCGGCAAGCTTAAGGATGGCGGGGGCGTGTTCCCGGCTGGAGCCCAGGCCGAAGTTTTTGCCGGCAACTATGAAGTCACCTTTCTTTACCCTCGAGGCAAAGGTGGGGTCGGCATCCTCCAGAACATGCTTTACCAACTCGGGCAGGTTGCTACGGAGATAGTTGTATCTACCCGGCTGGATGAGGTCGGTGGAAACGTCGTCACCGAACTTGAATGCTTTTCCTCTGAGCATGTAGGCACAAACTCCTTTTTTAAAAAGCCATCTCTAGAATAGTAGTCTCGTCACAGCGAGAGAAGAATTAGGCGCTAATCCCCCTTGCCCCCTTTAGAAAAGGGGGGATTTGGATGAAGCATGCAGTCGAATAGCTTTTGGCTTCCTTTCGATTCCCAGTTGCTTTGATAATACATAAACGTTACAGAGCGCGAGTAATTTCCCTGGGGTCGGTGATTACGCCGGTGATGGCCGAGGCTGCGGCGGTGGCCGGGCTTGACAGATAGATAAAAGCGTTGGGATTGCCCATCCTGCCTTTGAAGTTGCGGTTGGCTGTGGAGAGACAGACCTCCCCATTGCCCAGTATCCCCTGATGCCCTCCTACACATGCGGCGCAGCCGGGCGGAAGGATAATAGCACCTGCCTGAATCAGGGTTCTAATATATCCTGCTTTGATAGCGTCCAGGAGCACTTCTTTGGAGGCCGGAGCTACTAACAAACGCGTATCGTGATGCCGCTTTTTGCCTTTAAGTATTCGGGCAGCAATCGCCAGGTCGTCGAGACGCCCGTTGGTGCAGGTACCGATAAACACCTGATGTACTTTGGTGCCTTTGACCTCTGCAACCCGCGCAGTGTTGTCCACCGTATGCGGCTTTGATACCATAGGCTCTAATTTTGCTGCATTGATTTCAATGACTCGCTCGTATATGGCATCGGCATCGGGACGGAGGGGGCGCCATTTGTCTCCGCGCCCGCGACTTTCAAGGTACTTCCTCGTGATTTCATCCGAAGGGAAAAGTCCCGTTTTAGCGCCAGCCTCTACTGCCATGTTAGAGATGGTCAGGCGTTGCGAAATGGGCATGCGGTCTATGGTGCTGCCGCCGAACTCCAGAGACATATAAGTAGCGCCGTCAGCCCCAATTTTGCCGATGAGATATAGTATCAGGTCTTTGGCGGAGACCATTTTGGGGAAACGCCCGCTGACATTGACCTTGATGCCGGGAGGTACGCGGAACCAGGTCTTGCCCAGGGCGAAGGCGATGGCTATGTCGGTGGAGCCCATGCCGGTGGCGAAGGCGCACAGCGCACCTGCGGTAACGGTATGGGAGTCGGCGCCGACGATTATATCGCCGGGGCTGGCGTATGACTCAATAATCACCTGGTGGCAGATGCCTTCGCCGATATCGGAAAGGCAAGCGCCACATTTCCTGGCGAAATCGCGGATGAGCAGATGGTCGTTGGAAAGCTCCTTGGTGGGCGTGGGGGCATTATGGTCAAGGAAGAAGATAGTGGACTCAGGACAGGCCAGCCGGTCGAAGCCGCACTCCCGGAACTGCCTTATCGCCAGAGGCCCTGTGCCATCCTGGGCAAAGACGGTATCAACAGGAGCTATGACAATATCGCCAGCACGGGCATCGATACCCGACTTTTCGCTGAGTATCTTTTCTGCTAGCGTTTTGCGCATATTCCCAGGACCTGAAATAATTAAAAATTTGTAGGGGCGTTCAATTGAACGCCCCTACAGTTTACATGTATCCGTGTTTCCAGGCAAGCTCTCTATTTGGTGGAGATTACTGCCAGCACCTCGCCTTTTTTCACTGCTGCGCCTGCGGCGAAGTTGACGGCTTTAATGGTTCCGGCAGCGGGCGCGGGGATGGCGTTCTCCATCTTCATCGCCTCCAGCATGACTACGATGTCTCCCACCTTGACTTTGTCCCCTACCTTCACTGTATACCGGATTACTGTCCCCGGCATGGGCACAGGCAGTGTAACGTCGCCTTCGGAGACTTCTGCCGATGGCGCTGCCTCTTTCTTTACTTCCGGCTTGGGCAGTTCAGCAGGTCTGGCTGCCGGTTGAACAACCTGGGTGGGGGGGGCTGCAGCGGCGGGTCGGCTGGCAACCGGCCCCGATATGATGGCGCCGCCTGTAGGCTCAACCTCTACCTTGTAGTATTCGTTCTCGACAAAGACGTTGAATGTTCTGATACCCGGGCCTTTGGCAGGCACTTCCTTCTTGGGCGCTTCTACTTTATCTACGAGCTTTCCGGCCAGGGCTTTGGCGATAAGCTCGTCCTCTCTCTTGACATCCTCCAGAGTCTTGGGCTTCATCGATGCCGGCACGGGCTCAAGTCCATATTTTATGCGCAGGTATTTCATGCCGGTCTGAGGATATAGGGCATAGACAAGTACGTCTCCAATATCTTTGGCGATGTCCTTGGTATCCTGTCTGGCTTTTTCCATCTCAGGCTTCAGCAGGTCGGCGGCGCGGCCTGTATACGGCGTTTCGCCTTTCTCATAACCCTTGAGCACTATCTTCTGTACTTCGGGGTCTATGGGCGCCGGCGGTTTGCCGTACATGCCGTAGACATAGTCCTTCACCTGGCCCGAGATCATCTTGTATCTGCCGAAGAGGACGTTCTGCACGGCTTGAATGCCCACAATCTGGCTTGTAGGAGTTACCAGAGGCGGGTAGCCCAGCTCTTTACGAACACGCGGCAGCTCCGCTTGAACCTCATGCAGCCTGTTTAAGGCGTCCGCTTCCCTTAACTGGGACACCAGATTAGTAGTCATACCGCCGGGAATCTGATGCATCAGAACGCCGGTATCTATAATGGACATCTTGCTGGTGTCCAGGAAGCTGCGATACTTGGGGCCTATGGACTCGAAGTAATCGTCCAGCTTGAGGAGCTTCGCCAGGTCAAGGCCGCAGTCCCTGGGCGTACCCTGGAGGGCAGCCACGATAGGCTCAATTGCCGGCTGTGAGGAACGCAGGGCGAAGGGGGCCAGACAGGTATCGATAATATCAACACCGGCTTCAACAGCTTTAAGGCAGGTCATGGAAGCCATGCCGCTGGTATAGTGAGTATGCAGTTCCACCGGAATCTTGAGGGCTGCTTTAAGAGCAGTGACCAGGTCGTACGCATCGTATGGTGAGAGCAATCCCGCCATGTCTTTAATGCAAAGGCTATCCGCGCCCATGTCCTGGAAGGTGACCGCCTTTTTCACCCAGTAATCCAGGTTAAAGACAGGGCCGCCGATTTTGCTTTCGGTGAGGGAGAAGCTGAGGCAGGCCTGGATATGCTTCCCTGTTTTCTTTATTGCGGCGAATGAAGCCTGGACATTGCGCTCATCGTTTAGAGCGTCGAAAACGCGGAAGATATCTATGCCAACCTCTGCCGTATGTTTTACAAACGCATCAACTACATCGTCGGCATAGTTCCTGTATCCTACCAGGTTCTGTCCTCTGAGCAGCATCTGCAGCGGCGTATCAGGCATCAATTTCTTGAGGATACGCACCCTTTCCCAGGGGTCTTCATTCAAGAACCGCGTACAGACATCGAAGGTAGCACCACCCCAGACCTCCATGGCGTAGAAGCCGACTTTCCCCATATCCGGGGCGATAGCTTTCATATCCTCGATGCGCATCCTGGTTGCGAACGAGGACTGGTGGGCATCTCGGAACGTAGTATCACAGATTTTAACCGGGTTCTTACCTTTCGAATTCGCCTTTGCAGACATGGCTTAAGCCTCCTTCAGATTGACATAAAGATGCGCTGTGCGCATCCAATTCTAGACTATTCTGCGCTGCCATAACTGGCGCATCCTCATCATCTCTTCGCGACCTGAGATATGCCACAGGTTTATCGCCGGAACCGGCCTGGGCTGTTGAGGGATTGCCATCATAGCGCCAGCCATTGCTTCCTCTTCCATATATGCGTTTACGGCTGCCATTATGGCTGCCATTTTCCCTTTATCTTTGTCCATTATTTTAACCCCGCAGTGTTTTTACATCGGGATGTTGCCGTGCTTCTTGGGCGGCCTGGTCTCACGCTTGGTTGACAGGAACTCCAGGGCATTGACTATCTTGGGACGGCTCTCGCTGGGCATGATGACTTCATCCACCAGCCCCCGGGCAGCCGCAATATAGGGGGTATAGAACAGGTTGCGGTATTCTTCTATTTTCTCCCGCAGCTTGGCCTTGGGGTCGGCAGCCTCGGATATTTCCTTGCGGTGTATGATGTTAGCGGCGCCCTCGGCACCCATGACCGCAATCTCGGCGGTGGGCCAGGCGAATACCATGTCAGCGCCCAGGTCTTTGGCGCACATGGCAAGATAGGCCCCACCGTAGGCTTTACGCACTATCATGGTGATCTTGGGCACCGTGGCTTCCGAATAGCACCAGAGGAGCTTGGCGCCGTGCCTGATGATACCGTTCCACTCCTGGTCTGTGCCGGGGAGGTAGCCAGGAACATCTACAATTGTTAGCAGCGGGATGTTGAAGGCGTCGCAGAATCTGATGAAGCGGGTAGCCTTATCGGAGGCGTTGACGTCCAGGCTCCCGGCGATTATCTGGGGATTGTTGGCGATGATTCCCACGGTTCTGCCATTTACCCGGGCGAAGCAGACGATTATATTCTCAGCGTAGAGTGAGTGCGGCTCCATAATTGTGCCATTATCCACTATGGAGCGGATGACTTCTCTCATGTCGTAGCTCTGGCGGGCGCTCTCGGGGATTATGGCATCGAGGGCTGGATTAATGCGGGCAGGGTTATCTCCCGTATCGACGATGGGAGGGTCTTCCATGTTATTGGAAGGCAGGTAGCTGAGAAGCTCTTTAATCCTCTCTATGGCGTGAGCATCGCTGTCGCAGATGAAGTGAGCCACGCCGCTCTTGGTATTATGAACCAGGGCTCCGCCCAGATTTTCGAAGTCTATTGTTTCGCCGCTTACTGTTTTGATGACCTCCGGCCCGGTGATAAACATGTAGCTGGTCTGCTTGACCATGAAAACCCAGTCGGTCATGGCCGGTGAATAAACCGCCCCTCCGGCGGTGGGGCCCATTATCGCAGATATCTGAGGGACAACCCCGGAGGCGCAGGAGTTACGGTAGAATATGCTGCCATATCCTGCGAGGGCATCGATGCCCTCCTGGATGCGAGCACCACCGGAGTCATTCAAGCCTACGCAGGGCACGCCCAGCTTCATGGCCAGGTCCATGACTTTGGCAATCTTCTTGGCGTGCATCTCGCCCAGGCTTCCGCCACGGGCGGTAAAGTCCTGGGAGAAGGCGCATACCTGGCGGCCGTTCACCAGGCCGTAGCCTGTAACCACACCCTCGGCAGCGATGTAGGTCTTGGCCATGTCGAAGTCGGAACAGCGATGGCGTACGAACATATCGAGTTCGCAAAAGCTGCCGGGGTCGAAGAGGAGGTCGAGCCTCTCTCTTGCCGTCAGCTTGCCGGATTTATGCTGCTTGTCAATAGCCTGCGGCCCTCCAGCCGCCTTTTCTTTGTCCTGTCTTGCTTTTAAGTCTTTTAATCTATCGGGAACTGTTGCCATCAGGCCTCTCCTTTCTTTGCCTGACTTCAGGTTTATCTGTTTCAGTTAAGTTATAAGTATTGAACCGTTAAGAGACGCGAAATCTTGTTGTCCAACATTTGCCTTTGTGGTAAGCAGGCGGAATCTGGAGGTAATATTCGTCCCGTTAGAAGTTGTAAAAAGGAGTATACGCAGTAGTTTCACCGTCCCTCTTAATCAAAACAATCGCCGAGATAGACTCGGTTACCAGTCTTCAGTATGCCAGTTAGGGGCTTTTTTGTCAAGCTGTACCAGAGGGCAGGTGGAGTGCTATGAGATTGAGAAAACAGTGACAAAGTGTGATAGAATATGCAGCAAATTCTATTCTAGGCAACCGGTAGGACGGTGTTAATTAAATGGCGGTTTACTCTATCCGGACAATGGAGTTAAAGGATGTGCCTCAGGTGTCAAAGATCGAGCGGGAAGCCTTTCCTCCACCCTGGCCTGCCACCAATTTCAAGAGGGAGCTGGTATCTAATAGCCTGACCTATTACCTCGTGGCTTATGAGGAGACGCCCGAGCCAAAGGGGCCGGACCCTGTGGTAGAGGTTGTAAATAACCCCGGCCCTCCGAAATCAAGGCTGGGGGCGTTGATGAGATGGGGGCTGAGGCACTTGCTGGGGGTGGGAGAAGAGCCGGCAGTTCCAGGTCAATTTATCCTGGGATTCGCCGGGCTCTGGTTTATGGTAGATGAGGCTCATCTTGCTAACATAGCGGTGCGAGAGACTTATCGACACCAGGGTATCGGGGAGCGGCTGCTTATCGGAGCGATAGATGCCTCCATTGAGCGTAAGGCGAAGTTCATCACGCTTGAGGTGCGCGTCTCCAATAAGATAGCCCAATCACTTTACAGGAAATATGGGCTGGTTGAGGTAGGCACCCGCCGCGGCTACTATATGGATAACAAAGAGGATGCGGTGATTATGACCGCAGAGGGGATTACATCGGCTTCATATATGCAGAGATTTAAGGACCTGAAGCAAGCCCACGCCCGGAGATGGGGGATAAAAGAATAGAGTCAGGTCAAACGGATACGCCGAGTTGCGACCCTCCCCCTAAAGGCCCGATGAGTGGAGCAAATGTGGAACGCTGGCTGTCAAGCCTGTTGGGACCAATGGCAAAGAAGGCGCTCTGAAATGGGGATACCCCGTCAGGAACTTGGGATGGCACCGTTACTGGGGCACTCCAGAAAGGCTAGCTTATGATAATATTCGGCGGCTGAGCGATGCCTTCCTGTTCGAGAAGCTGCTGTAGTGTTAGATTTTCGACAGGCCGCAGGTTGCGGACGGCAAAATAAGCGTTATTGGCAGCGTTATAGGGGAAAGACTTCTCAGCGGCATCCAGGACTCCGTCCCATTCTGCGCCGAAATAACTTTGGAAAGCATGCTGCAGGTCTTCCGCTGGAACATCCTGAGGAACTGCAAGCCAGATTTTGTCGAGATTGCCAACGGCAACCACCCGGCGCGGGACGGTTCACCCGGCTTCATAAAAATAGACCGGCAATTCAGAAGCTGTGCCGCCCGTAACAGAGGCTGTGAGGCCAGCAAGAACTCTCCCCTCCATCGTTCCAAAAACGACAAAGTGGTGCCTGGCAGCGATATCAAATATCCCAGGCAAGCGACCGCAACTCAGCGCCACTAAAAGCATTTTTCGCCCACATTCCTTTTAAACATTATAACAAAAGCATCTGAATCAAAGACAGCCCTCAAAGCGCAAGTCCGAATTAAGTTGCGCCTGTTCCACCCTCTAACGCCCCGATGGTCGGAATTTGTGTATTGGCTTTTGCAACGAGCTTTCTGTGGGATTACTACTTCCTCTGGCCTGGAGCCAAATCGAAGCTAAGAGGCAGGGCTAGACTATTTCCATTCGTGCAAGCTGGTCCAGAAATAAAACCTGTCCCTTCACTATCTTGCGTCTTGCTTCATCAATGCTGAACCATTCGGCTCGATCTACTTCAGGGAACTCCTTAGCTTTACCGGATTTGGGAGGCCATTCCACAGAGAATGTATTGCTTTTGATTGCCGCAGCGTCTACATCACTCCTGACGGCCCAGGCGTATACAATCTTCCCGCTTGGCTGTCTAACGGGGTCCAAAGGTTTAAAATCCCCTTCTATAACAAAACCCGTCTCTTCTTTAACCTCCCGCTTTGCCGCTTCCAATGGATTCTCGTCTTCCGAGAACTCTCCCTTCGGGATAGACCAAGACCCGTCATCCTTCTTAGCCCAGAAGGGTCCTCCCGGATGAACCAAAAATACCTCAACTGAGCCATGTTTGCAGCGATACATCAACAAACCGGCGCTTTTCTTTGACATAATATGCCTGGCCCTCCGCATAATGGCCCGAGGCGCCTAATCCCCCTGTATCCCCCTTTAGGAAAGGGGGAATTTGTAATGAATGATCGCTTTAAAAACAGAAAGACGAGGTCTGGATGTCATTCCGGGCACATTTAGACCTCAGCTCTATATTTTCATAACAATCTTCCATTTCCCGATGATTCGAGACACCACAAAGGATGAAAATCATTTTTCGGGTAGCCTGGAGCATCTGCTCCGACCTACCCATAAACAACCACGGTAGGTTTGTGTCGTCTTTTTTCATGGCTGTCGCTGTGACGGAAAAATCTCTATCAGCCGGTCGAGTCCAGAGAGGTCGGTAATTACGTTGACTCTGGCATCGGGTATATACTGCTTGGCCAGCTCGGATGCAGTTTGTCCCTGTTCATATCCTATCTCGAGCATAATTGCTCCCCGGGGCAGCAGCTTTGTCCCGGCCTGGGACAGAAGCCTCTCAATTTGTTTAAGGCCATCCCTGCCTCCCGCCAGAGCAATCTGCGGCTCGTACATGGATATTTCCGGGGGCAGTGCGGGGAGTTCTGTCTCTCTGATATAGGGCAAGTTGGCAACGATTAAATTTACCGGTTCAGGCAGGGGGTCGAGCAGGTCGCCTTGTAATAAGGTAATCCTATCGCTTACGCCGTGGTATCGGCAATTACTCCGGGCTACTTCGAGAGCGGTTGCGGAGATGTCCGAGGCGTAGATTTTCACTTTGGGTAAATGAAGGGCGATGGCGATAGCAATGGCTCCGCAGCCGGTGCCGATATCTGCGACCAGGCAGGATTGAGGGAAGGCAGCATTGACCAGCTCGATTGCCCTCTCTACCAGCAGCTCCGTTTCAGGGCGGGGGATGAGGGTAGCGGGAGAAATCTGAAAGTCGATGCCGAAGAACTCCTTGTGGCCGGTGATGTAGGCGGTGGGCTCGTGGTTCAAACGGCGTTTAATGAGGCCGGAGAAGGCTGTGGCTTGCTCATGCGAAAGCTCTTGTTTGGTATTGATATAGAGGCCAACGCGGTCAAGCCCCAGGGAGTGTGCCAGGAGAATCTCAGCCTCGAGGCGCGGGTTGTCGATATGGTGCGTATGGAGGTCTGTTACGGCGCGGCTCAGCGTATCGGCCAGGGTTACCCCACTTTCGCCTCCAGTTGCCTGGCCTGGTCGGCGGTGGCTACAGCATCGATGATGTCGTCGAGGTCGCCCTCTAATATGCCTTCGAGGTTATGAACGGTCAGTCCGATACGGTGGTCGGTGACTCTACTCTGGGGGAAATTATAGGTTCTAATCTTCTCCGAGCGGTCGCCCGTACCCACCTGAGAACGGCGTGCGTCGGTCACTTCCTGGAACTGGCGCTGCCGTTCCTGGTCGAGGAGGCGGGCACGAAGCACCGCCATTGCTTTAATCTTATTCTGCAATTGGGAGCGTTCGTCCTGGCAGACAACCACCATTCCCGTGGGGATGTGTGTTATGCGCACTGCCGAGGCTACTTTGTTGACATTCTGGCCTCCGGCACCGCCGCTGCGAAAGGTGTCTACCCTTAAATCGTTAGGGTCGACGGCGACCTCGATCTCCTCTGCCTCGGGCAGCACGGCTACAGTCGCCGTAGAGGTATGAATGCGCCCCGATGACTCGGTTATCGGCACACGCTGCACGCGGTGAACTCCGCTCTCGTACTTCAGCCTGCTGTAGACGCCTTTACCCTTAATTTCGAAGATAACCTCCTTGATGCCGCCGATGCCTGTTTCGTTGCTGTTTAGGATATCCACTCTCCAGCCTTTGGCAGCGGCGTAGCGGGAGTACATCCTGAAGAGACTGGCGGCGAACAGCGCTGCCTCCTCGCCTCCCGCGCCGGCGCGGATCTCTACGATGACGTCCTTTTTGTCAGCGGGGTCTTTGGGCAGGAGAGCGACCTTGAGCTCCTGCAGCAGACGTTCACGCCTATCCTGGAGGCTTTCTATCTCCTCTTTGGCGAGGGCAGTCATATCTTCATCAAGCTTCTGGCTGAGCATGGACTGGGTATCCTCGAGGCTTTTTACGGTGGCTTTATATTCCCGATACCTGGTCACCACTTCCTCGAGGTTGGCCCGTTCCCGCGCCAGAGTTTGCAGACGCTCGAAGTTAAGAGCTACCTCCGGCTGAGCCATAAGCTCGTTGAGCTCTTCATAGCGTTTTTCGATCGATTCAAGTCGCTCCAGCATAGTTCACCTGACAGGGATTATCCCGTGCCCGAGTATCCAAAATATTATAGCACACGTGGGATGATTTTGAATGCGGAAGGCCGGTACAGTTACCTGAATGCCTCAGCCACCTTATCTATGGGGACGGACTGCTGCTCACCCTTTGCCATGTCCCTCAGCACAACCGTTTTGCTTTTGACCTCATTCTCGCCGATGATTACTGCGTAACGTGCTCCCGAGACGTTGGCCTGCTTGAGCTGGGCCTTAAGGCTTCTCTCGCTGAGGCTGGCGATGGCACTTATGCGTGATTTGCGCAGACGGGAGGTGAGCTTCATTGCTTCATCTTTGGCCTCTTTGCCCAGGTAAGCTACAAAGACAGTGGGCGGCGGCAAAGCGGGAATAGCAATCTCTTGTTTCTTAAGGTTGAGCACGAGGCGCTCGATGCCGGTGCCGAAGCCGACCGCCGGAGTGGGCTTGCCGCCAAGCTGCTCGATAAGGTTGTCATACCTGCCGCCTCCGCCGATGGCGACCTGGGACCCGGTTTCACCCTCGGGGGCAATCTCGAATACAGTCCTGGTGTAGTAGTCCAGGCCTCGCACCAGGCGGTGGCTGAGGGAAAACGGCAGGTTTAGTAGATTGAGGCAGCTCTTTAACCGGTCGAAGTGGTCAGCGCACTCCGGGCAGAGATAATCTACGCTTTTGGGTGCCTGCTCGGTGAGAGCCAGGCAGGTCGGGTTTTTGCAATCCAGGAGGCGCAGCGTATTCTTGGCCAGGCGGCGCTTGCAATCGGGGCAGAGCGATTCTTTGTGCTGCGTGTAATAGGATTTCAGGCTTTCCAGATATTGCGGACGGCAGTTATTGCAGCCGATGCTGTTCAAATAGAGCGCGATATCTTTCAGCCCCAAGTTGACATAAAGCTGCCAAGCCATATCGATGACCTCGGCATCGAGAGCGGGGTCACCGTCACCTATGGCTTCAGCGCCGAACTGGTGATGCTCGCGGTATCTTCCTGCCTGGGGACGCTCATATCTGAAGATTGACGCGATGTAGTAGAGCCTTACGGGCTGGGGGAGGTTGGACATCCCGTGCTCCACATAGGCGCGGCACACAGGGGCAGTGCCCTCGGGACGCAAGGTAATCTGGTCTCCGCCTTTGTCCTCGAAGGAGTACATCTCCTTCTCAACGATGTCGGTATCCTCGCCGATACTGCGCACGAAGAGACGGGCATCCTCGAACGTGGGGGTGTCGATGCGTTGATAGCCGTAGAGGTGGCAAATAGATACTGCCGTATGCCGGATATGGCTCCAATAGCTCTGCTCCGGCGGCAATATATCCGAGGTGCCTCTGGGTGCCTGATACAATAAAAACCTCCCGTGTTCAAACACGCAAATTTTACGTTTAGCAGCATACAGCATCGGGGTTAGTTTGTAAAGGAGTTTGCATCCAAAACACCCTTGCAATATACTCTAGTATAGGGGATGGGAAGGTGGCTATAGATATAAAACCTCTTCTCGACAAGGTAAAAGAGTATCTCCCCGAAGACAAGCTGCCTCTGGTGGAGAATGCCTATCAGTTTGCCCTGAAAGCTCATGGCAATCAGCTTCGCCTGTCCGGCGACCCCTTTATTACGCACCCGGTGGAGACAGCTATAATTGTGGCCGACCTACAGCTCGATGAGACCTCTGTTGCCGCCGCATTGCTGCATGATGTGCCTGAGGACTGCGGGATTCCTTTCTCGGAGATTGAAAGCAAGTTCGGGGCGGAGGTGACAAAGCTGGTCGAGGGAGTAACCCGACTGGACAAAATATCATCCCAGATTCAGGTAACCGGGCTTAAGAGGATAGCCGAAAGCGACCCCCAGGTTGAGAGCTTGCGCAAGATGTTTGTGGCTATGGCCGAGGATGTGCGTGTAGTAATCATTAAGCTGGCTGACAGACTGCATAATATGCGTACCTTGAAGGCGTTGGCGCCCGAGAAGCAGCAGAGGATAGCTCAGGAGACGATGGATATCTATGCCCCTCTGGCACACAGACTGGGGATATGGCAGGTCAGGTGGGAGTTGGAAGACCTGGCTTTCCGTTATCTGGACCCGGTTAAATATCGCGAAGTCGCCCGATTGGTAGCTGCGCGGAGAGCGACCCGTGAAAGATACATAGCTAAGGTGAGCCAGATTCTGAGAGAAGAGCTGGATAAAGCCGGTATCAAAGCGGAGATTACGGGAAGGCCGAAGAGTCTCTACAGTGTGTACAGGAAGATACAGAAATATGCCGCTCAAGGCAAGGAGTTCAGCGATATCCATGACCTGCTTGCCCTTCGCGTGCTGGTGGACACTATTCAGGACTGTTACAGCGCTCTGGGCATCGTTCACAGCCTGTGGCATCCGCTGCCTGACCAGTTCGACGATTTCATCGCTAATCCCAAGGAGAACATGTACCAGGCGCTGCACAGCACGGTGATGTGCCTGGGCACCAGACCGCTGGAAGTACAGATACGCACCTACCGTATGCATCGTATTGCGGAATACGGCGTTGCTGCTCACTGGAAGTACAAAGAGGGGGTAACGAGGGATATAGGTTTCGAGGAGAAGATAACCTGGCTCAGACAGTTGATGGAGTGGCAGCGCGAGCTCAGCGGCACGGCGTTCATTGAATCGATTAAGACGGATATATTCCAGGACCAGGTGTTCGTATATACCCCCAAAGGAGAGATAAAGGAGCTGCCGAGAGGGGCGACTCCTCTCGATTTCGCCTATCGGATTCATACTGACCTGGGACATCGCTGCATCGGGGCCAAAGTCAATGGAAGATTAGTTTCACTGTCGTATGAACTGCGTAACGGGGATACTGTTGAGGTCATGACGACGAAGTCCGAGCGAGGGCCCAGTTTGGACTGGCTTAATTCCAACCTGGGGTTTATCAGGACTAATCAAGCCCGGGAGAGAATCAGGCAGTGGTTCCGCCGCAGGGAGAAGGCTGAGAATGTCGAGAGGGGCAGGGAGATTCTGGAGAAGGAACTGCGGCGACTGGGGGTAAGTTTTGCCGACCGAGAGGGGATCGCAAAACTCTTTAAATACGACTTGGTCGACGATTTTTTGGCGGCTATTGGCTGTGGCGATATCAGTCCCAACCAGATAGATTTCAAGCTTACTGCCCCTGAAGAAAAGCCGCAGCAGGCTGTACCCGTGGCTGCTCCTTCTAAGTCCAGGTCGGCATCCTCGGCAGTTACGGTGCTCGGCGTTGGCGACCTGCTGACCCATATTGCACCTTGCTGTCAGCCTGTGCCGGGTGACGAGATAATAGGCTTCATTACACGCAGCAGGGGCATTACTATACACCGTAAAGATTGTCCTAATGTCCTCAATGAGGATGAAAAAGAGAGGCTGATTAAAGTAGAGTGGGGTGAGGCGGGGCTCTCATTCCCCGTGAATGTCAGGATTGAGGTCTGGGACCGTGTAGGCCTGCTGCGCGACATCACCGCTCTGGTATCCGATGAGAAGATAAATATAACATCGGTATCGCTGTCCAACCAGGAGCGCGGCGCCGGCACACTTTCCATTTTTCTCACCATCGATATAAAGGACATCGGCCAACTGTGGAAGCTGTTCTCTAAAATAGAGGGCGTGCCCGGTGTAATCAGCGTGAGCCGCACCATGGATGGCAAACGCGAGGGGTAGGTGGGATCTTCCAAGTGGAACAGGGCTGGCTTAGGGAACAACTGAAAACGCTGCCTGTAAAGCCAGGGGTTTATCTGTTTAAGGATGGGGCGGGGAAGGTACTTTACGTAGGCAAAGCGTCGAGCCTGCGCCAGCGGGTAAGGTCTTATTTCAGCGCCCCAAATACGCTCGAACCGAAGCTGCTCAGACTGATGAGCAGGGTGCAGAACCTTGACTTCATCGTCACCGATTCCGAGCAAGAAGCTATTATCCTGGAAAATAACCTCATCAAGAAGAACCGGCCTGACTTCAATGTCAGGCTTAAGGACGATAAAAGCTATCCCTACATCAAGGTAAGCCTCAACGAAGAGTGGCCCCGCGTTTTTCTGACCAGGCGCTTCGAAGATGACGGCGGGCGCTACTTCGGGCCCTACGCCAGCGCCGGCTCCGTGCGCAGGACGCTCGACCTGTTGAAAAAACTGTTTCGCTATTGCTCTCCCAGATGGGTTATCACCGGCAGAAAGCCGCGCCCCTGCTTCGATTACTCTATTCGCCGCTGTGTCGGGGCCTGCAGCAGTGAGATAAGCAAGGAAGAGTATCGCGAGATAATAGACCAGGTCATCATGTTTCTCGAAGGAAAGCATGAGAAGGTAGTCCGCGATTTGCGGCGCAAGATGGAACGGGCCGCAGATGCGATGGAGTTCGAGAAGGCGGCTGTACTGCGCGACCAGGTTCAGGCGGTGGAGAGTGTCACCCAGGGCCAGAAGATTATCTCCGCGGGCGGGGGCGATGAGGATGTTATCGCTTTCGCAAAGGAGAGGAATGAGGCCTGCGTGCAGGTATTCTTCGTGCGCAGCGGCAAGCTCATCGGGAGGGAGAATTTCATACTGGAAGGGACGCAGGACGAGGAGCCCGGCCATATCATGGCCAGCTTCATCCAGCAATTCTACAGCTCTGCCCCGTATGTACCTCCGCAGATATGGCTGCAAACTGAGCCCGAGGATATGGGGGTCATATCATCCTGGCTGCAGAGCGTACGCGGCGGTAAAGTCAGCCTGAAAATGCCCCGGCGCGGCCAGAAGAAGAAGCTGGTAGATATGGTGACTGAGAACGCCGAGCAGGCGCTGGCCCAACTGAAGGCGAAGTGGCTGTCCGATAGCGGGAAAACAGCCACTGCGCTCAAGGAGCTTCAGGAAAGGCTCAATCTGCCCCGGCTGCCCAACAGAATGGAGTGCTACGACATATCGAACATCCGGGGCACTTCTGCCGTAGGCAGCATGGTGGTCTTCGAGAACGGTTTATCCAAACCGTCGCAATACCGCAGGTTCAAAATACACTACGATGAGCATGCTGATGATTACGCTATGATGCGTGAAGTGATGCGCAGGCGGTTCGGCAAACATAATCCAGCGGATAAAAAATGGGGTGCTTTACCCGACCTTGTATTAATAGATGGGGGCAAAGGGCATCTTAACACCGCTAAAACTGCCATGAGGGAAGCCAATGCGGACAATGTGCCTGTCATCAGTATTGCAAAAGAGAATGAGGAGATTTATCAACCGGGTAAGCCGCATCCGGTACCGTTCGACATGACATCGGAGGAGTTGCATCTTCTACAGAGGATACGCGACGAGTCCCACAGGTTTGCTGTTACCTACCACCGCAAATTGCGGTCCAAGAAAAGCAGGGAATCTGTGCTTGATTCCATTTCAGGCATCGGTCCGGAACGCAAAAAGGCTTTAATCAGG
>Ga0172366_10001009_pt1 | contig 21549 bp, 13 predicted proteins | sample LakKivSesite69cm_FD_114533 | JGI IMG/M metagenome (GOLD analysis project Ga0172366, IMG submission 114533) | Sediment microbial communities from Lake Kivu, Rwanda - Sediment site 69cm | ecosystem: Environmental > Aquatic > Freshwater > Lake > Sediment | place: Rwanda: Western Province, Lake...
AAGGACTCTGTTGTTTCATCAGCCATGACTGTGGGAATAGCTAGAATCATCACACATAGCCATGCCACAACGACTGATTTACAAATGCATCGTGCAGACATGTCTTTATCCCAACATCTACTCTACATTCTCTTCTTCCAAATATAAAAACACATATAGAGCAAAGAACTAGAAAAAATTGAATTTTTTCTATGCACCTTTTTTCTCTTAATTTTCGAGCATCTCGATTTTTAGTAGTTATTTCGTGTAGCTGATGTTAATATTGTTTTAAGGATTTTGAATCCATCAAATAGTATTCGCAGATTTGAAACGTTGCATTTTCTTCTTTCGCAGCTTATGGGTATTTCTTTTAGTGTGAACCCATTTTTCAGGCTTTTTACTGTTATTTCAGTTTCAATTTCGTAGCCACACGATTGCAAATTAGTTTTATTGAGGAATTCTTTCTTGAAGGCTCTTAGGCCTGTTTGGCTGTCTGTGATTTTTTTCCGTGTAAAGATCATTATTATCATGTTAATTAGCTTGTTGCCAACTATGTGAAGCTTTGATGTGTGATTCTTATCTCGGCCAAGGAATCTTGAGCCTGCGACTACGTCTGCTCCGTTGAACAGTGGGTTTATGAGGTCTAGGATTTCCTTAGAGTTGTGGGATCCGTCTGCGTCTATTGTTATGATGATGTCGCCTTGAGCATGTTGGAAGCCTTTTCTCAGGGCGTATCCTTTTCCTTGGTTTTTTCCGTTAAATATTACTGTGGCTTTGTATCTGCATGCTATTTCTTTTGTTCGGTCTATTGATCCGTCGTCGACAACTATGATTTCGTATGGGGTTCCTAGGGCGTCCATTATCAGGGTAGTTTCTTCGATGATGCTGCCTATTGTTTTCTGCTCATTGTAGGCTGGAATGATCACTGACACAGCGTATGTTGGCATTGTATTCTCCTTTCTCTAATTTTGATTGTTAATACAGAAATTAAACTTTTATGGAGAATTGATATAGAACATTCTCAAATTGTTATAGACTTTTAATACTGCTCTAAAGGAGTTATAACTACGTCAAAGCTGAATTTTGTCACGTCATAAGCTACTAAATACTCAAGAAATTCTGAGTTAGAAAATGCTGTCAGAGTTAAAGTTACGTAAATCTCTTCTTTCCGCTCAAGAACCGTATTGTTATAGTTCCAAGTAAGATTCAGAGGATTTTCTAGGGGTAGATTTTCTGTGACATTTTGGCGCTCTGTGTCTTGAAATGTTAAATTGGAGATTTTTAGGCTTAGTGTTACTGGCGTGTTGCCTGTATTGTTTATGTAAAATGAACGATTTGTAACCATTCCTGGGTAAACCATACCCCAATCAATAAACGGAATTCCTTCTTGAGTAATGTTTATGTCGCCGCCATAAACTTCCATGCCTATTACTTTTATGGTGCCAATACTTGGAAAACGCAGGTTGTGATATCTACTTAACCATATAGATATCATCGTGGAAATGGCTAATGTTGTCGCAGCAACAATTATGATTAGTAGGATTATCTCCTTTCTAATCCGTAGAGAATTAAAATAGCCTCGCACATTCTTCAAGGTATTTTACCGATTAGTATTATCTGTTGGAGCCTAAAAGTTTATCGGATTAAGAGGTGTTATGCATTTTCGTCAGTTTTTTCATAACATTTAATGGAATATTAAACAGTTTCGAGATTATCCTCAAGCCTGAGAACATGTTTCTTAGGTTGTTGATGTCGGTTTGGGTGACGGCGCCGATGATTGGAGCTGTGAGGATATATGTTGTCAGGAACACGGTTCCTCCTATTGCTAGTTGCAGCCATTCGGCGATATTGAGGAAGCTTAGGGATAGGCATGTTATTATGGTTGCTAGGCTGGATGCTGCGAAAATTTTGGCGGATGACTTGTAGTCTGCTTTGACTTCGTAGTTTTTCCATATCCAGTAGAGACCCCAGAACAGGCTGGGTATTCCGGCGATGAGAGAACCTATTATTACGCCTACTATACCATATGTGGGGATTAGTATGATGGCTAGGGGAATGCCGAGTAAGAGTGTTAAGAGCGATAGTTTGAGGAGCATTTTGGTTTCTCCAATCCCTGTTAGAAGGCTTCCTAGGATTAAACGTCCGAATAGGATAAAAAGGTCGGTTATAACATATAGGGTTAAGAAGAAGGGTGCATGGACCCATTTTTGTCCAAACAGTGTACTAATCATAGGTTTTGATAGTACCATTACAGCCATCGTGGCTGGAACTAGAAACATGGCGGTGTATTTTACGGAGGATGAGAAGACTGTTTGTAGGAGTTGGCGTTCATTTTTGGGGTCGAGTTTTGAAAAGGCTGGGAACAGTACGGTTGTGATTGGGAAGGTCAAGAATGTTAGGAGTACGGCAAAGTTGGCTGCGATTTGGTAGCTGCCTATCATTGTATCGTTGCAGTAGAAAGCCATTATGAAGGCACAAAATTGTATCAGAAAACCGCTTAGGATTGTGGATATTGAAAGTGGCACGCCGAAGCGTAGCATTGTTTTTAGGGTTTTGATGGTGTTTGGCTGGTGCGGGTTGCGTTTTCTCGGGAGTTTTCTGAATAGTAGGAAGTAGAGCATTACGAGGCCTATGATGCCTGCGGTGAGTAGCGAGAAAGTGTGGCCTAGAACTGCTCCTAGTGCTCCGTATCCGAGGAGGACAAGTAGTGTTGATGCTGTGACTTTTATTATGGATTGAGTGATTATAGTGAGACTGTTGAGTCCCATTTTCTCGAAGCCGTTAAAATTCGATTGAGATGCTGTTAGCAGTGAATCTGAAAGGATTGTTAGCGAGGCTATTGCTATGAGTGTTGTGGTTTCGGGTCTGTTGAAGATGGTTGTGGCGATGTAGTTAGCGAGGAATAAAGAGGTGAGGGATAAGGTCAGTCCTATTGTGATTTTGAATATCAAGCCTGCTGTAATTATATCGTGTATGTTTTCTTCTTGATTTGCAGCTCTGTTTTGGGCGACGTATTTTGTCATGGCTGCGCTTATACCCCAGTCTTGGAAGAGGTTTATCATGAGTGGTGGGATCAGTGCTACAGCGTATAGTCCGTATTCTTCTTCTAGCATAAGGTTGCCAAGGATTATTGTTCCAACAGCCATTATTACTGTAGAGATTGTTTTTCCCATAAACAGGTGAAAGCTCCCAGTTACTGAAACCCTGCCCATCTCTGATGCTTTTTCCATCGTGTTTTCCCCGATTTATGAGTAAAATTCGATAATTTTTATTTGATTTTGAGTTTTTCGCATGTGATGAACAACTTGTTGAACTTGCTCGTTAAGCTTGATAACTCTTCCAGCAATATTTTCTATAAAATGCTGACTACTTTTTTCATATTTTATGCATCTGAATTTCGTTGGTGGGTTTTTGGAAATGACTTTACAATAGGTTGTTAAAGTCAACTTGCATAGAAAGGGTTACTCTAGGGTAAGTGGAATAGCGTAAAAACTATAATTCAACTTAGATGTATTTGGTTTTTGTATGCTTGTTCTATTGCTTCTATGTCTTTTAGGCGTCTTCGCCTGTTGGCGTTGGTTGCTTGTCTTGGATTAGGCAGTTTACGAAGTGTTGGAGTTCCAGATTGTGAGCATTGCAGAATTCTGGGAGCCAAATAAGATTGGGAGAAAGGTTGTTTGGTTTTCATAAAGGTTTAAGAGGTTACTTGTTTTTTGGTTTTTTTGTTTTTGCGTGGTTTGAAGCTAACTGGTACTGCTGCCAGCAAAGTTAATGGGATTAAGTAAGCAATATTTGTTTCTTGCTGGTTTTCTGAATTCTTTGTGTTTTCTGTTTGGAGTGAATTATTGAAACTACCCATATATTCACCTGCACCAGCGGAAACGCTGCCTATATACTGTTCTTCTGGTCCTATCGTGCAGAATGCTTCTGGGTTAAATTGGTTGTTGTATTCTGTGAGTATCCAAGTTGCACTGCGGGCAACGTTTGACACTCTGACTTCGTCGATGAAGCCGTTGAACTTGCGATTATGGTCTGAACGGTCGCCAATGTACATGTTCTGGGCAGGCCAAATGGGGTTTGAGGCAGGGGTGGAGGCTGGTGAACCGCCATTTATATACAGCCAAGCAGTTGCGCCGTCAAAGGTTCCCACAACATAATACCACTGGTTAAGGGTGATGGGGCTAAAAACCCTAATGTCGTTAACATAAAATTCAACCCTGCTATCGGCATAGACCTGCAGAAAAGCGCCTCGAACGCCCCACCATTCAGAAATAAAGTACCGTGCGCCAGACCTAGCATAAATCCAAGCACTAAAAGTAAATTGCACCTCACTTGTGCAAACGCGAGGTAACTCAATGTAACCACCATTAAACTCAACACAATTTCCGATAGCTCCTGCCACGCCTTGAACTAAACTGCCGAATGAAGTGCCGTTGTTGCCGTTTATTGTGGAGTCATAAAGTGTGCCTATGTTCTCGTTTAAGTGCAGTACAAGTTTGTAGTTTGCATCCCATACCGCGGTTGAGTTTTGCTGGTTCTCACATGTCGGGTTACCATAATACATGTAGAGCAAGGTGTCGGCTGTTGAGGACAGTAATGGAACTTTGACCCAGACGATTAGGCGTCCTGTACTGTTATCGTAGAGTTCTATTTGGTGGTCTAGTTTGTTATTGCTGGCATCTATGAAGACGAAGTCGTCGCCATCTGACTGCGCTTTGCCAGCGAGGCCGCTGTCAGTTATTTCGATTAGTACTGGGAAGTCTGTTAGTTCTCCGACTACTTTTGTGTGATCTATTGTTATTGTTCTGCGGTAGTTCCATGACGTGTTCCACCAGTTTGGAGTTTCTATGAAAACAGCTGTGACGGATTTGTTTCCGTCGATAGTTATGGTTGTTGTTTTACTTGTTCCTGATACGTCGCCACTCCAGTAGGAAAATGTCCAATTAGCTTCGGCGATGGCTGTTAACTGAACAACGTCGCCGTAGTAGTATGGTCCCATATTATTGAGAGTGACTGCCCCGCTTCCTTCTGGAGAAACGTTTACAGTTAACGTGTACTCATTTGGAGTGAAAATTGCAGTTATGGTGTGGTTCGTGTCTACGGTGGAGAATGTGTATGTGGTTATTGCTCCTTGGGATTTGCCATCCACTAGCACGTCAAGAACGTGATAGCCTATGTCAGGTGTTATGGTGAAAGTTTCGTCTTCGCCGTGTAAAACTGTTACTAGGCCGGAGGGCTCTATGGTTCCGCCAGTGCCGCTTACTGAAGCATTGATTACGTACTGCTTAAGTGTAAAGTGCGCAGTTATGTCCATGTTACTGGTTATGATTATTGTTGCCGGGTTATCCGCGCCGATTAAGTCTCCGCTCCAGTCGCTGAATTCCCACCCTGAATTTGCGGTTGCGGTTAGTTCCACTATTTCGCCGTGTGTGTAGAGTGTTTTGTCTGGAGATTTAGCTATTGAGCCGTCGCCTATAACGTGGATGGTTAAAACGTATTCGTTCTGGGCAAATACTGCGGTTATAGTGTGATTGTTATCCACAGAATAGAAAGTATAAGATGTTGTAGGCCCGATTGACGAGCCGTCAATAATTACGTCAGAAACATAATAGCCAGCATCAGGAGTTATAATGAAAGTTTGATCCTGTCCGTGGGTTACAATAATCGAGCCCGAAGGGTCTACGGTTCCACCTATACCGTTTACTGAAGCTACGATTGTGTACTGTTGTCCTGTGAAATGTGCGGTGACGACCATATTTTGGGTTATGATAATATTTGCAGGATTTTCAGTTCCTATTAGGTCCCCGCTCCAACTAGCGAATTCCCAGCCAAGGTCAGGTATTGCCGTTAGCTGAACAACATCGCCATAATGATATGGCCCATTGTTATCTCTACTGACAGCGCCGCTTCCTTCTACATTGATTGTTAAGGTGTATTCGCCTTCAACGAAGACTGCATGCACGTTCTTGTTTCCTGTCATAATTATCGTGGCTGGATTAAGGTTGCCTGTTAGGTCACCTTCCCAGTGAGAGAAAGTGTAGCCAACATCGGCTGTTGCTGTTAACTCTACTGATGTGCCGTACGTGTAGGTTGCGTAATCAGGGTCTTTCACAACTGAGCCGCTTCCACTTGTTGTAACCGTTAGGGTAGCTGTTGCGTCGCCGAAGTATAGGTAGTTGCCTTTGGCCCAGCCTTGCCCCCAAGTCATCCAGTCATTTACAGTCAGCTTCACGCCGGGATTTGTTCTGAGTTCGTCATGTGGATTTTCCCAAGATAGTGAGAATGTTACTCCTAATCGACTGCGGATGTTTTGGAAGGCTCCACCAGTTAACGTGGATGCTGCTCTCCAAGTTTCTGGCCATCCACCATCTCTGATTCTGTCCATGAAGTTCGTGTATTCTGTGGTAAGGGTGGAATATCTGTAGGTGAGAGCTTCTTTCTCCGAGTTCTGCTCAGTGTTGATTGTGCTGTGCATGTCGTTGAATGAATGGGGATTGAAAGCTTGAATGTCATTGTAGATCGTTCGGACTTCAAATGGTGCGCTGGTGCTTGTAGGTACATTCCACCATCTGTTAAGGTCATATTGGTAGCCGTTTCTAACAGGCGTGTATCTGCAAATGCCTTGATAGACTCCGTCAACGTTGACTATTGGGATTATTCTGAATATGTAGCTTCTTCGTATGGCTGCTGCTGTTGGGTCATCTGATAGCAAGAACCTAATCAGACCTTCTGCGTTCCAGCTGGGAGGCGTTTCTCCGGAATGTTGCTGAGCTATGACATAGGATCTGAATTTGCCTGAGTCTGCATATGCGGGGTCGGTTATTGTTGCAACTTTCAATTCTTGTCCGCCTGGCGTTGTTCCGAGGGAGGTCACAGTTAGGTATGGACTGGATTCGAATTCTGCGAAGAGCGCATCCCTTCTTGCTATGTTATATGGTGGCAATGGTGCCAGCCATACTTTGTTATATCCTACTGGAATTGTTATGTTAATTGTAAATATTTTTGCGGTGCGATCGTATGTTACGCCTGAAAGCGGCACTCTGTACCAGTTTATGTTGTCATAGCTGTATACAGGTTCGATTTGTGGCCACCTATTCCCTGCTGTAGTGCTGGTCGACCAGTCTGCGTCGGTTCCGTTTACTATGCTTACCGCTACTGTTTTGCCAGCTACGTTTTCCATGCTAAAGTAGAACCACCAGTGCTTATCGTTGTTAGTTCTAGCTGAATAGCCAGTGTGAGCTGGATCGGTGCCAATCGTGTAATTAACTGCGGCTTTGTAGTATCTGTATCCTGGTGCGCCATCTTGATATGTGACGTTGATGAGGTTGCCCATGTCGAAGTTGCTGTCGAAAATTATGTCATCTGCATTTGGAGCAAGCTCAGTTATAAAAGTGAGGTTTCTTGTTGTTGTGTGCGCGCCGTCTGTGGCGGTTACTGTCCAAGCATAGGTTGTTGAATAGGCTAAGCCACTAACTGGAATGGTTATTTTCCCGTTGGGTACGTTTGTGCCGCTGACTGATCCTATGTCTGGATTAGTTGTAACAGTGTAGTTCATCAGGTCATTTTGGAAATCTGTCAATTTGAAGCTTAACTCTGAAAGCGTGATCGAAACGTTTGTTGCGCCGTCACTAGGTGAAATTTCTGAGATTTTCGGCGGTTGATCCGGCGGAGGCACATAAACTGGTAGTCTTGTTCTGTATTCGCTATAGAAGTAGCGTCCAGAGCGAGGTAATGGTGTTGGCGCATGTGTTTCTACATCATAGACGCTAACCCAACTGTTATGCTGGTTGAAGACTAATTCAAGCTTGCCATCAGCGTCAATGTCCTGTGCTATGGAAAATGGATGCGCTGAGGCTATGGGTATTGTATATATGATGTCATAATTTGTTGTGGCTGGGTTATACTTGAAAATGGTTACGTTTTGTTGATTAGGTGCTATAATTTCTAATTTTCCATCTCCGGTTATATCAGCAACTCCTGGAGGTTGATTACATCCAAATGGTAATGTGGCATCTAGTTTCCAGTCTACTAGGTCCCATATTTTAGGAGGAGTATATGTTTTTGATGAGTCGCCACATGTTATTAGTTCAAGGTTGCCGTCGCCATCTAAGTCAGCTACGGGTGGATTACTATGCGTTTTTAAACCAGAAATGCTCTGCTTGCGATATATCCCCCCATACGTGTTGACGCTTCCGTCAGTATTAATAACTGCAATACCGGCAGGCGATTGATTAAGTATGATTATTTCAAGATCGCCATCCTTATCCACATCAGCAAGCACCGGGGCTTGACTACTACAAAGGATGTCTGGGTAAGCCCATATTTCAGTTAGATTATCTGCCCAAAATGCCCTAAGCCCCCTTCCACCCGAGGGATACGACGGATACGACTCGCTTCTTTCGCCCAAATAAACTTCAAACACGCCGTCAAAGTCCGTGTCCCCGATGGTCAATCCGCCCCAACATGAATAGTAAGTGTAAGTAGAAGCAAATATGCGACCATCATAAGTTAGGGCTGTGACTAACCCTGGGCGCACAGAATAGATCTCGGGATACCCGTCAGCGTTAATGTCAGCGACAGCTATGAATGTATCATCTCCAGCAGCTTTTCTATTATACCAATAAACAGAACCGTTGTTTCCATGCAAGGCTAGTACTCCTCCCCCAGCGGTACCATTAACAAGATCGGGTACAAACAATATCTCTGGAATGGAATCTTTGTTTAAGTCTATTATCTCGCAAGGACCATGACCGGCTGTATATGGCTTTGACCAAATAACGCTGCCGTTTGTGGGATCTAACGCTGCTATTCCATTTAGTCCATTTATCACTATTTCCATGAGACCATCGTTGTTTAAATCAGCTGCTAATGGACCCATCCATGTACTGCCAGTACCACCATTTGCTCTCCATTTCAACGTTATTGAAAGCTGTCCAAACACTGGAGTAATATTTATAAAACCTATAAAGCCTACAACAATAAGGACAATTAAAATTAAGCTTAACATTTTCCGTTGAATACATCCTTTAAACATGTTCACTTAACACCTTCTCCTTTCTAAATCAAAAGTATCTCATTCCTAAAATATAAAGGTGCATATATTACACTTCTATTTGTCGCTGTTCTAATCTCATTTACGTTAGAAAGGCATAGCTATCTTCAAAACGTGATTTTTATTTCTCTGGGCAAAATTGAGCGGTTTCATCTGTTATGGCTAATCTAATCTTATTTGGTTTTTGTATGCTTGTTCGATTACTTCCAAGTCTTTTAAACCATCTTCACCGGATGGTGCTGGCGGCTGGTCCTTGATTAGGCAGTTTGCGAAATGTTGGAGTTCTGCTAAGTGGCCTTCATAAAATCTGGAGTATCCTTTTGTCAACATTTGGATAACCGTTGAAATCGGATTGGAAGGTGAATGGTTAGCGCTAAAGCTTCTTACGCTTCCGTGCAGATCTATTTTTAGATGATAGCCTTGAGAGAACCAGCCGACGTTTATCACGACTAAAGTTCCACGTTCAAACTTTGCGATGCAAGTGGCAGAATCCTCGAAGTCTAGGTTGAATCGATATCCAAGATGACTTCTTATACTTGCTATTTCGCCAAAGTACCATCTTAGGAGGTTTATTATGTGGCTGCCCAGGTCTATTAGGGCTCCGCCGCCGGTTAGCTCCTTGTTGAACCACCATTCTGGCACGGGTAGCGGAGTGTGGGCTTCTGCTCTGTGCATGAAAGGGCCTGTGCTTATGTAAGCTGCATGGGCAATTTCTATTTCGCCTAATGTTCCATCATCAATTCTTTCTTTAGCTTTGCGAAAGGCTGGATTAAATCTTAAGGGGTAACCCATCATTAGCTTGATGTTGTTTTTTCTTGCGACTAAAATGATTTCTTTTGCTTCTGCGATGTTTCTTGCTATTGGTTTTTCTAGGAATATGTGTTTTTGTGCTTCGGCTGCTTGTTTGGCGCATTGCGTGTGTAGGTGTGTTGGTAGGGCTATGATGACGGCGTCGACCGTTGGGTCTTTTAGGAGTTGTTCGTAGTTTGTGTATGTTTTTTTGACGCCTGCATCATTTGCGTTTTTTAAGGTTTTTTTGGATAGATCTGAGGCTGCTATTAGTTTTGCGTTGGCTAGTTGTTGGCAGTGTCGAAGGTGAATTTTACCTATGTATCCGAGACCAATTAGTCCCAGTCTTATTTTTTCCATTTTCCTTTCCTTTCATTCTAAACCGAGTTTTTTGCTTAATCCTGTTTGGACGGCGATGGTGTAGGCTTTGTTCATGAGTTTGTTTTTAAGTTTCTTTTTAGGATATTTAGCCTTGAAGTATTCGAGGGGTTCGCCTTTCTGGATGAAAGTTATGTTTCCTAAGTCTTGTTTGTGGGCTAGTTGGATGTATTTGATTGTTTTAGGGTTTATTCCCGCAATTTCTGCTGCAGCAACATCAATTGCCACTGGGTCTTCGCTCGCCATTATTAGCCCTAATTTACCGGGCTGAATTCCTGAGACTATTATGCCGTCTATGATGCAGAGGTTGAATTTCATTGCTTTGTTGATGGCGACGATTGCTTCTTCAAGTTTGGGATGGTATCGGAATTTTTGGGGGTATGGATTGCAGCCGAAGATGTTTTTTAGTGCGCAGGTGAGTTTGATTTTTTCCATGGTGTACTTGATTTTGGGTATGTTGATTTTCAAGTCTGCTTCTTGTATCGTTTGGGGGATCATTAGATTGAAGGATTGTCTGCCGACTGCTATTTCAACTGTGTCGCCTTTGTCTTCTGAAAGATTGACTAATTTCACGTTATAGTCTTTAGCTAGTTTTTCGTAGCCAAGCATTTTGAACGCGTATTTGCATTTCATGGCTGAAGCGTCAGATTCCACGATAGAAATGTTTACATTTGGTGATGTCTGGTTGCGGATTAAATCGATTAAGGCGCCTACGAATCTTGGATCTGTAGTTTGACCTGTGGAGTAATCCCAATAATAACACATGTTAGGTTTGATAACGATATTGTCTGATTTACTTGGAAGGCGATAATGGATTAAATTTAGGGAATCCGCTATGGCTTGCTTTATGGAATTACCATGTGTGTGATTGACTTTGACAAAGCTTACTAAGCTCATGCAAGTTTCTCCGTAGCAATGCATCAATCTTAAACTAACAGATGTGTCCTTTTGATTTTAAGAGCTTAATACTTCTTCTTTTAGAGCCTTTGCTGTTAGTCTCACCGCTTGTTTGCTTGTGTATTTTGGTTTCCAGCCTGTTTTAAGGAGTCTGTTTATTGATAATTGCATTTTTTTGACATCGCCTTTCCATCCTCTTCCGCCATCGACACCGCCAGTGAACTTGAACTTGATGTTTGGCGTCTTCATCTCTTCTGCCACAATTTTTGCGATTTCTTTCACGGTAATTCTATTATTGGAACCAATATTGTAAACATCAACTCTTTTTTTATTTCTACAAAATTTGTTGGTTATATGAATTATTGCTTCAATGCAATCCTCTATGTGCAGATAAGATTTTTCTTGAAGTCCGTCACCAAGTATTTCGAGCTGTTTTGGGTTTTTGACTATTTTTTTAATAAAATCTATTATAACTCCGTGATTTGATTTCGGTCCTATGATGTTGGCGAGGCGAAGAATGAGCGCTCTGTGATTGTAGGTGTATGCGTAGCTTGTGATTAGGGCTTCAGAGGCGAGTTTTGAGGCGCCGTATGTTGATATTGGAATTAGTGGAGCGTAATTTTCTGGTGTAGGAATTTGTGAGGCTTCTCCGTAGACTGTTGAAGTTGAGGTGAAAATGATTATCTTTGTGGTGTTTGATTGTTGTATAGCCTTAAGTAGGTTAAAAGTTGTTAGTATGTTTTCTTCAAAGTGAACTTCTGGATTTGTTTCTCCAACCTTTACTTCAGGGTTTGCGGCAAGATGAAAGATTATTTTGCACTCTTCAACGATTTGATTCAGCTTTGAGGGTTTTTTCAAATCTTCTTTAATGATTGTTAATGAGGAGTTATCAATGAATGGTTTAATGTTTTTCATGTTGCCGGATGAAAAATTGTCTAGGGTAGTAACTTTGTAGCCTTCTTTTATTAATCTTTCAGTTAAATGGCTGCCTATGAAGCCAGCTCCACCTGTAATAAGGGCGGTATGATCATTCATTATTTCTATCCCTTACGCTTATTCGCAAATCACTCTACTTGCTTTCAAAAACCCTGAAATAAATGTGTACATCAATTATTAACTAATCATTTCTTGATAAATTTTGCGGAGCCTTTTTGCGATAACCTCTACAGAGAAATTTTTTGTTACCAATTCTCTGCCTTTTCGACCCATTCTAGCTCTATTGTCTTTGTTTTCTAGCATGAAGTCTATTGCTTCTGCTAGCCTCAAAGGATCATTTACTGGAACAAGTATTCCATTTTCAAAGTTTCGTATGACTTCAGGGTTTCCGCCTACTGGTGTTGTTATCACTGGGGTTTCACATGAAAGTGCCTCTAGAATCACAACTGGAAATGCTTCCCAAAATGATGGTAAAATAAAGACAGATGCTTTTTGATAAATTTTCATCAGTTCTGCTTGTGGAACGGTGCCTAAATATGTTATTTTGTGTTTGCCTTTTTTGTTTTCTTGTTCCATGTGTTCCAATATGTCTTGGTAATATTTGAAATCACCAATGGGGCCAACTATCATTAGGCGAGTTGATTGCTTTATGTAACGTAAGGATTCAAGTAGGACATGTAAACCTTTAACAGGTACTATTCTTCCAAGATATAATAGGAGATTGTCATCTTTTTCCCCTTCGGGCTGAAAAGAGTTGACATCTATTGAATTAGGTAAGTATATGATTCTGTTGGTAGTGATGCCTAGTTCGGTTAAATCTCTTCCCATCTGACTTGTTATTGTGATGTAATAGTCTGCTACTTGCTTGAATATAATTCTGCTTAGATGGTATCGTTTAAAAAAATCAACACTAATCCCGTGTAAATGTAATATCTTCGGCCTTTTGACAAAAAATGAAAACAAGGGAAAGCTGAAATCTACTTCATGAAAATGTATAATATCGTACTCTTTCAATAGATTTGTAAATCTTCCTGGAATAAGATTGACTCCTGAAGTGATTCTGGACGAATGTTCCATTGGCAACCAGTTTAATGCTGGAACTTTAAAGACAGTTACTCCATCGAATTTTTCTATTTTTCCTTTCCATTTGGGAGCATATTTTCGATCCATATTAAACGTTATAACATCTGTGTGTACTCCGATTCTGTTAAGTTCTATTGAGAGATTTCGCACTACTGTTTCAGTGCCACCTTTAATGGGGTGAAAACCAGGTGGAGCCATCAATACTTTCAAGGATATCTCTTCCGAACAAGTTGTAAACAACGCACAAACGTTTTAAAAAGTTATGAGGTTATTTTCTGATACTTTTCATCTGGACGGGTTGATTTTTGTTGAGAGATTGTTCGATGCATTCGAGAAGTGCTATTGAATTTCTTCCGTCTTCTGGCTTTACTGGAGGGTCTACGTCATTTTTTATGGAGTCTATGTATTTGTTGATCAGTATGTATTGTGGTAAACCTTGTAGAACATGACGATAGCGAATGCAATTTAACTCGAATTTTGCCCACTTTTTTATAACCGCTTTTAAATCCCAATAGAAGCCTTGCAAAAGATTTGTGGGACGTTTTCCTGGATGTCTTATAAAAAAGTTATAATCTAGAATTTTCATTTGTTCACCGTTTGAGCTTGTTAATTCAAATGTTATTTCTATCTTTTTGGCAAGCCACGAAACTTCAACAACTCCTATGGCCTGGTTTGGTGCACGTAGCATTGCAATAAATTCGTCGTAAACTGGGTGTTTTATTTTCTCGCCTATGGCAGAAACTTCGTTTATATCTTTCAAAAAGTGTAGTTGGAGGTATGCTGAGTGGCAGCCTGTTTCCCAAAGAATGCCTCCTTGTTCTGAGGCTATGGTCCAGCTTGGCGCTCCAATTAGCTCTGCGCTTTCTCTTACTGAGACCCTAAAGTATGAAGAGTCAAATTCTCCGGAATCTACTATGGCTTTGGCTTGCATGACTGGTGGTAGGAAGAGTTGGTTATGAGATATGGATAGTTTGACTTTGTGTTTTAAGGCTTCGTGGATTATTCTGTCGCATTCTGCGGTGCTTCGAGCCATTGGTTTCTCTAATAGAATGTTTTTTCCGAGCTTTGCTGCTTCACAGGCAATTTCGGCATGGGTTGATGTGGGTGTACATATACTTACTAAGTCTAGGTTTTTCATTTCCAGAAGTTCTCGGTAGTCTTTGAAAGCGTTGTTGACGCGATATTTTTGAGCGAAAGCTTTGGCTTTCTCTATGTTGAGGTCTGAAACGGCTACAACGTTTGCTTCTGGTATGTGCTTGTAGGCACACATATGTAACTCGGCAACTCTTCCGCAACCAATCAGCCCAACATTCATTTTTCAAACCTTCGCAATGTCATCTATTTTTGTTGATTTTAGATACAATAAGTCTATTATAGTTTTATTCTATACTAAGCAAAACCTTACCCACGCTTTTCCATGTCCTACTTGTTTTGCCTATGCAAAGAAATTTTCTTTAGTCAAGACAAAGCATCTCTGCATACTTTTATCGCTGTATACACTATTTTTGGGTTATAGTTTTATATTACTGAGCTACCTTTGAAATCAAGAGTCTTCTCTTACCAGTTCTCTCCATTGGAATTTCATCGACAATCTGGGTGACTACCTCTAAATTTTCTCCCAACTTGTCAAACTCTTTTTCCAAACTTTTTCTTATTCGTTCCAGCATTTCTGGGTTGAATTCTCTCCCTTTAACAAAGTTTAAGATAACTCTGTCTTTGCGGTCTTGTATTATTTGGTACTGTGATATGGCAAACACGTTTTCTCGGAATATTTTGTCGTATAAGATGACGCGAAGAAGATATAACCAAGAAATTTTTCTGCCACTAGGCAAAACTAAATAGTCATTGATTCTACCTTGTATACTCTTTATGAGGGGCCATGACCTTCCGCAAGCACATTTCTCGTCTGTTGGAATTCCTAAATCACCGATTCTATACCTAATAAGAGGCATAACATAATTCGAAAATCCTGTAACAACAATTTCCCCTTGCTCTCCAGGAGATACATGTTCCCCGGTTTCATCAATAAATTCGATGAGAGCTTTATTAGTTATTGCGTGTAATCCGCAATGCTTATTACAATCAAAAGCTAGATTGCCAAATTCAATAGAGCCGTAGGTTTCGAAGAGCTCTAACCCAAACATTTTCCTCACAAGATCTCTGCAATGTTGAGTAACTAACTCTCCTTGTGTAAGAACAATTCTAGGATGTATCCCGGAAGTATCACAATTTGCCAAAGTAGATAAAATCGAGGGAAAAGTGTTTAGAATATCAGGTTTTACCAGTCGCAAGGCATTAACGAGTTCTGCTGGAGGAAACAAGGGCACAACCGTCTCACATATCCCCTTCCACAATCTCACATATTTCTTGCCCCATTGAATGGATTTGGCATCTCTGCCCCAAACAGTCACAAAATTATCCGTCGATCTTACGCCGCACTCGGAGAGTATGTAGCTATTTACCGAATAATGGTAACCTGCCCGCGTGAATGAGGGATCGCGGAAGACTTTTAACGGAATGCCAGTTGAACCAGAAGTAACGCTAACATCCAATTTGGATGTATCCACTCCTCTTGCTACCATATCGAGAAAATTTTGCTGTATATCCTGTTTGGATGTCGGAGGGATTTTTCTCATATCCTCAAAATTTCTGATATCACCCGGTCTAATTTTTGCAGTTGAAAACAATCTATGGCAATATGGAACGTAATCATATGCATGCTTAAGGATAGCCTTCAGCTTTCTAAACTGAATTTCTTTAATTTGACTTGGATCTTTCCATTGAGCTTTTCTTAACTCCCATCGATAATACAATGCCAATGAAGTATCAACTAATTTACGCTGTTTGCTCAAAATCTAGAGACCTCATCTTTGAGAAAACTTTAGCAGCTTGTTTTATTATGGTGTGTTCTTGTAGACTTCGCAGCCGCCGTTGGAATATACGATGTTCAAATCCGATAAAAAGCCCAGTTCGTTCGGATTCCACACATAGAGCTTGCCTACCACAGTTTCCTTGATGATATTTAATGAACCCAAGTACACTGTCCCAGTGGGCTTAACTTCCGTTACGTTGGATAGTACTTCAACGTAGCCCACAAATACCAAACCGTAACCTCTCAATTCATGCTCTCGAGAATAAGAGTCACTATATATCTGCGAATGCCCAACAGCTACATTGTTTGATAGCCATCGTGCTCCAAATACGCTGTAGGCATCAGTATATCCTAATTTGCCGTGCAATCGTAAAGCATCCATTCTGTGCTTGCTTAAAGGAACTGAATAGCTGTCGCTTCCTGTCACTTCGTACACAAAGTATGTCTGAAAGAGAAAATATGGAACTAACACCAGTAAAAGAAGAACGGACACCTTCACTTCCATATTCCGTTTGCTAATGATATTTACAATGGTCTCAGCGCCTAACACGCAGAGAGGTGCCAAAAAGAACAACAATATATGGTAAAACCTCGTCATATTCATCGTATTCGCCAAACCCGGAACTAATATAAGCATAGCCAAAAGCGCCACAGCCAATGAAGTGAACACAAAATATTCCGCTTCATGATGGATTCTTGTCCGTTTCGTCACAAGTCCGACGAAACCAATAACAATAAACGCTTGCGTAATATACGCAATTGCTCTACTAATCATATGCCAAATTGATGGAGGCGCTTCCAGCCCTAATCCTATCAACACGGTTTCGCCTCTAGCAGTTGGATTGAAAAAATCGCCTAATTGATGAAAGACATAGTCTCCAAACTCTAAAATACTGTTAAAAACAGCAGAATCAGCTGTGTATATGTACCACAAGAACATTATAACAAAAAAGAAAACAACCATACCTGTAGTTACGTTCTTTTGGGGGTGCTTAAGGACAACTAAATATATCAAAGTAATAGAAATCAAGAACAGGACAATCTGTGCAAGACCATAATGCGACGTTACCAAAGCGAAACTAAAAATCATAAAAAATGCTGCCTTGTTAACAATTTTCATTTTTCCATTAAAGATGGTAATCAACAACAAAACGAAAAAGAACTCTGCAACCATCTGTCGATTCAATCCCAACATTTCAGTATAGAAAGTTTCTTGAGCCATGAAAAGAAAAGTCGAAATAAAAGCGAACTTGCCTCCAAAGCGTTTTTGCCAGAGTTGATACAAACCCAGTGGTACCAAAGAAAAAATTAGTGGATATAGTATCTTAAACATCCACACGGAATCCATATTCAACAAACTTGAGTAGATCGTTGGAAGAACAGTCACACTTAACATCGCATTTATCCTGCCAGCATTTGTTCTTAAACCTCCAAAGTAAGGAACGTTTGAACTCCAAAATGCGCCATTCTCTGTAGTCTTAAAAGCAAAGTATTCGCCTTGGAGATCCGAGCCAAAGTGAACTAGGTGACTAGATATAAACGAAGAATGATAAAGAAGTGCAAGGGCGATCATGAGTATAGCGAATGGGTATAGCTTAGGTAACAGGTTCTTAGAAAGAACGCCGACAATAAATAGTAACGAGATCGCTATAATCATAAAGAGAAGAATCATATTATTTCCATAAGTGTTTACCCACATTGCCCCCACAATACTCAAAATGGGGAGACATAAAAGAAGTAGTACAAATGGCGAAATCCGGAACAAGTCACTATTAAAGACTTTGACATCTTCACTTCCTAAATAAACTAAAACTCCACCCATGAGGATAAGGCTGTTGAAAGTTATAATCAAAGGCATCAGCGAAAGAGGTTGCGAAACTCCGAACAGGAAAAATAACTCGTTTATTAGAAGCCCACCAAGCATAAGAAAAGCGATACTGAGCCCTATGGAGAATAGAAAGGTTTCTATCCAGTCAAGCTCATCCAATTTCAACAACTTGACAAGAATGAAACCCGGGATAAAAGTAAAGTAAAGAAATCCGATAACTTGCCTAGCAATGGGAATGTTAAAAACTACTGTAAAGTAAAATATGAACTGCAAAAGCAGTAATGTCAGTAAAAATTGTCTCGATTTCGACTTCATCTACAAAAACCTTCAAACTTGCATTTAAAGTGTTAAAGATTATGTGGGATTATCGTAATCCACATTATTTTTTTAGGATTGCTTCGCATAATCTTGTCAGTTCATAAGCCGTTATGAATTTTGCTCTACATTGCTTACCATATTTAATTGTTTCCTCAAGCTTTTCCATACAATTACCAGTATTTCGGTACCACCACCACGAGCGTCCTCTTGTCCGTGGATCCACATCTTTAGGGTGAATATGAAGCACTACAGAATTCCCCGATAAGAAATTAAGTTTTACTCCGACTTTGCACCATCTTGAACCAAAAATTCTCAAAAAAGCTCCACCCAATGGAAAAGGCAATAAAGGATTTGTTGAGACTGGAATTTCAATTAAACCGTAATTTCCGCTTTTTTTAGGAACAGGAAGGGGGAATGGCTTTGGTGGGAAAAGAATTTTATGTTTTCCGTAAAAGGGAGAGCATACAATGGAGGAATCGTAGACATAGTCGTTTTTTTGTAATGCAATCCAGCAACTTTCTTTAACATTAAAAAGTGGTGCACGAAAACCAACAGGTTTCACGCCAGTTGTAGATTGAATAATCTTTGTGGCGGTTCTTATAATTCGAAGTTCTTCACTGATGCCTAAAGTTGCTTCCCTTGAGTCATGATTTAATCCATGGCAGGCCACTTCATGCCCCTTCTCAACTATTCCGTTTATAATTAATGGAAACTTCTCGGCCACCACTGCGGGCACAAAAAATGTTGCTTTGATTGCATATTTATCAAAAAGCTTTAGAAGGGCAAGGACTCCATCTTTGACAATATCAGGGTTTGGATTTGATGGTATAGGAGGATCAACGTCAACCGTCATGATGAAAAACAGTTTCAAAGACATCATCTCTTGCTAATGCTCGTTGATAGCTAGTGGCACAGTATGATATCTTTATACTTATACGCCGCTTCAAGCTAAACAGGTGGAATCCAGTCACTAGCGCTTCTAATGTCTTATGACTCGACAAGAAAGCGTTTCTATCGTCGTAAGACATAATATTTATTACAAAGCTTAGCTACTGTTTATGTGAAGAGCTCGTGGACAACATGTTCTGTAACCGAAACATTTTAACTCAAAGATTACAGATAGTTAATTCGGGGGTAAGGAGAATTCAAAATTTAAAGTTCTGGAAGGCACTACTGATTTTAGTGGTGCTTGCTGGTATTTTAACTCTCTCTCCAGCGATTTCTTCCTTAATGAACAACGTTGTCATAAATAGCTTTGGCCAAATATCAACAACTACTGTTTGGGCAAAAAGCGGTTATTGGAGAGACATCCAAGACGCAGTAAACCGCGCAGCGCAAGCCGATATCAAAAATGTCCGCATTCCAGAAGGTACATATAACTTTGTTAATGTAGGCGAAAGTTGGACTGGTGCAAGAGTTATTATTCCCGCAGGAGTAAATCTTTTTGGAGCGCCTACGGAAAGGACTAGTGAATTGTCTTATGACGGAATCGGACAGAATCCAAACGACCAAGTAGTAGAGTGGAAAACCGTGCTACAAATCCCTTGGGAAGCAGGTATTTCACGTCCCAATTACGTTACCATGTTTAGATTTGTAGGTAACGGGGACCCAAGCAAACCCTCGAGGTTTTCCGACATCAAAGTGGTTGGATACAGAGAATTTTATCCTCAATCAGACCGCTGGTACGCTACGGTCGAAATGTATAACATCATTAACTTTCGTGTTGACCATTGCTTCTTCAAGAACATGGGGGGAATTGCCGTGAGCGTGAGAGCACCTGCTAACGGGAACTGTAGTGGAGTTATCGACCACTGTAAGTTCATTAACGATTATGGCTATGTTGAATGGGATTATGCACAATGCACTGTTCATTATTGTATTATGATACGGTCGGTTGGGACGACAAGATGGGAAGACAACATAACCAAAGTGGTCGGACAATACACGCCGTACACAACGTTCATCGAGGATTGTTATTTCAGCCGATGGAGACACTGTGTAAGCTCTAATGACGGGACTCATTACGTTTTTCGCCACAATACAATTGAAAAAGACTCTATTGTAGGTTCTTTAGATGCCCATGGCACCTATGATTATGTCGGCACCCGAGCAATTGAGATTTACGATAATATAATTATTGACCCAGTTTTAAATAAACATCCCGGAAACTGGAACAGCACGACTCCTTCAAATGGAGAAGATGGTTATACAGTCAATTGGAGAGGCGGAGGCGGAGTTTTCTTCAACAATTACGTCCGTGACTATAGAATCGGAGTGGAAATGACTGACGAAGGGGAAGTTCTAAAATGCTATCCACATAACATATGGATATGGAACAATACATGGGTAAATGTTGAATACCCCATGCATGTAAGTTATCAAGGACATTACTACATTACAGAAAACGTTGACTACTTCTTACGAACACCAAACCAAGAAAAAGACGGTTTCGAATACACACCATATCCATATCCGCATCCTTTAACTCAAAAGGAATTTAGCTAGAGAGGGTCGTATGATTCTTGTATTGCTGTATAAATTCGTTACCTCTTGAATTGGCGAGCTATAACTAGTGACTTCAATTGTCTCTTTTCAATTGTCAAGTTATAGCCAAACTCTCTTAGCATTTTGTATATCGCTTCAGGTTTCCATTTGAACCCATAGTGAACTTCAACCAGCAATATAGGCTTGTACTCCATTATTATGTGAATGCTTCCTTTCAAAACATCTAGCTCTGCTCCTTCAACATCAATTTTGATTAAGTCTATTCTTCTCAAGTGATACTTTTCAGCTATTCTATCTAGTGTGTTTACTGGCACAATGTATTTTGCAGGAGCGAATCTTTTTTGAATGATCTTCAAGATATTACCACTCCTTAAAAATTCCATCCACATGCGTAACCGACTCTTATTTAATCTAAATGGATTTTGTCTTGGAGTTACACTCGTACTGCCCGGGCTAGTGGTTTCATAAAGTTTTAATTTGCCAATGTTCTTTCCGGCTGCTTCACAAATTGGGATAACACAATTAGTGAGACCATGTAACCTTATATTCTTTTTAAGTAGCAGATATGTTTCCGGATGTGCCTCAATTGCCAAGACTTTACCATTACTTCCAACTAATCGGCCAGACATAATCGCATAAAAACCATATTCAGAACCTACGTCTAAAACGACCCCCCCATTTTTTGCTTTTGCGATTTCTTTTTTGAATATACCTTCATCAGTGTCCCATTCTTCAAGTTCAATATTTTGTACACCGGGATGCCATTTTTTGAAGATGTAAAGTTTCAAGAATGTATCACCAAATTGGTAAGAATTCAAATTATAGAACCGAAAGTAACTTCCTACCACCCAGAAAAAATAACTGATTTTTGTTCGGTTAACGATTCTTCGATACACTCTAAGAGTTTTATAG
>Ga0172366_10001012_pt1 | contig 21534 bp, 19 predicted proteins | sample LakKivSesite69cm_FD_114533 | JGI IMG/M metagenome (GOLD analysis project Ga0172366, IMG submission 114533) | Sediment microbial communities from Lake Kivu, Rwanda - Sediment site 69cm | ecosystem: Environmental > Aquatic > Freshwater > Lake > Sediment | place: Rwanda: Western Province, Lake...
TATTCCCAGACGCAGACGCTGCCTGCGGCGTCGCAGCCCTCCATCCATACACTGTCCAGTACGACCAGGTCAGGCGGTACGATGTGCACATCGGCGTCGACGACCACGTCCAGTACTGCCGGAAGCCCCGAGTTAACTGCTCGCTTCAACGCCGGTTTAATCTGGGCGGGTTTGGTTACTCGCTCGCCGTAGCAGCCCAGGGATTCAGCCAGCTTGTCGTAGCGTGCGTCGCTTAAATCCACGCCGCAATAGCGTTCCTGGTAGACAAGCTTTTGTCCGCCCTTGATCATGCCCCAGGCCTTATCGTTGGCTATGATGACTATAATAGGCAGTTTCTCACGCGCTGCCGTCTCCATCTCCATCGCATTGAAGCCGAAGGAGCCATCGCCTGTGATACAGTAAACCGGGGTCTTGCGCCTGGCGAGCTTGGCCCCTATGGCATAGGGCAGGCCAGTGCCCAGATGCCCTGAATCGGCAGGCCAAAGGAAGGAACGCGGCTCATAAATTCGATTCTGATAGAAAGCCCAGACCGCCGTGTTGCCGCCGTCCACCGAGCAGATAGCCTCGCGTGGGAAGAACTCGCGCACCTCGCGCATAAGGCGGAGGGGATGGATGGGCGTGCTATTAGAATGTGCCCCTTCCTTCCAGCCGTCCAGCCATACTTTTTGCGCCTGGCGGGCCTCTTTAAGCTGAGGCGTTTCCTTCCTGGATTTGGTCTGCTTCTTTACTGCTTTAAGCAAGGCGCGCAGGGTCGCCTTGGCATCTCCCACCAGCGCCAGGTCTACCGGACGGTTAAGGCCTATGTTCTGAGCCTCAATATCTATTTGAATGAAGCGCTGTTTGCTTACTTCTCCCCAGAATGGCGGGCGTCCCCAGAAATCTATATCGCCGAGGCGGCTGCCCACGAGGAGGACTACATCCGCTGTAGTCTGCACTGTTATCGCGCCCAGCCCTGAAGGAATCAGGCACAGAGGGTGGTCTTCAGGGATAACGCCGCGTGCTCCGAGGCTGGTAGTAACAGGGGCGGAGAGATACTCAGCCAGTTCTTTAAGCTCGTCCCAGGCACCTGAACGCAGCACCCCACCACCCGGGTGAATCAGCGGTAAACTTGCCTTCGCCAGCATATCCGCTGCCTTTTGAATCAGGCGTTCGTCGGCTACAGGAGGTGTGGTTGCTCTGTAGCGCTCCGGCGGCAGCACAGGATATGCATCGGCATCCAGCTTTTCGCAGAGAACATCGGAAGGCAGGTCGAGATAAACAGGACCAGGGCGCCCCGAGACGGCTGTGCGAATCGCCAGTTGTGCCAGGTGTGGCATTCTCCGCACATCATTCACCAGGGCTCGCCATTTCGTAATAGGCGTCATCAAGGGTACCTGGTCGAGAGCCTGCATGGAACCATGCTCGGGGTAGCAACGCCAGGTCTGATTCTGGGCCCCCAGCACGACTAAGGGTATAGAGTCAGCCCAGGCTGCATATACTCCAGGCACCAGGTCGGCTACGCCGGGACCGACTGTGCCTAGACAAACCCCGGGTTCGCCAGTCACCCTGGCCCAGGCGTCTGCCATGTGGGCTGCCGCTTGTTCGTGGCGTGCCGTGACGAACTTCAGTCCCTTTTTTCGCCCCAGGCGATAGATAGCGTCGGTGATGGGATTACATTGGTCGCCGGGGACACCGAACACGTAGCTTACCCGTTCCTCGATGAGACAACGCACCAGAGCTTCTGCACCGCTTATTGTTGCCATTGTCCTGACCTCCCTTCCCTTTCTTGATTACTTAGGAGTATTGCTAAGGTTGGAATTTTGATTACAAACTGTGTCGTATAGAGACTTCCTTTTACGATACGTATAATAACACAGCAAGTCCATAGGTCAATAATGATGCGGCAGTGAACGTAAGATTTACGATATAGAGAAATTCTACATGTAGAAAATGTATATTAATGTTAATAGGATTGATTTTGGGGTGAAATCAGGCGGGGACAAAATATTGCAGAAAGAGCCACCTTTGGTTATAATATGGCAACCGAAAGCCGGCCCTAGTGGTAAAAACCTACCTGCTTTCACAGGCTGGATAGGTTCGACTCATAAGTTTCGATTTTATGCCTATGATATTATTATCGTTACAATAGTCTCCATATAGAAGTTGCGGAAAGGCGAGAATCGCTAGATTACGGGCAGAGTTAAGAGAATAGGAGGTTTACAGAGGTGATAAACGCATTAGTCCTAAAAGGTTTTGCACTCTTCAAAGGTCTGGACGATAGTGAATTGGCCAAAATAGCGGAGCTTTGCAGTGAGCGCGCCATGAGCCCTGGTGATGTTGTTATCACAGAAGGAAAAAGGGCGGGAAATCTGCGGCTTTGCCGTAGTGGCAAAGTAGACCTCTTGATGTGGGTTCGTGAGCCCTGGAATAAGCATGTCGTAGTTCACCGGGCAGAGGCGGGAGAAATTTTTGGATGGTCTGCCCTGGTAGCCCCGTATACCTATACTGCCTCCGCTGAATGTGTTGAGGCTGGCGAGGAAATCCGTATAAATGGCTCGGCGCTGCTAGATTTATTTGAGCAGAACCCTCATATTGGATTCGTTGTCATGAGCAATCTTAGCAGCGAAATCAGTGCCAGGCTAACTCAAATCAGGCAGAAGTTCAGCATTGAATGGCTGTCTGCCGGCATACCTGAGGCGTCAGACTCCAGCACCTGGGGTGAACCAAAGAGGAGATAGGCGGAGACGGGGGCTATCTGCACTTCTAAAAGCTCTGTGCAGTGGAGTTGGCCTTATCTAACCATATAAAATAGAAATTGGTGCAGGTTTTCTGGGTGATAAAGTAACAGCTCTACATCGATATGTAGGTGTCAGGTCTATACTCGCCGAAAACCTTGCGCAGAACACCGCAGACTTCTCCTAAAGTCGCGTAACACCGCACGGCATCCAGAATAAATGGCATAAGGTTTTGTTTTTTCTTCGCAGCTTTACCGAGATGCTCAAGCTTTTCAGAGACAGCTATATTATCCCTCTCACGGCGCACTCTGTTCAGTCGCTCCAGGTGTCTTCTTTCCCCATCGGAATCCATCTTTACCAGTGAAATGTTCAGTGGTTCTTCGGATATATAATCATTCACTCCAACTAAGATACGCTCTTTATTCTCAATCTCTCTCTGATAGTGGTAAGCCGCCATTGCGATCTCTTTGCTAAAGAACCCTTTCTCAATCGCGGGTATTACCCCGCCCAAAGCATCGATTTTGCGAAAATACTCGTAGACATTCTTCTCCATTTGGTTCGTAAGAGCTTCGACAAAGTAGCTCCCCCCCAGAGGGTCAATGGTGCTGGCTACGCCTGTTTCGTGAGCAACGATTTGCTGGGTCAGTAAGGCTATTGTGGCAGCCTCCTGCGAAGGAATTGCATAGGCTTCATCCATTGAGTTAGTATGCAGAGATTGTGTACTACCAAGGACAGCAGCCAGGGCCTGAATGGCTACTCTTGCGATATTAAGAAGAGGTCTTTGCGCCGTAAGCGTGCATCCAGCGGTCTGCGTATGGAAGCGCATCCACAAAGCTCGTTCATTCTTAACGCCAAAACGGTCTTTCATTTCCCTCGCCCAGATGCGGCGGGCGGCTCGAAACTTTGCGATTTCCTCAAAGAAATCATTATGGACGTTAAAGAAGAAGCTGAGCCTGGGCACAAAATCGTCAACCTGCAAACCTCTCTCCAAACCTGCTTTTACGTATGTCAACCCATTTGCAAGTGTGAAAGCTAATTCCTGGACTGCGGTGGAACCTGCTTCCCGAATATGATAACCGCTGATGCTGATTGTATTCCATGATGGTACGTGCTTAGTACCGAACTCAAAAGTATCTACTATGAGTCTTAGAGAGGGCTGCGGTGGAAAGATGTAAGAATTCTGAGCCTGGTATTCCTTTAAAATATCATTCTGGATAGTACCTCCAAGTTTATTCATAGGAATGCCGCGTTTTTCGGCAGCCGCAATATACATTGCCCAAATTACGGCAGCTGGCCCATTTATGGTCATAGACGTCGTTATTTCATCTACCGGAATTCCATCGAACAAAATCTCCATGTCGGCCATAGACGAAACAGCCACACCGCACTTTCCGAATTCTCCCAGCGCCTGCGGCATATCCGTGTCGTAGCCCATTAAAGTGGCGTAATCGAAAGCTACACTTAATCCTGTCTCACCGTGGCCTAGTAAATATTTGTATCTGGCATTGGATTCCTCAGCGGTACCCAGCCCTGAGAACATTCGCATTGTCCATAATCTTCCTCTGTATCCCGTGTTATGAACCCCTCTAACGTATGGATATTCTCCGGGGAACCCCAAGTCACGTAGATAATCGAGGCTATCCAGGTCGCCGGGCGTATAAAGTGGCTCAACTTTAATATCTGAAAGAGTCTTGAAACTCTGTTGCCTTTGCGGGACCGCTAACAATTTTTTTAACCATTTGGCCTTTTGCTGCTTGATTACCTCTAATGCTTCTCTATCAAACATGTCCTACCTCCTGACTGAAAAGACTGCCTATACCCTTGACATTATATAACAACCTTTAGTCTTTTTCTGTTTATCTAAAAATGCAAGAAATGTGATAAATTTTTAATCTTTAGTTTCTTGATTTTATGACTTTTTCATCACCGGATAGCTATCATAGCATTACTAAGTGGAAGGAGAAAAGTATGGCGAAACAAGGAAATCGTGCGGGTGATAGCAAGGTCGTTAAGGGAAGTAAAACAAAGCAGGCGACCATAGATGAGTTAGTCTCCAAACTGGCTGTAAAAGACGGCGAGGCGAGGGAGAATGCTCGCAGCCGCCTGGCAGCGATAGGCAGGCCTGCTGTTCTCGCTTTGACTGAAGCACTAAAGCAGCGCGATAAGCTAATTCGTTGGGAAGCAGCCAAAACACTAGGAGAAATTCGTGACCCTATAGCAGCACCTGCGCTGGTCAAAGCCCTGCACGACAGAGTTTTTGAAATCCGTTGGCTTGCCGCCGAAGGACTGATTGCCATGGGGCGTGAGGCTTTGACCCCTCTATTGAATGAGTTAATCGAATACCCGGATAATCCCTGGCTGCAGCAGGGGGCCCACCATGTAATCAGCCATTTCGCCGCGAGCGATATTTACATTCCCCATCACGAATCTACTCACCCGAGGCAAAACACCAGCCTTAAGGAATTGCTCCAGCCCCTGGTGTCCGCATTAGAAGGGGCAGAGCCATCGCTGGAGGCGCCCCGTATAGCATCGAATGTTCTCGATGAATTGACAAAGCCCGGAAAAGCGAAGCGCAGTAAGTAAAGAATAATAAGTATGAGCACGAGATTCAGGCCATCTCCTCTGGCTGAGCCTTGGGCTGAGGCTGTATATAGTTAAATCTCTTCATAGTTCTTGTGCCAGCGGAATTGTCTCCCGTTGTCGTTGAAATAAGCCACTCTCTCGGCACCTTGACTTGGCGAAGAAAAAAGATAGATGAAGCTACTGCAGGAAGAGAAAAAGCAGGAGGCTCCTCAATTTGAAGCTGGAGCGGGAGACGGGACTCGAACCCGCGACAACCTGCTTGGAAGGCAGGAACTCTACCACCTGAGTTACTCCCGCAAAATCAAGCCTATTTTAGCCCAAAATCACCACTTGGTCAAAGGGGTGGCTGCTTCGTTAAAAACACTGCTCTCTCGATTCTAACCGCATCTGTGGTTCGTCATAGAATGAGCACGATTTACTCTTGCGATGGCTTTTCTCTGCGGTCATGTAAGGGAATTTCAATCTTCAGCGTAGTGCCCTCCCCAATGGCAGATGTGATAGAAAACGTACCATCAAGCAAGCGTATTCTCTCTCTGATTCCGATGAGGCCCATCTTGCCGGCGGAGCGGGCGTTGCTCTCTTTCAATGTAACGAATCCACGGCCGTTGTCGCTAATGTTAAGCTTGATCTTGCCATCTCGGGCTTTCAAGGTATAGCGCAATTCGGTAGCTGAGGAATGCTTCTTTACATTGGTTAGAGCCTCTTGGGAAATGCGAAACAGTGCCAGCTCGATTTCAGGTGTCAAATTTGCCTTCCGGATATCAATATCACGTTCAACTTTGATATCGGTCTCATCGGACAATCCATCGCACAGCCAGGCCAACGCCGGAGCGATGCCCATCTCATCCAGAAGCGGCGGTCTTAATCCCTGGATGGCACGCCGGGTAGCTTCCAGCACCTCGTCCATCTGTCGGCGTAAGGCTTGTAGGCTTTCGGTAACATCTTGCGGCATGCCTGACGTTCGGGTGAGAATCTCATCGATTCCATGACCAGCATCGATAAGCCCCTGAGCCGCATCATCGTGAAGTTCCCTAGCCAGGTGACGTCGTTGCTGCTCTTCGATATTAAAAAGCTCCCTAAGATAGAGGCGCTGCTGTTCATTAGCGTCAAGCGCAGCGCCAATAAAAAGCGCTAGAAGTAAATTCTTGGCTACCCATGCTGCAAGCCGGTAATAGACATCTTGCTGAAGGTTATATTTGATGTCGTAGGGTAAAACGATGGCCAGCGCAACCCCAGTCAATACAATACCACCCCGCATCCCGAGCGTTATGGTAGAATAAATGACCAGGCCGGAAAAAACGGCGAGCAGAAGCTCATGATAACCCAATCCGTAGAAAAAATTGGGGGGGTGCCAGAGGTTATAAAGAGGCCCCTCGCCGATGAAATAGAGCCCGCCCAGCAAGACGACAAGCACTGCCATGATAAGCAGATGCTTTCGACGACTATATCGGCGATGGAGGAATCTCGTGATCCCGTTCAGTGAATCGTAATCTGGTTGCAATGCGGCGCTCCCAGGTTTGCCCAGCTAGGATGGTTTGTCCAGGACAAACCATCCTTCCCTGAGGGCATATAAGATGGCCTCAAGCCTGGATGCCACTCCCAGTTTATTGAAGATATGCGTAAAGTGGGTCTGCACTGTGCGGGGGCTGAGCGTAAGCTTTTCAGCTATCTCGTCATTGGTGAGCCCCTTGGCTCCTAGGCCAAGAACCTCCATCTCCCTTGGATTCAGTTGGCTACGCTTGCCTCCACCCCCCTGCCGGCCTTTGACCAGATTGCGAAGAACCTTGTCTGCAATCTCACGGTCCAGAACAGCCTCACCGATACGTACAGCTCTTATAGCATTGAGAAGTTCCCTCAAGGGGACATTCTTGAGCAGGTAACCGGCTGCCCCGGCATCCAATGCCGAAAAGACGTACGGGCTGTAGCCGTATGCACTCAACACTAAAACGGATATCATAGGGAAATCCTGCTTAATGCGTCTTGTGGCTTCGATACCGTTTAATTTGGGCATGGCGATGTCCATCACTACCACATCCGGTAGGAGCTCCTTGGCTAAGCGTATCGCCTCCTCACCATCGGCAGCGATACCGACCGGCTCCATTTCACTATCCTCCCGCATGAGCTTTTGCAAGCCAAGGCAGAAGGCAGGATGGTCATCCGCAATAAGAACTTTCAGTTTATCCATAACTATCTCGTATACAGACAAGTCCATGATAACACCCGAGAGCGTCTCTGTCTACTGTATTCGACTGTAGGATGCCTTCCGTTTATGCGTACTGTATACGTCTTAATACATATAGAATTAATGCGTATTGCCAATGCAAGCACACACTCATCAGATTACATTCGATAGCGGATGTGATGTATAAGTACGAAGTTATATAGTGATTATAAAGCATGAGCAAGGACCTACTTATTTTGCAGGGAGGATGATATGGCTGTGATAACTATTTCCAGAGGGACCTTCAGTGGGGGGAAACAGCTTGCGGAATGTGTCGCTGAGAAGCTGGGGTATCAATGTATCTCTCAGGAGGTACTTCAAGAAGCGGCACAGGAATACGGCGTATCGCTTGACCAGCTATCCCGTGCCATTGCAACAAAGCCGGGGCTTCTTGAAAACGTGAATCGGGAGAGGGTCCGCTATTTGGAGTGTATCACCGCGGAGCTGCTCAGGTTTGCCAAGGATGGCAATCTGGTTTATCACGGCCTGGCGGGTCATCTGCTCCTTAAAGGAGTCGCGGGGGTGATGCGAGTCCGGGTGATTGCGGATATGGAATTCAGGATAAGAAATGCCATGGAATGCAACCGATTTGACAGGGATCAAGCCATACAGTTCATCAAAAAAGTGGATGCCAGCAGAGTGAAATGGACCAAGCTCCTGTACAATGTGGACTGGTTTGACTTGCAGTTATACGACCTCGTCATCAATCTCCATCGGCTGAGCATGCCTGCGGCATGCGCCATCATCTGTATGAGCGCGGAGTCGCAGCAATTCAAGGATACCCCAGACTCAATCAAAGCGCGCCATGACCTGTGGATCGCCGCCGATATAAGAGCCAGGATTATGACTGAAGAGGGCATTAAAAACGAAAAGGTTGACATCACGGCTGACGGCAGTGTGGTCAACTTGAACGGGGAGGTTTCCTCTTCGATTGATGCAGAGAAAATTGTTGCCCTTGCCAGACAGGCACCCGGCGTAACACAGGTTGTCTCTAAGTTGTCACACTGATCGGAGCCTATCATAGACATGCCAAATCACCGTAAAACAAAGAAAGCACCATGTTTGTAGGTTGACCGATTTGGAAGGAAGAGGTAGTTGCATTTCGTATGGTATGTTTGGCCCATCGTACTTTTCTTCTTTACGTTCGTCATCGGCATACTAGCCCCGATTTCCGGGGTAGGAGGAGGCGTCTTGTTCGTCCCTCTGGCGACCGCCCTGTTCCCGATCAATCTGGATTTCATCCGGGGCACGGGGCTGATTATGGCACTGCTCAGTGCACTTTCATCTGCTCCCCAATTTCTCAAAGAAGGTCTGGCAAATATCAAGGTGATGGCGCCCATTGTGATTGTTTCCATGATTGCCTCAGTAGCGGGGGGGATAGTGGGACTCTGGATCACAAATAACTTGCCGTCAGGTAAAGATTACGTGGAAATAGCATTGGGGGTTGTACTGTTTATGATTTTTGCTGTTTACCTGTTCTCCAAAAGGCTGGAAAACCCTCCGGAAAGAAAGCCCGATTTCATCTCCCGGGCACTAAATATCAATGGCCAGTTCTATGACCGATATCTGGACGAGACAGTTCAGTACCGAACGAGCAGAATGCCGATAGCTATACCTGCCTTCGTTCTGATTGGGCTGCTTGCCGGAATGTTCGGAATGGGTGCGGGATGGGCCAACGTTCCTTTGTTGAATCTGGTTCTGGGTGTTCCCATCAAAGTGGCTACTTCTACCAGCATGCTCGTTATTTCCGTGAACGATGCCTCTGCCTCATTTGTATATCTTGCGAACGGTGCTTTGCTGCCGCTGATTATTGTCCCATGCGTCCTGGGTACTACTATCGGAGCGCGAATCGGAACTAAAATCGCCACCAGGATCAAACCACAGCACGTAAAGTATCTGGTGATGGCGATTATGCTGGTCGCCGCAGTGGTTGATATCCAAAAGGGCGTCTCCGGACTGAAAATCTTTTAAAGGGGGATATAATGAACGCAGAAAAGGGACAAAAAACATACGTGGATCCGGCCAACCTCAGGTTCGCTAGAACGATGGAGGTCTTGACACTTATAGGGCTGGCAACCTTTGTGGCAGTGGGTATTTTATACTTCTCCGGAATCCATGACTTAGACAGTCTCAAAACAGTAACTCAAAACTGGAACAAACCGTCTGCCGAGTTCTGGAGTGTTACCACGGGGACCAACATCGGAGGGATTGGTTGGTTCATGAGCCACTGGTCTTTTTCGGATGCATTATGTATGCTGTGTGTCGGGTTCCTGGGGCTGGTGCCGTTTTTCAGTATAGCACTAACTCTGCCGAAAGCACTAAGGCGATACAAAGTTGTACTCGCGGTTTTGACAATCGAATTCGCTGTTATTATCATCTGGTCGCTGATGGTCGGAGCGGGTGGAGTGGGGTAGGACGATAACCAGATGGCAATCATAACCATATCTAGAGGAACATTCAGCGGTGGTCAGGCCATAGCTGATTGCGTTGCCAAAGAAATAGGATACCATTGTATTACCAGAGAAGAACTCCTGGCGGAGGCTGCCAGGCAATTCGACATTCCTCAGGAAACACTGGATAATGCCCTTCTGACAAAGCCTGACCTTCTGGAACGCGTTGGCCTTCGCGTCAGAAAAGTCCACTATGTTGTTTTTGTACGTGCCGTGCTGTGCAAAATGGCAGCACAAGAGCGGGTGATTTACTCTGGACTGGCAGGACACCTGTTGCTGCAAGATGCTCCTAATTTGATCAAGGTCAAGGTAATCGCCGATATGGAATACCGCATCAAGGCGGCCATGGAGCGCAACAATTTTACGCGGGAGCAGGCTTTGGCATACATCAAAGAGGTAGACAAAAGCAGAGATGATTGGGTTAAAGCAATGTATCATGCCGACAGGAATGACCCTCAAGGCTATGATATTGTGATCAACTTGCAGCAGATAAGCCTGGCTGCTGCCTGTAAGGTTGTCGGCACCATGGCTGGTCTTGATGAATTTCGAACAACGCCTGAGTCACAGAAAAAGATGAAGGACCTGGTTTTTGCCTCAGACATCCGGGCTAAGATAGCGCTCAACGGCCACATTTCCGATCATGATATTGAGATCAGTGCCGATGCAGGCGCCGTTCATATTTCAGGAACTGTCGATAGTCTGCAAGACGCCGATAGACTCAAGGCTTTTGTACATAACACGCCAGGTGTTACCGCGGTGGAATCGCACCTCAAAATAAGGCCTTAACTGGACTTGTCCTCTCGCTTCATCTCTATCTCGAGGCCTCCGCTGCCTGAAGGCGGGGCAGCCCAATGAATTGGGCAACTACATCGCAAACAGAGCGAGCTAGAAGCAGCTTCATCCCATCTTTATTGCCCATTTATAGGGTATAGAGGGGTCATCGTAGGGCAAGCGAAATTCATCAGGCTTTTCGTAGTTGTAAAGGTTGGTGGGGAAATTGACGATTATAGCCATTTCATTACCTGCAGCAGTGAAGCCGTGATAGACGTTGCGCGGTATCTTGACCAGGATTGGGTTCAGGGTGCCCAGGTAGAACTCATTTACTGTGCCCTTTGTCGGAGAGTCATCTCGGGGGTCATATAGAGCCAGCTTTGCCAGGCCGCTGACGCAGGTAAAGTGGTCGGTTTGTAGCTTATGGTAGTGCCAGGCTTTAATTACACCTGGGTAACATGTGGTGGCATACGCCTGCCCGAATTTTTCGAACTCCTCCCAGTCCATACGCAGCAACTCCATGAGCCAACCCCGTTCATCCGGTATGAGTCGAAGCCTGCGTACCTTAACCCCTGATATGTACTCCATTTCTCCTCCTATAGCTCCAGGCTGGAATCACAGCCAACGAAGATTTTTACTGCGTTGAATCTTTCGTCAGCCCTCTTGAGTTCAACACGCGTTCCGATGAGGCTATCCTCCAGGCGCTCGATGCGATAAATCCGGCTGTTCTCCAGTATTACGGAGTGCCCTACAGAGGAATCCTCTATTACTGTACCTGCTCCTATGCTGGTGAAAGGCCCGATGAATGAGTTTTTGATCTGACACCCTTCGGCAATCGATACAGGGCCTCTAACTGTGCTGTTTTCCACTTTAGCGCCTGCTTCGATTTGCACCCTGCCTACTATTTTGCTTTTGGAGTCGATTTCTCCCTTTACATTGCGCTTAAGCAAGCTGTCCAGAACGACTCGATTTGCCTCCAGGAGGTCGTCCTTCTTTCCGGTATCAAGCCACCATCCGGTCAGGATGTGGCTCCTGACTTTTTTACCCATATCCAGGAGTTTCTGAATGGCGTCGGTTATCTCCAACTCTCCGCGCCAGGATGGTTTGATTTTCGCTATCGCTTTATGAATTAGCGGGGTAAAGAGATAAATCCCCACCAGAGCGAGATTGGTTTTGGGCTCTTTCGGCTTCTCCACGAGGCGAACCACCTCTCCTTTCCCATTGAGCTCAGCGACCCCGAAGAGGCGCGGGTCCTGTACTTCCTTGAGGAGAACAAGGGCATCGGGTGAGCGGCTTTCGAACTCTTGGACAAAGCTCTTGACCCCACCCTCGATGAGGTTGTCACCGAGGAACATAAGGAACGTGGAGTCGCCCAGGAAGTGACGCGCTGTTTTTACGGCGTGGGCCAGGCCCCCAGGCTCGGTCTGCGGAATATAGGTAATGCTGCTATCCCACCGTGAGCCGTCGCCAACGGCTTCTCTGATGTAGTTGCCTGTTTCCGGAGAGATAATGATACCGATATCCGTAATACCCGCTTCCCTGATCTGGTCCAATACGTAGAACATGATTGGTTTATTGGCAACGGGGAGAAGTTGTTTGGGTATGGTGTGTGTAATAGGCTTGAGCCTCGTGCCTTTGCCGCCTGCCAGAATCAAGGCTTTCATTCAGACTCTCCATCGCGAAGTGTAGTAAGAGTATACCTTACATAAGGGGAGGTAGTAAAGGCTGAGTGTGGAATTGTGGGGAAGGATGGGCACCTGGATTCCTGCTTCTGCAGGAATGACATGTTTTACGTGGTGGGGGTCAACATGGATTCCTGGTCTCTGATCGGAGTAAAGGACAGGTTATTCGGGAATTCGTCGGGATATTATGATGTTCACTACGAAGAATGAAAAATAGCAGCGTAGGGCTAAGTAACGAGATTCTTCCCTTTCGGCTAGCTCAGGGCAGGCCCCTTCGGCCAGCTCAGGGTCAGAATGACACAATAGTTTAAGCGTTCTATTTTCAAAGGAATGACGTGCGGGGTCGCGGGTTAAACCACTTATACGGGGGCCTCAATTGCTATGGTGGTGCCAGTACCAGGCATGGACTTTATATCCAAACTGCTGCCCAGCAATTGTGCCCGTTCCTGCATGCCGATGAGTCCCAGTTTGCCGACGCGGGACAGGTCTCCTAATGTTTGGGGCGGGTTAAATCCTATGCCATTGTCATGGACGATGGCCCTGGTTTCATCTTTACAGAATTCTACTGTAATATCAACTTTCGATGCTCCGGCATGCCGCCTGACATTAGTAATTGCTTCCTGTATGATGCGAAAGAGCAGTAACTCTGCTTCGGGGGAAAGGCGCCGCTCGTTACCAAGCACTCTAAAATTTGACTCTATATTGAACCGTTCTTTTAAATCATCGGCGAGCCACTCCAGCGCGGGAAGTAAACCGAGGTCGTCCAGTATAGGAGGGCGCAGGTCCCGAGTAAAACACCTTAGTTCCTGCAATGTCTCCTTAACCTGCTCGCGCAGCTTTGCCAGTGACATCAATTTTTCTTGCGCCAAATGACCATTGCTGCGGACGAAGTCTTCCAAATTGTGCGACAGAGCGACGAGCCTCTGCGTAGTGGCATCGTGAAGCTCCCGCGCTATGTGTTTCCGCTCTTCTTCTTGCGCTTTAGTGACCTGCTGCAGATAGAACCTCAGGTTATCCTGGGCACGGCGCTCTTCGGTAACGTCTCGAGCAACATTCTGGAATCCCATAGGGCGACTGCCGCTCAGCAGCAGATTTGTGGTTACTCTCAGGATGGCCTCTGTTCCATCCTTTCTATTTAACCTGAGCTCATAAGGGTTATTTATAGCCTCTCCCTGCTGCAGTTTATGCTGTACTTCTTGGGAAATGTCCAGCGATTCCTTTGATAAAAATCCGGCCATATTCATCCCCGCCAGCTCTCCCGGGTCAAACCCCAAGAGCTTCGCTGTTGCCTCGTTACCCGTAATAATATTGCCATCTATGTCCTGGACCCAAATAGCGTCACTGGCGTTTTCGAAGATAGTGCGATACTGTTTTTCCATATCGGATAACTGCTTCTCCAATGCTGACTGCTCAACAACTCTTTTGACCACAGAGAGCAGCATGTCGAGTAGTGCGCTATCTTTGACCAGATAGTCTCTGGCTCCCAGCTTCATCATCTCTACGGCCACTTTTTCATCGCCGTGGCCTGTTATGACAATGAAGGGAATACCGCACTGCTGACCGGCAAGGGATTCTACAATCTCGCTGCATGTCATGTCAGGCAGGCGGTAGTCCAGAAGCAGCAGCTCAGGGGGATTCTTAACAATACGGGCAATTGCTGCGGCACCGCTTAAAGCGCCTTCGGTGTGGAAACCTGCGCGCTGCAGATTTTTCTGAATCAGGCGTAACAAAGCTTCATCATCTTCAACAACAAAAACAGTGTGGGGCGCAATTGTGCTCTTTTCGGTATCACAGGTGCTCTGGAGTTTTTTTATCATGTTTGCTGGTTCCCGTCTATCCTGGGCACCTCTACCACCAGAAGGAAGAGTCCCAGTTGCCTGATAACTTTAGTGAACTTGTCATAATCTATAGGCTTAGTGATGTAATTATTACATCCCAGGCTGTGGCAGTTCTCAACCTCACGCGGGTCATCTGTGGTGGTTATCATGATGACAGGCAGCCTGCACAAATGTGGGTCCTGTTTAATCTGACGGAGGACTTCGACTCCATCAACCCGCGGCATGCGGATGTCCAACAGCAGAAGATAACGGACGCCCGGCATACGATGAGGGCCCTTACCTTTTTGGAACAGGAAGGACAACGTTTCCTGCCCGTCTTTGAAGAGCAGCATGTCGTTGGAGATACCTGCCCGTCTCAGATTCTTCATGATGAGGGAGGCGTGCCCTTCATCATCCTCGGCTATAAGTAGAACCACCTCATTTTTTATCATTGGCGCCTTCTTTTGTTTGCAGTGACACGAAGAATTTGCTGCCCTTACCCGGCTCAGATTCCACCCATATTTTGCCGCCGTGCCGGTCCAGTATCTTGCGCACTATGGTCAGTCCCAAACCTTCTCCGACATCGGCATCCGGGTCCAGGCGGCAAAATATCTCAAAAATCTTTTCCCTGTCTTTATCCGCTATGCCGATGCCGTTGTCTTCAACGTAATATATCACCCGGCCTTTCTCTGCTACCCCTGAAATCCTGACTATCCCAGGCCTCTCAGGGTTGAGAAACTTCAGGGCATTGTCCAGGAGGTTGGAGAAGACCTGGTTAAGCTGTGTCTCATCGCCATAGCAAGGAGGCAATTCCTCAACATTTACGGTTACACCTGCTTCCCTGATTTGAAACTCGAAGGACGAAACAACCTCTGACATCAGTTTGTTCATGTCAAGTCTCTGGATGTTGAGTATGTCGCGCCCCAGACGCGACAGACGGAGGAGGCCAGAAAGCAATGAGTTCATCTTGGATGAGCTTGCCAGGATGTATTGAAATGCGTGAGGGATATCCTCACCCAGAATGGGGGCAAGATTCTTCTTTATGGGGGACGGCACGTCGCTGCTGTCTAAAATCTGGTGGACCTGTTGGAAGGATTCTTCTAACTCTTTGGTGAAACCTTGAATATTTACCAGCGGAGAGCGCAAATCATGTGATGTTACATATATAATCTGCTCGAACTGTCCGGTCTTCTCGGCCAACTCATTAAGCAGGCGTTCCCGCTCTTCCTCCACTCGCTTGCGCTGCGTGACATCCCTGGCTACTGCCAATATCTCAATCGGTGTTTTACCATTTATTTGCGAGAGGGAATATTCGATATCCACGATTTCTTCATTCTTCCGTTGGAACTTGGTATTGCCGTAGACAAACCCATATCTTTTTAACTCTGAAAATAGTTTTCTGGTAAATTCTGCAGGGCTGATGTCATTCGGGTAAAAGAAACTTGCCTGTTTACCGAGAAGCTCTTCCTTAGAATAGCCATATATTTCTTCAACCTTATCGTTGCACCACGTAATTACTCCGTCCTTGAAAAGCAGTACCGCATCAGTTAGATTCCTGATTAATGCCGAGTAGTGCTCTTCCGATTCTCTCAGTGCTTTCTCAGCCATCTTGCGGCCGGTAATATCATCCCCTGAGCTCAGGGTACCGGTAATATTGCCCGATTCATCTCTCAACACCACATTGTGCCACGTTATAATTTTCTCCTCACCGCTCTTGGTCAAAAGAAGATTTTCAAAATATTCGACAGCTTCAATTTCACCACTCATTAGCTTTGCAAAGGTAGTTTTCACACTGTCCCTTTCCCGTTCCGGAATAAAATTGTCGATCCAATTCTTGCCGATAATCTCTTCCTCTCCGTATCCCAGAATATCGCAGCCCTTTCTGTTTATAAGACTGACCGTCTGGTCTCTATTGATAACTACGAGTATAACGCCCGCGATATTCAGATACTTTTGGGCCATGTCTCGCTCTTGCCGCAGGGCTCTCTCAACTCTACTACGCTCCTCCAGCTCTCGCTGAAGCTCCCTAAGCAGTTTTCTGTTCTCTACCAAGAGGCGCTGCTTTTCCAGCGTTTCTTCTACTTTGGCACATAGCTCGTCCATGTTTAAAGGCTTGGTTATATAAGCCGATGCGCCCTTATTCAGAGCCTGTATCGCTGTCTCTATTGAAGCAAAACCGGTGATCACAATCACTGCCAGTTCCGGGTGCATTTCTTTCAAAGGAGTTATGAGGTTAATGCCTTCCATATCAGGCAGCTTGAGGTCTACGAGGGCTACTTTAATGTCTTTGCCCCAGGCCTTTTGCAGAGCCTCCTGCCCTGTCCCTGCAGTCTCTACCCTGTAGTTTTTCCTTCTGATGATAAGGCCCAGGCTCTTCCGGATGCCCTCGTCGTCGTCAACGACAAGTATACTTTCTTTCCGATTCATCTTTTCCCCCGCCTGATAATCGAGATTTTTGTTTCCTGGCCAGAATCTCATCTACTATGTCGAGTGTTTTCGCCAAATCCAGGGGCTTGTACAGGCAGGTGTACACGGAATGACTGAGGGCCTGCTCCACAAGATGGCCCATCTCCTCCCTATAGCCTGTCATTATGATAACTATTGCCATGGGGTCGATTTCCCTGATAGCCAGATAGGTCTCCAGGCCATTTATGGTGGGAAGTTTCATGTCGATAAAGATGATGTCATGTGAATTATTGCGTGATGTGGCGATAGCCTCTTCTCCGGTATACGCTGTGCACACTTTGTAGCCTCGCTGAGTCAATACGTTCTTCAGGGTTACGCAGGTGCCCGGGTCGTCATCGACCACGAGTATCAGAGCACTTTGCTCGGTCTTCTTTGCCTCATTGATAATAGAGACCGCTTTTTCGATGTCGAATGGCTTATAGAGGATGCCGAAGGCCCCCTCTTTCAGGGCTTCTTGAACCAGGTCTTCGACGGAGAACGCTGTCATCATTACCACCGTGGCTGACGGCCTGATTGTCTTGAGCTTTTTGAACGTTTCCACACCATTCATAACGGGCATCTTGATATCCATGAAGATAATGTCGAAAGATTTATCCTCGACCTTTTCCATAGCCTCGTAACCATTAACGGCAGTGGTTACAGCATAGCCTTTGTGCTCCAGCGTAAACGACATAGTCTTGCACAGGCTCACATTGTCATCCACGATGAGGACGCTGGCTTTCTTTTCCATGATGCTTTTACTCTCCTCTCATGGGCAGTTTTACTATAAAGGTGCTGCCTGCGCCTACTTTGCTTTGCACTTCGATAGTGCCTTTATGTCCTTCCACTAATGTCTTGACAATAGGCAGGCCGAGGCCGATTCCCTTGACTTTGGTAGTGAACAGCGGCTCGAAGAGCCTTTTTATGGTCTCGGGAGGAATGCCTACCCCGGTATCAGTGAAAGAGATAGCCATCCAATTTAACTCCGTCAGGCCGGCCCTGATTATCAACTGACCTCTCTCGGGCATGGCCTGGACGGCGTTCAAGATGAGGTTGCTAAAGACCTGGCTCAACTGGTCGGGGTCGGCGAATACGGGCGGCAGCGCACTATCAAGCTGGCTCACTACCTTGACATTTTCAGGCACTTTAATATGGGAAAGCGCGCTCTGAATAACGTCTCCGATATCTATACTGCGCTTTAGGGGGGGCCTTTGCCGCGCGAATTCGAGGAGGCTGCTGATGATGTGCTCGCATGAAGCTACCTCTTTGTCCAGAATCTCCAGAGTTTCCTTCACCTCCGGCATGGGCTGTTCCAGTACCATATTGAGGAAATATGCGGCGTTCTTGATAGCTCCCAGAGGGTTGCGCAGCTCATGGCCTACGCCTCCGGCCAATTGCCCCAGGACAGCCAGCTTCTCAGAGCGCCTCAACTGTTCATCCATCTCCCGAAGCTCTCTGGTCCGCTGCTCCACAAGTTCCTCAAGGTGCTCGCGATATTTCCGCAGTTCTTCCTCAACGCGTTTGCGCTCGGTGATGTCGCGGATATTACATTGAATCACTCGCTTAGTGCTGACCAAATATACATTGCTGACAAACTCTACTGCTATGCTTCGTCCGTCTTTTGTTTGAACCGGCAGGTTTTCATATCGGATATATTCTTTGCTTTGCAATTCTCCAAAAGCGAACTTAGATGCCTGAATATCTTTGAAAGCTCCAATTTCCCAGGTTTTCTTCCCTAAAAGCTCCTCGCGGGAATAGCCTAATAGGTCAACTATGAATGGGTTGGCTTCGGTTATTTGTCCTGTTTCTGCATCAAGAAGCAATATCCCGTCTTGAGCTGCTTCGAAGAGCCGCCTATACCGTGTTTCAGAAATCTGTAATGCCTCCTCCGCTTGCTTGCGCTCGGCGATGTCCCGCGCTGCTGCGAACACTCCAATAACCTTCCCTGTCTTATCCCGATAAACGGAGGCATTATAGAGCACGGATGTCACCTGGCCATCCCGGTGACGCAGGTCAAGGGCATAATCCCGGACTTTTCCGTCACGGAATACCTGCTGGTATCCCGCTCGCGCCTTCTCAGGCTCAGTAAAATAGTCGCAGAAATCGGTCCCGATGAGCTGCTCCTGTGAATAACCGGTCACGGCCTCAGTAGCGGTATTGACGTCGGTAATCTTGCCGTCGGGGCCAATGGTCACAAGAGGGTCGAGGCTCGCTTCAATGAGACTGCGGTTATACGCATTTGCTAATTTCAGTGCTTTCTCCGCATGTTTGTGCTCGGTGATGTCGATGCCAACCTCCATGATGAGAGTGGAGCCACCCGTGTCGGAGAAGGGGTAGTCGAAGATGTAGTAGTTACGGTCGTCCGGTCCGGTCCATTCCCACTCAAGAGGCTTCATGTCTTTAAGCACTTTATATGTTTCGCAAATCTCACAGGGCTCGGTGCGGTTGAATAGATACTCAAAACAGCGCCTGCCGTGGGACTCGCCGAAGCGCTCACGAAAGAAACGGTTGGCAAACGGCACGTGATAATCAGGGGTTAACAGCACCAGGTAAGCAGGCAGCGTGTCCAGTACATCATTGAACCTCTGCCGTTCGGCCTTTACGGCTTCCTCCGCTCGCTTGCGCTCGGTAGCGTCGCTGACTATTACGCCAAGGCTGTCCCCCAGCTTGAACAGCTTGAACGCCAGGCTTCTATCGCCGAGCTCTTGATGCATGACTATGGATTCCCCCGTTTTCAGGACATTACGGCATTTTTTGTATAGTCCTGTCTTCTTGATGTCGGGCATTAAATCCACAATGCATTTGCCGAATACATCTGCCTCTGACACGTCAAACAATTTTTTCCCTGCATCATTTATGTTCACAAGGTTGAGTTTTTCATTGAGCAAAAGGAAGGCATCCATAGACAAGTCGCCAGGAAGGCATGGTTGAACCCAGGTATCTTGCGATGACTTAGTATCGGTAATGTCAGGCTGAGATATTGTGCGGTCACTTTTTTTGGACATTGCTCTCCTTTCTACTGCAAGCGATGTAGTCTTAGTTTCCCAAAGAGACTAGATAGTTATTTTATTTCGAGGTCATCCAGTGTTAACAGCCCTTTTTTGAGGCCGCTTACCACCGCTTCGGTACGCGAACTGACGCCCAGCTTATTGAAGATGCTGCTTAAGTGAGCCTCAACTGTGCTCAGACTGAGAAAGAGCTCCTCGGCGATTTCCTTATTCCACATGCCCTTAGCCGCTCTCTTGAGCACCTCACACTCCCTCGATGTCAGGATGCCTTTTTTGGCATCACCGCTGCGGTCTGTGCTGGAATGTCTGAATCGGGTCAACACTTTGCGTGCAATCGCAGGATGAAGAACGCAATCACCCCGACGAACAGCGCGGATGGCCTCGATAAGCTCCTGGCCGCTGACATCTTTCAGCAGGTAGCCTGCAGCACCTGCTTCCAGAAGGGCGAAGATGTACTGGTCATAGTCATATGCGGTAAGAGCCAGGACTGAGGTGTTGGGGCTCGATGTCTTAATACGCTTTGTCGCTTCAATGCCGTTAACGTTGGGCATAGCAACATCCATCACTGTTACGTCTGGCTTGAGTTGAGTCGTTAGCTGGAAGGCTTCCTCACCGTTACCAGCCTCTCCAACCACTTCAAGGTCGCGTTCATGTTCGAGGAACTGGCGAAGGCTCTGTCTTACTACTACGTGGTCATCAGCGAGCAGAACTCTGATCTTGCCCATTGGCTTGTTTACCCCCTTGAGTTGCAGACGCACTCATAACATTCGGTAAACGCCGGTCTGTTGTTATCTACCTTCCCTTTTGGTTTTGCGGGACAGCCGGGATGCTATTTTGTGACAACTATAGTGTACTCCTGGCAAACCGTATGCCTGCAACACCCGTTCGGGTAATCTTTCCCAGCAATGGTGCAGTTTTGGGGGTGTGTGTGGTAGGAGGGGCTTACCCCGAATGGATTAGGCTGGCTATAGCGCCCCCCCCGTGGGAAACCTTTCCTGTGGATAGGGGAGAACCTTTATCTAAATAGCGCTTTTTCTCATGTTTTTCCCGAGAGGAAAATAGGCGTTGCGCCAATGTGCTGAACCCGCAAGCGTGGTTGAATAGACTGGAAGCCACCGATGAAGGAGCATCAAACAGAACGCTACGCAGTATGTTAACAAGGGCTTACAAGCAGGAGGAGGTGATATGGAATATCTGGCAAGGGTGATTGTGGGACTTGTTTCACTGTTCAAGGAACTAATTGGCATCTGGATGAACGGTCAAGGCAGTATTACCGCTAATGTTGCAGGTGCGGCGCACGCTAACATTGGAGATAGCCTATCCTACATATTCGCTAACGGGGTGAACTTCATTGCTCAGCTTGCTGCACAGATATTGCATCAGATGGGCAATACGACTTCATAGCTTGAGGCCCGATACACCAGTGTGCCTGGAGCCGCATACTTTTCGAATACCTGATTAAGGAGGGGGGAGATGGAACAGAGCATATTAGAGAAGACCGCAGATAAAGGCGATGACGAGGAAAAGCAGGAAACGCAGGTGAGTACGGTAGACAATATCGTGGATAGATACAGGGACGGTGTCAAAACCCTGACCAGGATATTGGAGGCCATTTCACCGAATGTGGTAGTGGTCCCTGTTGACCTTCCTTTGCTTCGAGGTCTTACCCAGGAGGGGCAGGCAACAGCTCAGTGCCCTGACGATAGCAAGCTCTTTCAAGCTATCAGGTCCGGGGCCGTGTCTTACTTTGCTCAGGAGAGCTCAGGTGATAGTCTGGATGATGTTATAAGAGGGATAAAAGACGGTGTCTATCCTCTAGACAGCAGCCTGCCGGACAGAAGCA
>Ga0172366_10001016_pt1 | contig 21498 bp, 14 predicted proteins | sample LakKivSesite69cm_FD_114533 | JGI IMG/M metagenome (GOLD analysis project Ga0172366, IMG submission 114533) | Sediment microbial communities from Lake Kivu, Rwanda - Sediment site 69cm | ecosystem: Environmental > Aquatic > Freshwater > Lake > Sediment | place: Rwanda: Western Province, Lake...
CGAACCAGAAGGCCATCAGAGCGACACCACCGTGGATCTGTGTGAACTCGCTCGTGATGATCCCAACCCCCATGGCGCCGATGGCCATCAGTCCGAGCATTGCGATCAGGCATCGAAAATCCACGATGCGCGAGAGGAAGTATGTGGCGATCAGTGAGAGCAACCCGAAGAGAAAGGCCGAGGTGTTGAAGACCGCGGAGGACGGTCCGACGCCCAGATCGCTTATGTAGTTGCCGGTGAGGTTGAAGCCCGGATACGAGGCTTCTGCCACGATGAGTCCTAGGAGGAATTGGGTGCCGGCCACAAGGAAGAGAACCCCGGCAATGCTTCCATTCGGACGCGCCATGATCAATGCCTTCCACCACGGACAGATAAGGCTTGCGCCCGCGGAGAAAGCACCCGCGGAGAGAGCAAGATGCGCGCGGTCCCAGGCCCATTGCCATGCCCTTGTACACGTCAGCCACATCTGCAGCGCGGTGGGCTCATCCGTGATGCCCCTGCCTAGTCAGGCGCATCGAGAAGGCCCTCGCAAGTCGCTGGCCATTCGCACAACCGATGACGCTGCCATGCTGTTCAGTCGGGCTTCTCACTCCTGGCCTCCCTGGTTCACTTGGGCAAGATTTTTCACACTCGGACATGGCGCTGACTCGTTGATCCGCCGACCACGCTGCCTGTTGCCGACCATGTTGGTCATCCCAGCAATGCTGCTGATGCCTTGCCAAGGCCTTCACGAGACAACGGGCAAGATCAAGTTGCTCCTCACCGGCAGGGTGGACGAAACGCGTCTCATCAGCTCCTATTTCCTGAACGAGCCCATGGTGGCACCCCTCTTCGTTCCCAGTCGCAGCGTGCCGGGAGGAGACCCCCAGATCGAGAAGTTCGTGAGGATATACTTCCCTCGCACCTACGAAGGGGTACGGATCCAGGATTTCATATTCTTCGAGGGCACGATCATGAACATGTTCAGCCCCCTCCAACAGAGATGGATGCACGATGCGGTCCTGGAGGGCACGGGGGGCCTCAACTCCAGATCGTTGCTCAGCACGGCATATTGCGTGGATTGGGGGGCCTCCGCAACCCAGAAGGCGTTCCCCAACGATGCCGAGGCGGTTCTCAAGCTCGGCCTGGCGTGGTCCGCCTACCCCAGAGACGCCCTCGTGATCCTGGAGGAAGGGGCCGAGCTTCCACCGGTCCTCACCATGTTCAAGGGCAAGGATGTGCAGTGGCACCTGACGAACTACCGGTGCGGCCTGCTGATCCCGCGCGAGGGCGCCATCGTCTGGTCCTGGATAAGGGGCCCATTCGCGGATCGGGCGACCCAGAGACCGGGGTGCACCCCCCACGCCATCTCATGGCAGTACGGCGAGGGCATCACCTGGACCACACATGATTCACTGGTGGACTGGTGGCAGGACGAGTCTGCGAACCCCTACGGCCTTGACATGATAATGAACATGATCCTGTACAGCGCTGGCAGGAACCTGCCCGAGGACGTTGAGATGCTTCGCGAGATAAGGTCAAGGATAATGGAACTCAGGAGCGGACAGCTCCTAGTGCTGGCCGTGGTGGAATTCGGCGAGAGCTTCGGGGCCAACATGAATCAGGTGCTCGGGGAGCTGGGAAAGATCATCGAGAAGAGGGGGAAGGCCGACGAACTCTACCTAGAACAGGAGTACCTTCAGGCCAGCGCGAGCTACTTGGATGCCATCGCCGATCTTGAGCGGCTGACACAGGACGCCATAGAGGTCAAGGACCGGGCGATGCTGCTGGTTTACCTGTACCAGTGGTTCACCGTGAGCGGAACGTCCATGCTCGCCGGTTACCTCCTTTGGTCCCTCATGGTCAGGCGTAGGCTATACAGGCAGGTAGACACCACACGGTTATCGGGTCGCTAAACATCCGGACCGCATCATGCCACGATCGAGCCCGTGGGGAACTGGGCCCCGGCGATGAAGCAGCGATCCGATGATGGGATGTGCTGAGTATCGTCATATAGTAGTTCCAGAATGGAGATCGGATGATCTGCTGGAGCATGATGAAGTGAACAGACAGCTTGGTGCCTTCCTGCTTGTCGCGGCTGTTACCTTTGCTCATATGGGCATGGTCTATGCATGGGGTTCGGTCACACACATCTACATCGCCGATGGCGTCTTCCCCGACCTCGGGGACAAACTCAACCTCCACTACGGCAGCGTTGCCCCCGACCTCTACGACCGTGCCTCATCCGACAGATGGCCCACGGCATTCCAACAGAGATGCATCGCCCAGAGGATCACGATCGCCTTCGAAGCACCCAGATGTCGTTGTAGAGGGTCCCTCCGAAACCGCCCATCAGCCACAGCCGATCCCGGTGGACCAAGCACATCGGCTCGTGACGCGGTGCCCATTCAGCAGCCGATTGTGCCAGGTACCAGTCCTTCCCGTTCGGCGAATGCCAGCAGTCTCCCAGATTGCCCTTTCGATAGCCCGCGATCACCCAGATCATCCCGTCATAGACGACCGATGAATGGAAGCGTCTGGGCCCCCACTTCGCGCTGTGGGTGACTGGCCGCCAGGCGGACCGTTTTCGGGAGCTCCAGACGTCCCCGAAGTCCGCACAGGTGTTGAACGGCCAGGCCGTGTTGTAGACGCCCCCTCCGAGAATCCAGATTCCTCCGCCAAAGACCACCGTGCCGTGCATGGCCCTTCGATCCCACGGGGAGGATTCCCTGATCCGTTCCCATCTCCTACCATCTTCCGACGACCAGACATCATTGTAGTGAGCAAAGCCATCCAGATCAAATCCGCCGAGGATCCAGATGACGTCCTCGTGCACCACGATCCCGGCAGCTCCCCTCGGGCCCCAGGGGGCTCTGTGGAGAACCTCCTCCCAGTTCCTGCCATCGCTCGAGAACCAGACATCGCTGAGGCAGCCTCGGCCATCCCGTCCAACGCCGCCCATGATCCACATGCCGTCTCTGAATACTACAGCCGAGGGGAGGTTCCGCTCCGGCCAGGGGGCTGAAGTGGTCGAGGCCTCCCAGTGAAGGCAGTCCTCCGAGGACCAGACATCGTTGACCCTTCCGGGGGTGTAGCCTCCGAGGATCCACGCCTTGCCGTCGAAGACGAGTTCACCGGCCGAATCCCTGGCGCTCCACGGGGCGTTTTCACACGCCAGCTCCCAGGATGCCTCGTAGCTCAACTCGCGGCCTCCGAGAAGGAATCGGGATCAGCCAGCCCTTCAGGCCGTCGAGCCTTTGCTCCGTCGCCGGCAACCGACCGTGCTGAACCAAGCCCTAGCACCGCAGCCCTCACCCCGAATGCCTGGTCGTGGCAACCTCTCTATAAAGAACCCTCCTGATCATGAAGGCCCACAGTAGCCAGCCTGCTATGCAGGCGGTCGAGGTAACAGCAAGCCATTCGATGGCATAGATCCAGAGCAACGCAGCGTCCTTCGCCCTGAGCGCTGCCCCGTTCAGCAACTCCATCTCCTCGACCAGCGATGAGAGCTCGTCCGCACATCCCGGGTATTCCTGTTCCCTGTACATCTCCTCAGCCCCGGTCCTCCTCAGATCCAGTTCCGCCAGTGAGTACTGGACCTTTGGCGCTCTGCCGCCCACCCTGTCGACGAAGTCTAGCAGGGATCGCACCAACATGCTGTTGAGCTCGTACTTCTCGAAGAGCGTCCGGATCCCGTGGACGATCCCGGGGTCGGGTATCTCCAGTCCGGCGGAGTAGTAGACCATGTCGGCCGAGAAGTCGATGAAGTACTCCCATCGGACGAAGTCGTCTCCCCAGGGAAGACCCCAGGTCGACATGAATGCCAGAACGGAGCCTCCCCCCACGTCCTGATAGGCCAGTAAAGGCATGCCCTCGGGCTCGGTATCCGCGAGAAGCTTGCCCCCCTGCCGCATCTTGACGTTGTTGATGGCGTAGAAGAGAGGGCCTTTCTGCCAGTCGAAGGCCGAGAGGAGGGGGTCGCCTTCGGCGATCGGTCGAAGATGAAAAGCGAAATCTCGCTTCGCCATCGCAGGGATGGTCTCGACCGGGAGTATCTCCCCGACAGCCGTCGGCCCCCAGTCCGGGTTTCCGTAACCGCCAAAGGAACAGTACCCCCCTACCATCTGAAGGCTGATGCCCTGCTCCGTCGCCGTCGCCATCCATTCGATCCACTCTGATCTGAAGTAGGGGGTGGGGGTGTTGCTGAGCATTATGACGTCGGTCGTGTCCAGAAGGTAGGCAAGGGTTCTGGGCATGTACAGCCGCATGTACCGGCCGATCTGGTTCTCGTCAACGGCCCACTCCTGTATCGACGCGGGAACCAATGCAAGGGAGATCAGTGGATCCACCTCAATGCCCCTGGTCGGCGTCTGGACAGCGAGGCAGTCCCCGATGTACCTCAGCCTGATCCGTCCACTGGAGGCATCCCTCCGGGGTTCCCTGGCCAGACCTGGAGCGCACCAGATGACGAGAACAAACACCAGAGCGACAGCCTTCTTCCCGTCCACCTCGAGCCCGGGGGTTCACCTTCCTTATAAGGCTCACCGATTGGCGACTGGAGCTGAAGGCGCAATCAAGCCGCATTCGGCATCTCGCCGGTGGATCGATTCGCACCGGGCCTAAAATCCGGCACCCGCAACAGCCTGGAACCGCGGGCAATCGACTCCGACGCCAAGATCGCCGGCGCCGCCGTGTCCATCGCCTTGTAGACATCGAATGTCAAGGGCTTGACCCCCATCACCGCATCGCGGAAGGAAGCATGGACGTAGTAGTCGGCGTCCCCGTGCCCGCTTCCCCGGGCCTCGAGCGGGGCATCCTTGCGTTCGCATCTCCAGTCCACCTCCGCAAGCCCGTGCATCTGCATGTCGGCCAGCCACATCTTGGGCCGATCATTCTGTGAACGCCTCCACTCCAGACAGCCCCGGGTCCCGATGATCTGGTACCAGTGGTTGTCTCGCGGCGGGAAGGGTTGGGCGAAGCTGACTGCCATTCGCAGTATGGCATCCTTCTCGGTCTTCATGAGCGCAACGTGCATGTCCGGCTGTGGGAGCTCGGGATGGGCGTGGCTGGGCGAAGCGGTGCTCATCGCGACAACCTCGACGACCCGGTCATCCAGCACCTTCAGCATCGGGCTGAGCTCATGCGGCAGGTAGTGAATGGGCGGCATGTGGTACAGCCACCCCGGCGCGGCACCCGGGTGAGTAGCGCCTTGGCGGGCATCGTAGTACTCCCCGGTCCTCGGATCCTGGAAGGCCATGAAGGGGGTGATGTAGTGGAAATACTGGCCCTCGCAGTATGTCACATGCCCGATCCTGCCCTGGCTCACCAGATCCCGCCAAGCGTCGACGAAGCCCCAGTTCCTGGTCTGTTCGGCGAGCTGGTAGACCAGCCCGGTCCTCTCAGCGGCGGTTACTATTCGCCAGCAGTCCTCCATCCTGTGTGCGGCAGGGACCTCGGAGTTGACGTGCTTGCCGGCCTCGAGGGCCTCGGCGGCCATCGCGCCCTGCTCCTTGCACCGAACGCACAGGCCGATTGCATCGACGTTTCCATCCGCGAGGATGTCCTCATAGGTCAGGTAGGCCCTGACCTGGTTGCGATCGGCCACCCTTGACAGTGCCCGTTCATGCAGCGCCTGGATCCGGTCGCACACGGCGGTTAGCCTGTATCCATCGATCCGCTGAAGCTGCTGGATCCATGCCAGCCCGCGGTGGCCCAGCCCCACGATGCCCATCCTGATCTGGTCCATGTCCCTTCACCCTGCTGTCGCGTACCACCGCACAGGGATTGACATGATCCTTATTAGCATATGCTGCCCGGGGGATGGAGTGAACCGATATGGTCAGCGTGGAGGACATGATCAGGGCTAGGAGCAAGGGAGTCCAATGGGTCCTGGGACAACGGAACCCCGATGGCTCCATCGGCCCATACAGGGAGGGCATCTTCTACTACAGGGTCCCTTGGGCCTTCGCCGTCACAGGCCACGTCCCGGAGGCGTGCATGCTTCTGGAATGGATAAGGGGCAACATGTTCAGCGATGAGGGAGATTTCGCAGGCCGATACAGCCGGGACGAATGCGCCGGCTACTACACATATCCCAACGCCAACCTCATATACGGGGCCCATATGTTGCGCCAGTTCGACCTCTCGTACAAGGGGATGCGGTTCCTTCTAAGATTCCAGGACGAGGATTCCGGCGGCTTCTTCAACAGGAAGGACGAGACGGGTCCCGGGGGCGAAGAGGACATCTGGTGCAGCTCACAGGCCGGGCTGACCTGTCTTCTGACCGGGCATCTTGGCCAAGCACGGAAGGTGGCCCACTTCCTTGAGACCATGTACAGACTACAACCCGACGGGGACCGGAGGCTCTACTTCGTCTACTCGCCGGGCAAGGGCCTAGTTACCGACTTTCCCCAGGAGAAGGCCACATTCTTCTGCGTCGAGGCAGACCAGCCCAGGCAGTACTACTTCCAGCCCGGCATAGCCGCGGCCTTCCTTTGCAGGCTGTACATGGCCACCGCGGAGGGCAACTACCTCGACCTTGCCGAGGACTACATCGGGTTTGCCACCAGATGTACCTACTTGTTCTCGGCCCCCCAGGTGTGCAAGGTCGGCTGGGGATCGGCCCTCCTATACCAAGTGACCAAGGACGCCCAGTACCACGATCTGGCAGTGAAGGTCGCGGACTACTTCGTGGAGCACCAGTATCCTGAAGGGTACTGGATGAACATCGCCCCCTACCGCACTCTCCCGAGCATCATAGAGATAACCGCCGAGTTCATCGTTCACCTGGATACCATCATCGGCGCCCTCAGCACCTAGGGTTGCCCGCTCCTCCAAGCCGGCCCGCCAACGCCGGAACTTAGCGGAGTCCCGGCCTGGCTGCAACGATGAAAAAGCGAAGGAAGTATCCCGGCCCGGGCGGAGCACGCCTCACCGGCCGACGGTGACCCAGATCCGGTGCCGACCCTGCGGGGAGATGATGAAGGCCCAGTTCTGCCCAAACTCCTTTCTATTCTGGAATACGGCGGTGGACCCATCGCAACCGGCAGCCAGCGCACGGCCCTCCCCCAGAGGCACCTTGACGATCATGCCGTCCGGATAGCCGCATTCGGCAGTGAAGCAGATCCTCCCGCCTTCCTCCCCGATATCGCCCACGAAGGATCTGGACCTCTCTTTCCACCAGATGCACAGCTCATCGTTTCCCATGTGCCTGACGGCCACTCCCTTCTCCCCGATGTAACGCAGAACCTCGTCGATGGCATCCCGACAGGCCGGGTAGTCCTGTATGCAGACCGGGTGGTAGAACATGTTCATGGTCAGATGGTACCTGACTGCGACATCGACGACCTTTCGCACCAAGGGAAAGTCGGTCGTGTAGCCATCCCGCGTGTAGCCGGCCTCGTAGGCGGTGATGGGCAGGATGAGAAGGTCTATCCTCTTGTTCCCGCCGGTGTGGTCCGAGTATAGGTGGTAGGGATAGGAGGTGCCAAAGGAAAACCCCAGGAGGTTGATCGGATTGGACGGGGGAGATGCGACGTGGACGTGGCTGTTGTCGGCCGCGATCCCCAGGGCCCGCATCCATTCGGCCGGTTTGCCCCAATCCGTCCACAGGGTGCAGTGGTAGTTCACACACACCGGATGCCTCCCGAATCTGCGGCGGAAGGCCTCAACCTGGGGCTTGATGGCGGACTCGTCGAAATTCAGGGGGTGATGGTAGCCGTTGAGAAAGAGGTTGATGTGCAGGGAAAGCTCGTGGTCGTTTGCCTCGATGGCCTTGGCTTCCTCCGCTGTGAGCGCGAACTGCCCATCTGGGTTGGGCATCAGGTTGATGTGAAATGGCAGGCCCCTGCTCTTCATCCAGTTCGAGGAGAAAAGCTGGCTTCCGGCCCTGCCCTCGTCATCCCCGCCCCAGTGAAAAAGCGCGTCCGGCATCGTGCCGCCGACCGGGGGGATCTGATGGATGAAGGGCTGCGGCGTCCGGGCCATGATGTTCTGGAGAAGGAAGAGGATCTCATCGGCATAGAGGACCTCCGGGTCATTGGCACCTATCACGACCTTGTCGCTCGTCCTGTACATCCCGTCACCGTCGTAGTCGGCAAGGATCGGACGCCCCTCATGAAGGACCCAGACCGTCTTCGGCACATCGAAGGCAAAGTAGCACGCCGTCCCCGAGCCATGTTGCCTTGCGGTTATCGCCGGCCTGAAGGTGTCCCGGCCGTTACAGCCGTAGAGTCTTGAGATCTCGACGGAATCCACGGGGCGCACGCTCCGTATCTCCGAGAAGATCATCAGTCTCTGACTCGGGTGGAGGTAGGAATGCACTTCGCTGGTCAGAGGATGGGGCCTGAGGTCGAAATAGCCGGACGGACTGAAATCATCGACCTGATGGGTGGTCGAAACGTACGCGTTCCCAAACAGGGCGTCAAGGCCCTCGGAGGCGAATCCTACGAGTGTCCCCCCCGCGAGGACCCATGCGTCAAGGCTTGCGGACATCTCCTCGGTCACCTGGCCATCCCTAAGATCCCCTGCCATCACGATGCGGATGCCATCCAATCCCGAGCCGTCCTCGACGCCGTGGCTGCTGACCGGCCTCGCCCCAACCCCCATCTGCGCAAGGATCTCCCTGACATACTCGTACCAGTAGTTACGACCCTTCTTGTTTTGCTGAGTGCGCCTCTCGGAGTCATGAATGTAGGCGGTCTGATATGTCAGTTCGTTCGCACCATTCAAGGCGTCACGACAGTGTGGTCTGGACCTCGCAGCCGTGCCTTTTTAGATGTAGGGGACGCCAATACATTCGATAAGGCTGGCCGGTGAGGAATGCAAGGCTGCGCGCTGGTCCGCTGCAGGAGCAGCAGCCCATTCCCGACCCGCCTCTCTCCAGATGAAGTCAACCGTACTCACACGGAAAAAAAGCCGGCCCATTCCCAGTTCCTCGACGGAACCCGGACCTTGGGCCGTTGATTGTTCAGTTCGGGATCGCACAGGGCATGAGAGGCGTTTGAACTGTTGCTCAGCACCTAGTGCAAGAGCGCGATCTCGTCTTCAGACGAACACTCACGCCCTGATAAAGGGGATGAAAGCAAGCCTCCGTGGAACCCCTGTCCCACGTTCTGTTCTATCCCTGCGGATCTCCTTCAGTCTCTAGAATCCTCTGCGAGGCGGCCTGTGCTTCCTGTAGCAGTCCTGGCAGTAGACCGGTCGGCCCTCCGTGGGCTTGAACGGAACCTCGCATTCGTTCCCACAGTCGGAGCATACGGCCTTGTGCATCTCTCTGGGGCCTCTGCTGAAGCCGCCGGAGCCTCGCCTTTCTCCATAACTCAATTTCTTTCTCTCCTTATCGGGGAACCCGGCGTGCATCGGGTGCATCGCCACGTTTTCCCCTGGGGGCCAGCATTGGCTCACGGCTGATAAATGAAAGCATGTCTTCGTGGGAAAGCCGCTTCCGGTCTTGCCGCTTGAATTGGATTGGGCTATGAGAGAGCACAGGGAGGGGCATCTATACGTCAGCGTATCGAGAAGCGGGAAAGCGTTTATGAGCCGATGGGCGAGGCGTGGTACAAATGAAGGGCGCAAGGCTGCATGACGCACAGAAGCAGGCCTCGCTGGGCTACGACATCGTCGTCGTTGGCGGGGGGATTGCGGGCGTATTCGCAGCCATCGGGGCCTCGACGTTTCGAAACCGAGTCCTACTTGTTGAGCGGAATGCCTCGTTGGGAGGCCAGGGCACCCTCACCGGGGAGAGGGGCTTCTGCGGGGATGTCCGCCACGTGAACCGGCCCTTCGCGGAGATCCTGGAATCCCTGAGGAAGAGCCATGCGCTCGGCCCTGTCACGCCAACCAGCGGTGGGACGAGCTTTGATGGCGAGATACTGGCCTTCCTGCTCCAAGAGAAGGTACTTGCCGGCGGCGCGGAGATCCTGTTCCACACCTCGCTCGTGGATGTGACAGCCGCAGGGGGAAGGGTCTCCAGCCTAGTGCTCCACAACAAGAGCGGCCTGCAAAGGGTGAGGACAAGATACGTGATCGATTGCACCGGCGACGGCGATCTTGCCGCCATGGCCGGATTCCCAACGTTCAAGGGCGGGAAGGTCCACACCCCCGACGGCAGGCTGAGACCCGGTCTGACCCTTCAGTTGCCAATGAGCCTATGCTTCTGGATGGAGGACGTGGGCTCGAGGGTGGAGCCCCTGCTTCCGCCGGGCTGCCCGACCTGGAGAGGCGACGAATACATCCCCATGACCTCCATAGGCCAGGTGAGCCCGCACACCATATTCGTCAAGATGAAGGTGATCGGGGGCGATGTCACCGTCGGGAAGAGCTACTCGGAGGCCGAGGTCCGGGCGAGGCGACAGATGATGGGCCTGATCTACCACCTTCAGACCAAGGGATACAGGGGCAAGCTCTACGATACATACAGGCTTGCGCACGTAGCCCCTGGACTGGGTGTCAGGGAGGGAAGGAGGATCGTCGGGGAGTACGTCCTGACGGAGGCCGACGTGAGGAAGGGTAGGCGCTTCCCTGACGCCGTGGCCGTGGGCAGCTACCAGATCGACTACCACTGGCCCGACATCCTGCAGCGCGCGGGAACCGGGATCACGGACCAAGTCCCTCCCTATCAAATACCGTTCAGGTCCCTCGTCCCGAAAGGGAGCAGGAACATCCTTGCGGCCGGGCGATGCGTGTCAGGCGACCAGATAGCCATGAGTTCCTTCAGGGTCATGACCACCTGCGCCCAGACGGGCTTTGCCGCGGGCCTGGCCTGCGGACTGGCTGCAAGGGTGCAGGTGGATCTTCCCAAGCTGAACGTCCGATCACTCCAACGAGCCCTGAAGAAACACGGGCAGTTGCTGAATACCACCCCCTACAGGGAATACAGAAGGCACCGGAGGATGGTCGGCGAACTAGTCCTGAGGCGCCCCCTGGGCATGTGTCATGCCCCCACGCTTCTGGAACTGGACGATTGCGAGACGCTCGTTGCGTGGTACGCGGGAACGCGCGAAGGGCATCCCGACACGGCCATCTGGGCTGCAAGGCGAACGGAGGAGGAATGGGGCGAGCCAACAAGGATCGCCCATGATGCAGAGACAGCCCACTGGAATCCGGTTCTCTTCAAGGCGCCCGGGGGTCCAGTCCATCTCTACTACCGCGTCGGGCCGGATTCGGGGCGGGCGACGGCCAGGTTCAGAGTGTCCAAGGACAACGGCCAGACCTGGAGCAGGCCCAGGGACCTCGTGCCGGGGGATCCCTCGACAAGGGGCCCCACCAAGAACAAGGTCATCGTCCTTGCCAACGGCGACTGGCTTGCGCCATCATCGACCAAGGCCGAGACGGCATGGGACGCCTTCGTCGACATTTCCTCGGATCGGGGCAGGAGCTGGGTCAGGAGCCAGCTCGTGCCCCTGGACCACGAACGCTTCGAGGGCAAGGGCATCATACAGCCCTCGCTCTGGGAATCCGAGCCCAACAAGGTGCACATGCTCGCCCGAAGCACATGCGGCCTCATCTGCCGCAGCGATTCAGAGGACGGCGGCCGCACATGGTGCCCGGCATATGCCACGGATCTACCCAGTAACAACAGCGGCATCGACTTGGCGCGGCTTGAGGACGGCGAGCTGGTCTTGGCATACAATCCGGTGGCGCACCATGGAGTGGGCCTTGGGAAGAGGACTCCCCTGGTTGTGACGCTTTCGGAGGATAATGGCCATACATGGCCCTTCAGGTACGTCATAGAGGGAGATGAGCGACAACGCGGCGAGACCGCGGGGGACGAGTTCTCCTACCCTTCCGTCGTGCGCAGCCCCGAGGGCGCCTCGCTGGCCTACACATGGAAGAGGAGCAACATCGCCTTCCGGAGGCTCTCCATCGAGCATATCAAGGGCGGCTGATGGCCGACTCGCTACCAAGGCTCGCCCGTTGCCCGAGTCAGTCCGGATGTCGTCCTCCCCATCCCCATGCTCGACAGGAGAACATATTCAGGCAATGGGATACCTGCAAGTGAGGGGCAAGAATGCCGGACGGATGTCGCTTGGACCGGGTGTTCTGGCTCGGCTTCCCCGCAATCCTCGGCCTACTGTGGATCCACCAACATGTCCGAAGCGTTGCCACGGGGTTTGTTGCCTACGCGGTCATCCTGGTCTGGATTCTCTACTGCGTCCAAATACTGTCCAGAGCTACGCCTTCAAACGCCCTCCTTAACACCTTTGCCAGGATCTATGTCTCCATGGCATTCGCGGGCCTGATAGCCCTGGGGCTGATCGCTGCGGTGAACGCTGGCCCTGCGGGATATGCCGCGGCTCTCTTCGCCTGGTTGGCCCTTCTCCTCGTTGTGCGAGCGATTCCTCCATGGGCATCCCTCGCCAGAGAGGGGCAACGCGGACCGAACTCCAATAGGGTCGGCGACGAAGGCCGATGCGAATAGCCACAAGACAGCGCGATGCCCGTCGGTGCCTTGGTCTAGAACTCCCTCTGAATATGCTTGGCCCTCGTTGAGGACACTTCCCTGTAGAATCTCCTTCTGACCATGAGCGTCCAGATCCCCGTGCCGCATACCAGCCCCGTTGCGGTGACGACCAGCCACTCGGTCACGTAGGTCCAGAAGAGGGCCGTTCCCCTGGCCTTCAGGGCCAGGTCGTGGGCCTCCTTGAGAGCCGCCAGCACGCCGTCGGCCTCCCCTAGGCTGGACTGAAGATCCAGATCGACGAAAAAGCCTCGGGCCCGAGCCAAGATCTCCTCGGCCTCGTCCATCTTCGCATCGACTCTATCTGTATCAGCGTTGAATTTGGCGGCAAACTCGATCATCCCCGAGGTGAGCTGTCTCTGGATGTCGATCTCCCTAAACCTCTGGCGGGCTATGTAGAGCAGTTTGAGGTCCGCCGGCGGAGTGAGCCCTGCCAAGAAGTAGACCATGTTTGAGACGAAGTCCGGGTAGTGTTTCCAGTAGATGAAGCTCAGGCCGGCCGAGGTTATGACGTTGGGTCCCCCTATGGAACCCCTGAAGCCGGTGGGGGAGGCGAAGAACCGTCCTTCGCCAACGTCCCACCATGTCCATCCGGGGTCATTTCTACCCCCGGCAGTGGGCGTCAGCTCCGAGATCTGGTTTGCCCCGGGCCTGAGGGTGACCACGTTGTATGCCCCGAACATGTTGTGGCTCTCGTATTCGTCCCACGGGGTCCTGCTGGCAAAATCATCATGCGGTTGGACCACGATGTTCCGCGCGTATCCCAGATACTGGGACGTAAGCCCAACCGGCATCACCTCCAACAGAACGGTGTCGCCCCAGGACGCAAATCCGTGGGCGCCTCCAAAGGCCTCGGACCCTCCGCCCATGAAGATGCCGAGGCCATCGATCAGGCAACCATCCCTCATCCAGTTGATGGCGCCGACCGGGAAGGATGTGTATGTCGAGTCATCCAGGCCCACGACATCGTACTTCGACACGAGGGTCTGCTTGCTCCTCGGCATGTAGAGCCTCATGGCCTTCTTGACCATGTCGTCAGGCAGGCCGAACATGTTGCCGGAGATCGGCGTCGTGGCCAGGAGGGGATCGGTTCTGAAGAAGGGGTAGGGGTTCTGTGTGGAGAAAGGAGCACCAACATAGAGCACACGGATCAGGCCCGTGTCGGGGTCCCGCTTGATTTCCTTGGCCGACGTTCCGCCTAGGACCAGCATGGCCAACAGGATCAAGCCGGCCTTCCGCTCCATCTTCTCGATCGATCAACCGTGGACATAAAATGGATTCCTTCACTAGCTCGCGAGGTCAACACAGAGGAACACAATTATCACAGGACTTCCCTGCGGGGAGACCATGAATATGGGCAACCGCGTCTTCAGACGCGGCAAGATCGAAACCGACGAGGGCCGTGTGTCCTACGTCGCGAGCGAGGGGCCCGGGCCAACCCTTCTTCTGATACCCGGTAGCTTCGGGGACTGCAGGGTTTTCGACGAGGTGATCGCCTTTCTCCCATCGGAACTTCAGATAGTCATTGTGGAGATCAGGGGGCACGGGGGTAGCTGGCCTCCCCCGGCGAACGGGTCCATTGAGCAATTTGCGGCTGACACGATGAGCGTTGCCGACGCGGCCGGGCTGGACGCCTTCTACGTCGGCGGCCACAGCATCGGCGGAATGGTATCCCTGGAGATTGGCAGAAGATGGCCGCGAAGAACCAGGGGTATCGTTTCCGTGGAGGGCTGGACCCGCTCGCAGGCCGCAGAGGCCTTTCAGGGCAGTATGGAGAATACCCTCACCGATGAACAAGTCAGGAAAAAGAGATCGAATAGGGAGAGGGTCACGAGGAAATGGACACAGCAACAGGTCGAGGAGTTCGTAAGGATCTGGAAGAGATGGGACGGCCTTGAGTTCCTCCGCACAACACGCACACCGATTCTGGAGATGTGGGGCGACAGGGGGCGTCCCCGGCCTGCTTTGAAGAGGCTCTACATCCCGCGAAGGAAGAACATCCAGGTCCACTGGGTCTCCGGGGCGTCGCACAGCCTTCTTCTGGAAAGGCCGGGCGAAGTCGCAAAGGCAATCACGGCGTTCATCTCAGGACTCGATGGGCTCCGTTCAACGGAGAAGCCCGGACATTAGGCTGAACCGATGGCCCGTCCAGCTCCGGCTCCGATAGATATTTTGGCCCATGGGCGTCTGGCACCGACATGAGGTCGTCTTCAAGGCCGCACCCTGCCAATCCCAGTCGTCGGACCGGCATCGAGGAGTCCCTGGATCCATCTGACTGGGCGGCCATGCGAAGGCTGGGGCACCGCATGGTTGATGACATGATGGACTACCTGATGTCGGTCCGTGACCGCCCCGTATGGAGGCCCGTGCCCGACGAGGTCAAGAGGGGATTGCGCCGGCCTCTTCCCCAGGACCCAGAAGCCCCCGAGAGGATCTACGAGGACTTCCTCAGGGACGTACTCCCGTACCCACTGGGCAACATCCACCCGCGCTTCTGGGGATGGGTCTGCGGAACCGGGACGCCGCTGGGCATGCTCGCCGAGATGCTCGCGGCTGGCATGAACCCCAACCTCGCCGGAGCGAACCACGTCGCAAACTATGTTGAGGGGCAGGTCCTGCAGTGGTGCAAGGAAATGCTGGGCTATCCTCAACAGGCCAGCGGCATCCTAGTGAGCGGCTGCTCGATGGCCAACCTTATTGGCCTAGCCGTAGCCCGGAACGCGATGGCGGGTTTCGATGTCCGCAGGGATGGCCTCCAAGACAGTCCAAAGCCGATCGTGTTCTACTCCTCCGTCGAGGCCCACTCATCCATACAGAAGGCAGTCGAGCTCCTGGGGCTGGGCTCCAGCTTCCTCCGTAGGATTGCGGTTGACGATGAGTTCCAGATCGATGTCGGCTCCCTGCGCAGCGCCGTCTCAAGGGACCGAGAGGAAGGATATCGTCCGGGATGCGTCATCGGGAACGCCGGGACGATCAACACGGGAGCCATCGACGACCTTGACGGCCTGGCCGATTTGTGCAGGCAGGAGGGCCTGTGGTTCCACGTGGACGGTGCGTTCGGGGCGCTCGCTGCCCTCTCGCCCAGACTTCGCCCCCTCGTTTCTGGACTGGAGAAGGCTGACTCCCTGGCCTTCGACTTCCACAAGTGGATGTACATGCCCATCGAGATCGGGTGCGTCCTTGTGAAAAACGAGGCGGACCACCGGCGGGCATTCTCGATCGTGGAGGGATACCTGGCCCACGAGGAGACTGGCCTGGCTGGAGGTGCGCCCTGGTTCCACGAGTACGGACCCCAGCTCACCCGCGGGTTCAGGGCACTGAAGGCCTGGATGTCGATCAGGGAACATGGGGCAAGGAGGTACGGTCGGCTCATCAGGCAGAACGTCGAGCAGGCCCGCTACCTGGCTCAGTTGGTGGACGGATCGAGGGAGCTGGAACGCCTGGCGCCGGTGGCGCTGAACATCGTATGCTTCAGGTTCCGAGATGCCCCAGGAAATCTCGATCTTGACGCGGTGAATCGAGAGATATTCCATGTGCTCACCGAGGAGGGCATCGCGGTTCCATCCTACGCCACGATATCGGGGAAGTACTGTCTGCGCGTGGCGATCACGAACCATCGCAGCCGCAGGGAGGATTTCGACCTCTTTGTTCGTGAGGTCATCCGGATCGGGAAGGAGATCATCCGGAAGGGCAGGTCAGGAGGATGAAGTCATCGGCAGCAATGTCGGTCTGCTAGGTCGATCGGATTGTGCCCTCGACCCACCCAACGTTGGCGTTGCGGACGGCGGTCAGGAAGTTCAGAGGGGAGGTCGGTCAACTACGACGATCACCGGGTTGGCGCCGGCACGGCTATGCCAACTTCCGCACCTAGCTGTCCCAACCATCGCGGCCACACTGGCCCTTGTCTTCTTCTTTCCCTCGGTCTACTCTGAGGATCCGGGGGCATCTGAGCCGACAAGGATAACCGGCTTCGTCATAGGCCATTCCATGTACGTGTGGCACAATCCCTTTAGGATCCTGTTCCTGCAGGACCCCATGTTCGACCAGACCACATACCCGCTTCCCCCGGACCTATCCGACAGCGACAAGCGGAAGCTTGACCGCGTATACTACCCGCGGACCAGGAATGAACTGATCAGCACCTACGATCTCATCGTGTTCCATGACGCGCGGATCCAGCACTTCACGCCAAGGCAGCTTCACGACCTGGACTACGCCTTCAGGGAGGCGGGCGTGACGGCGATGAACGGCCTCTGCCTTGCCTGGGATACGGCATGGCTTCCGAGCATGCTGTACGATCTGGTTCCGATCTCCCAGAACCAGGCCTTCCAGTACGCGGGCTACACGGTTCGCTTTGTCAGGGAAAGGGACCCCGTCTTCCTGCCCTTCCTTGAGCACGGGATCGAGAAGGCGGTTGGCTCCCAGCTCACCGAGATGACCGTGAGGCAAGGCGCGGTGGTCTGGGGATACATGCGGCCCCAGGACTACCCCTGGCTTGTATCATGGAGGCTGGGGAGCAGCAGCGCCGGCATGCAGTGGGTCGTGGCGCACATCTTCGACTCCTGGTGGGACCAGTTCAACAACCCCTACGCGCTCGACGTTGCCACCAACATGATCTTCTACTCGATGGGGATGCCCCTGATAAGCGACATCAACGCAAGAAAGGAGGCAAGACGACTCTTTGCGACGTTTCAGGGCCAGAAGTCGCTGATCCTGTCGATGATGGAGTGGTCCGAGAACCTCGGAGCGAACATCCTACCCCTGCACCAGCGTCTGACCGCCGTCGAGGTCCAGATGGGACAAGCCATCGACAGCTACGTAGTCCAAGATTACTCTGCTGCCATTTCCTTCCTCGACTCCCTTAGCAAGGAGGTGAGCGATATCGGGGAGGAGGCCGTGCGCCTCAAGGACGAGGCAATGTTCTGGATCTACGTCTCGGAGTGGTTGGTCGTCAGTTCCACGGCGAGTATCGCTGGTTTCACAGTGTGGACCCTCATGATCAGGCGAAGAGTGTACAGGGCCGTCCAAGCGACTAGGTTCAGAACCGCATAGTGGATGCCAGCCGTCACCTGACGACCGTGTCAACCCGGCAATCTTTCCTTAGATGCGCCGGCTATGCGGGGCGAATCAGCTTTATATCGAACGCGATAGAGCCTACCATAGGTTGGTTCTGCACTTGGGTCACACGACGGCCAAGGTGACGCTTCGTGGCCCCGATCCGTCGAGGTCCGAGCAGGTCGAGATCCTAGTGGATACCGGGTCGACCTACACCTGGGTCTCAAAGGCTTTGCTGAGGAGACTGAAGATAGGGGGGAGGACTGCAAGGAATTTCAGGAGCATGGACGGCAGCTTGCTTGAGAGAAGAGTTGGGGAAGCCGTCGTGGAATATGACGGCGAAAGGGCAACGACGATAGTGGTCTTCGCCGAGGAGTGTGATGCCCAAGTCCTCGGTCTTCATACCTTGGAGGGACTGGGGTTGGAGGTCTATCCGACAAGCCGAAGGCTGAGAAAGGCCGAGACCTTACTTGCCCTTAGCTGCAATCAGCGGGGTAGCATGCCCGCCGGTCCGTTTGTGAGGTCTGGAGTCATTCCGACCAGCCCTGAGACACGAGGGGCTGGAGCGGCCGTGAAACCAACGGAAGTGTCCAGATTTCCCAGAGCCTACAACGCATATATCACCCTGCTGATCTTCGGGCCCTTGCGTGTCGATAGTCCGAGCCTTGGGACATCGTCAGGATCACAACCTCGCATTCGGCAGGCTGTTCACGCAATCCGACGGGACAGGCCCATGGCTTCACCCGCCGCGACTTGAGGAATGGAAGGCGCTGCGCCTCACCCACCTCTGGTCGTCCATGCTTGTGGAGAGTGGCCTGGGTCCCCAAGTCTTCGGCTACAGGAACGAGAGGGTCAGAGACTCGGTCGAGGAGTTCAGGTCCGACATCGCGAGGGCCAAGGAGTTCGTTGATGCTCTTCACCGCAACGGGATCCGAGCCTGGGGCTATCTTGCCGGCACCTACTTCTGGGCAGACCCGGGGAAGAGGGACTTCTTCCTCAACTTCTACGACCACCACTGGGACGAGTACAAGGACATCCTCGGCCTAGGTCCCAAGCCATCGGACCCCATGGGGTGGGTCCAAGTCGACCCGGAAGGCAAGCCCTTCTTCATGCACTACCAATACGGGGACGTCTTCATGCCTCACGTGGCCGTCTCGGCCTACAGCCCTGAATGGCGAGAATACGACAAGGCGGTGCTGCGTTTTCTGATCCAGGAGCTCGACATCGATGGCATCGAGGTGGACGAGGTCTACGTCGGCCATGCGCCCGCCGCGAATCCCCTCGGCACGTTCAGCTTCGACCGCCACACGCTTGAACGGTTCAAAGCGCTCCTGAAGGAGAGCTACACTGCCGCGGAACTCAGGCGGAAGCTTGGAGTCCTGAACCTAGACCAGATCAATCCATCGGACACGAAGGCCCTTGCCGCGCAGCTCGGTCAAAACGTTTCACTCAAGTTCGCGTGGAACGAGTTCCAAGCAAGAACGATCGCTGATTTCCTCTCCGAACTTAGGGACTACGCCCACGGTCTGAAGGAGGGCTTCCAGGTCGCCACCAACAACTACGCTGGCAACGGCAACATATACTTCCAGTTTCAAAGGCTCGGCATCAACCCGGAGGTGACGATCGAGGCCACTGACTACCTCCGCTCCGAGATGATCCATCGCACCTTCCCCCGCCTGCTCGACGGCAAGAAGCAGAGCAACAGCCCACTGTTCAAGTACCTCAGAAGCGTCGCCGGGGACAAGCCGATCGTGATCATCAACAACCGAGGGAGCATAGATGCCTCCGACGTGCCCCTTGTGTACAGGGCCATGGTCGCAGAGGCTACGGCGAACGGCGTGGCCCTGGCCGTCGAGTACGGCGCAGACCGGTTTCTCTCGGAATACTCCGCCTTCCTCAAGCAGCATCAGGATCTCCTCGTCGGTTCAAGGCCGGTGGGCCGGGTTGGGGTCCTGTGCTCGATGCGTCAGGCCTATGCCGACAGGTGCACCCTCGCGCTAACCGTATCGCGGATCTTGAGCGACAACCACATCCTGCACAGAATCATCCTGGACAGGGACCTCAAGCCAAGAACGCTCTCCGGCTACGCCGTCCTAATCCTGCCCTACGTTCCACTCATGACAAACCGGGAGATACGGCACGTTACCGAATTCGTCAGAAGCGGAGGCCGGATGGTCATCGTGGGGCGGACTGCCTCACTTGGGGAGTTCGGGATCCCGAGGGAGAAACCAGGATTCGCCGAAATACTCGGATCCGCATGGCCTGCGACGGTGAAGGAGGTCAAGTACCGGAAGGGCACGGCCATCTACATCCCGTACAATGGGGCGCCCTATTTCCAGGTCGACCCAAGCTTGGACCCGTCGACCGCCTTTCCCGATCTGGTGGACGCAATCACCTCGGCCGTCCGCGGGGCAAGCGGAGATCTCTTGGACGGGGACCTCAAAGGACCAAGCGCGGTTGAGTACAGCCTGATGCGCCTTTTGGACGGAAGGCTGGTAGTGCACCTGGTGAACTACCAGATTGGAGGCGGGAAGCTGACCCCCGCGGACAACCTAGAAGCCAGGGTCGCAATTGGAGACAGCATGCTCAGGAAGCTAACCCTCCTTTCACCCGATACGTGGGAGCAGAGGGAACTGGAAGAAGCCATGGAAGAGAAGAACGGGGGAAACTACGCGCTCTTCACAGTTCCCAGAATACGGATCTACGGCTTGGTTGTCATCGAGTGCTGCCCTGCCTAGCGCGAGTAGGACGGTAAGCCTCTCCATCGCCCTTGGCTGGCCCGTCTTGTTGGCGCGCGTTTGGGCAACAACGTGTGAAGATAGGACGGCAGGATGGTCGACACTGCGACAGGGAGACCAACAGGATTTATCAATAGATGAATATTGGCTTGCCGATGCGGAGGCCCATTCCCCGAGCTCTGCCAATTGCCGCGTTTGCTCTCTGCATCATCTCTTCCCAGATTGTCCCCTGCCGCGCCGATTCGGAAAGGATCAGTGTGCTTGTCATGGGGGGGATACTTGGATCGCGGATTGCCCGTCCTGGGTGCATTCCGCCAGGACCCCCTGGTGAGTTGCTCAATGGTGCCCTCGAACTTCCAGATGCCGGATTGGGACACACGACTCGTGAAGGAGATCGGAGGAAGGCGGGTGCGGCAGTACTTCCCCCGCTCAAGGACGGCCCTGGTGGAGACCTACGACTTCCTTCTCTTCGAGGATACATGGCTTGAGTGCTACAGGCCCGAGCAAGTAGGCGACATGGGCTATGCCATCGAAAAGAAGGGCCTGGGCGCGCTCGTCACGATGGGGAACAGCCTCTCGGGCCCGACTGCGTTTGGCTGGTATGGGTGGCAGCAATCCGTGCTGGAAAAACTGATGCCGATCGAACTCACACAGGAAATGAGCACCTCCCCTTCTGCGCGCTACGCCGGGTTCAGGATCAAGATCCTCACGGACGATCCCCCTGTCCTGGGAATGTTCAGGCAGTTCGGAATAGAGAACGTAGCTGGCACCGGCAACGCCTGGCTGAAACCAAGGCTGGGATCCACCACCTGGGCCGATATGGCGCATTCATATTCAAGTCCCACGGGAAGCAAGGCGTGGCTGGTCTCCTGGAAGACAGGCGACCAGGGCAGCCACTTCTGGATAGACGCCGACAACCTCTTCTCAACATGGTGGGATCCGTACAACAACGAGTATGCCCCCGATGTCCTCCTGAATATCCTCCTCCACTCGACGGGCAGGGAGCTGCCCGAGGACATCGTCATCATCCACACGATCAGGAGACAGTACTGGCTGTACACGCAGCACTCCTCCTACCTCCAATCCCTCTTCGTTTTCGTGGAGCGGCTCGGTGCGAACACGCTCAAGCTCACAGACCAGCTCAACCAGATAGACCAAGACAGGGAAGAGTCCTTTGGCCAGTTCCGAAACCAGCAATACGGGGAAGCCTTGGCCACGATACGTTCTACCATAGATCAGTTCGATGACCTTGAGAAGAAGACCTTC
>Ga0172366_10001017_pt1 | contig 21488 bp, 16 predicted proteins | sample LakKivSesite69cm_FD_114533 | JGI IMG/M metagenome (GOLD analysis project Ga0172366, IMG submission 114533) | Sediment microbial communities from Lake Kivu, Rwanda - Sediment site 69cm | ecosystem: Environmental > Aquatic > Freshwater > Lake > Sediment | place: Rwanda: Western Province, Lake...
CAGGGGATAGCCCCACAGGAAATAGCCGATTACCGAGAGCATCTGCCGGTTCATGGGAAAGCACGTAAGCACCTCGTCCGGCAGAGCATGTAAACGCCCATCCACAATGAGCAACTGGGCATCGCGCAGGTACGACCGGATGCTATCGGCCTCAGTTGGCGGAAGGGCCGCCTGGGCGATGTATCCGAAAAGCGCGCTGCACCCGGCAACGACGAGCGCCCGCTCGATGGCGTGTGCATCGTTCCACCACCGGCGAATATCACCGGCAACCGTTCGCCCGTCGCGCCATGCCGACGCGACGCCGAACGCCGCCATTGCGACAAAGAACCCAAGCAAGCCCCACAGCGCCGGGTCCCATCCGAAGGTCAGGCCGACAAATGCTGTCAGGATGCAAACAAGGGTCAGTCCGAGCGTCGCCGCAATGGGCAACCTCACATCTGACGAATCAATCGGACTTCCGATCAATCGCAGCGCGGCGTATCCCATCCCCGTAACTACCATCAGGCTAAGAACGAGGGAGCAGATGAGGAGGAAAAGCGGCATTATAATCCTCTCTATCGCGTCTATCGCTGGTGATCAGGTGCCCTCTTCCCATGAGGACAGGTACTTCACCTGTTCGTCAGTGAGCGTGTCAATCCTGATGCCCATCGCCTCCAGTTGCAGTTGAGCGACCTCCATGTCAATCTCTTTCGGCAACTGGTGCACCTTCGGCGCGAGCTTGCCCCTGTTCTTCACGCCGTATTCGACGGCCATCGCCTGGTTGCAGAAGGACATCGCCATCACCGTCGAAGGATGGCCCTCGGCGGCGGCAAGGTTCACGAGACGCCCTTCGCCGCAGAGGAAGACGACCTTATCGCCGAGGTCGTATTCGTCGAACATCGGGCGGATGTTCCGCGTCTTCCTGGCGATCTTCTTCAGCCCGGCAACGTCCACCTCGTTGTCGAAGTGCCCAGCATTGGCCAGGATTGCGCCGTCCTTCATCGTCCTGATGTGCTCGACGCTCACGACGTTCTTGTTGCCGGTGACGGTGACGAACACCTCGCCCACCTTCGCCGCTTCGGCAATCGGCATCACGAGGAAGCCGTCCATCGTCGCCTGAAGGGCGCGGAAGTGGTTCACCTCGGTGACGATCACCTTCGCGCCGAGGCCGCGTGCGCGGCTGGCGACGCCCTTGCCGCAGTTGCCGTAGCCGACCACCACGACCACCTTGCCCGCCAGCAGGATGTTCGTCGCCCGCAAGAGGCCATCGAGCGTGGATTGCCCCGTCCCGTAGTAATTATCCATGAGGTGCTTCGTGTCGCTCTCGTTCACGGCGAGCATCGGGTACTTGAGCGCGCCGTCCTTTTCCATCGCCAGGAGCCGGATGATGCCGGTGGTCGTCTCCTCGCATCCGCAGATCACGTCGGGGATGAGCCTGGGGTGCTTCGTGTGAATCTCGGAGACGAGGTCGCATCCGTCGTCAATCGTCACCTGCGGCTTGAACGCGATGACGCGGTTCAGGAAGTCGTAGTATTCCTCGCGGGTCTCGCCCTTGTGCGCGAAGACCTCGACGCCCTTCTCCCCGGCGAGCGCGGCGGCCACGTCGTCCTGCGTCGAGAGCGGGTTGCAGCCGGTGATGGACACCTCCGCGCCGCCCGCCACGAGCGTCTTCACGAGCACCGCCGTCTCCTTCGTGACGTGCAGCGCCATGCCCACCCGAACGCCCGCGAGCGGCTTTTCTCTGGCGAACCGCTCCTGAACCTTCAGCAGCGCGCCCATCTGACGCTCGGCCCACTCGATGTTGCGGTGGCCCTGATCGGCCAGCGCCGGGTTCTTCACCTTCGATCCCATACGGATTTCGCCTCCTGTGAGGTTGTCTTGGATTCTCGCTCCCACAAAGGGACGAGAGCACCGATGTCCTGTCTTTCATCAGGTACTAACCGGCGAATGGAGGATTCCTTTCGGGAGAGGAAGGAAATCCGTTCGCCCGACCGCGAACATCACGGGCAACGCGCCTGCGCTTCCATCCCTGTTTGCCCCGGCCTGTCGGCAGCTTCTATATTGCTATCGAACTCCGAACGAAAGGTAAGCGATGCTTCCTGATCGAGCCATGAGCCGACCACCAAGTCGTGCGACCACCGCGTCGTGAAAGGATTCTCCCATGCCTGCGAAAGTCACGAAGGTTGAACGATTCACGCTCGTCGTGCCAATCGTCGAGCGGGTCCGCCGGGAAATGGAGCGCGCCGACATCCACACCTGGGCGGAAGTGGAAATCTGCAAGGTCATCACCGACGTGGGGGTGGTCGGCTGGGGCGAGACGATCCAGAACTACACGTGGGGGCGTGTACGAGACGAACAGCGCGCCGTCGGCAGACCGCCCTTCGAGACGATGTGGGACGACAGCCTGGGCGCGGGGTTGCAGATGGCGCTGTTCGACGCGGCGGGGAAATTGGCCGGAGTGCCGGTGTATCGTCTATTGGGGAACAAGTGCCGCGAGTGGTGCCCCGTGTCGTTCTGGGACCACGACATGTCCCCGGAGAAGTACGCCATCGAGGCGAAAGTCGCCGCAGGACTGGGCTACACCTGCATGAAGATGAAGGCCCGGCCCTGGCACGACGTGCGCGAGACGATGCGGCTCATCAGCGAAGCCACGCCCGACCATTTCTCCATTGACGCCGACTGGAACGACTTCCTCCTCAACGTCTCGAACGCCGTGCCCGTCTTGCGCGAACTGGAAGAGACGTTCCCCAAGATCAAGATTTACGAAAGCCCCATGCGCATGGGCGACGCGAGCGGGAACCGCCTGCTCAGGGAGAAGATCAGGACCGCCATCGCGCACCACTACGGAGCCGTGCCGCCGCGCACCGCCGTCGAGATGGGCGTGTGCGACGGGTTTGTGATCGGCGGCGGCGTCTCGCGCACCCTCACGGATGGGACCTTCTCGGCGACCGTCCACATGCCGTTCTTCCTCCAGATGGTGGGCACGGGCCTCACGACGAGCATGAGCCTGCACCTGGGGGCGGTGCTCACTCATGCCCAGTGGCCCGCCGTCAATTGCCACGAACTCTACGAGCACAACCTGCTCACCAAACGCATCGAAATCCTCGGCGGGCACGCACGAGTGCCGGAGGAGCCGGGCCTTGGCGTCGAGGTGGACGAGAACGCGCTTGAGAAGTACCGCGTGGAGAAGGCGGACTTCACGCTGCCCCGGCATCTCATCAAGGTCAGGCGCGCCTGCGGAGTCACCCTCTATTTCGTGAATCATCTCCGCCAGCAGTGGGCGTTCTACGCGCAGGCGAACCAGCCGGTGACCGAATGGGGCAACCGCACCGAACTCATCGCGGACGACGGCAGCGCCGAGTTCGACAAGCTCTATGCGCGGGCTTCCGTGAGTCCAATCATCACCATCGAGTGAGGGTATCCGGTCAACAAGCCGCCAACGTATACGATCCGTCAGGAGATTCGCCATGCCGCTTTCAGGCAAGAAAGCACTCATCACCGGCGCACGGCGCAGCATCGGGCGGGGCATTGCGCTCGCGCTCGCAGAGGCGGGGTGCGACATCGGGATCAACGACCTCGAACGCGACGCCGACGCCCAGGAGACGCTCCGGCTCATCCGCAAGGCCGGGCAAACCGCGGAGTTCTTCCGGGCCGACATCTCCGACGCCGCTCAGGTGAAGGCCATGATCGGCAGCTTCATCGAGCGATTTGGGCGCATTGACATCCTCGTCAACAACGCCTATTACGCGGAGCACGTGCCGTTCCTGAACATCTCGGAGGCGCTCTGGGACCGAACCCTTGATGTCTGTCTGAAGGGCTACTTTCTGTGCAGCCAGCACGCGGCCAGGGCCATGGTCGCGCAGGGAGAGGGAGGCTCCATCGTGAGCATCTCCTCGGTGCACGCCCGGCGCGTGTGGCCGCACGATACCTGCTACGGCGTGGCCAAAGCCGGTATTCTCAGACTGACGGAAACCATGGCGGTGGACCTCGGCGCGCATGGGATCCGCTGCAATGCGATCCTGCCCGGCTATGTGGATGCCGGGCATGGCTTCGGCACCGCTCCGCCTGCTCTCGGCAGCATCCCGGAAAGTTGGCACGGCTTCATCCCGGCCCGTCGCAAGGCAACGCCCGAGGACATTGGGCGGGCTGTCGCGTTTCTCTGCTCGTCGGCGGCCCAAAACATCACCGGCGCCTCTCTCTCGGTGGATGGCGGGCTGCTTGTCACGGGAGTACCTTCGTAATGCGGGCCGCACACCGGGCGAGGAGACAATAGCGGTCGGGCTTCGCTGCGCGCTTCGCGGCGGGTTCCATAATTCGCACCTTTTCCGTACCTATTGTACGGCGGCGTGCGGCGTCGGGAGGGCCGTGCGGTGCGGGCGGAGGGCGTACGCATGGGTACAGGGGATGTACTGACCAGTCCTCCGCGAAAGAAACGCTTTGTGCGCGAGAGACCGTTTCACCGGGGCAAAAACTGCACGATCTCTCCCTTTTTCGTCCGGCACATCGCTTGCACTCGCCCTAGGAGTGCACTGGCGAGGTGAGATGGGCCATGGTGAGATACATGACGATACAGGCTGCGCTTCTGACGGCTTTGCTGCTGGGCGGAGCGTTCTCCCCCCGTCCGGCATCGGCTCAGTCGCCTCACGACATGAGCGAAGCCGCGCAGGTGGATATGCTCCTGGGCGCTGTCATGAATCGGTGGCAGCAGTCCTGGGAGATGAACCGGCGCACGGACAACGCCGAAGTGCGGTCGCTCCTGACGCACGCCAGATCGTTGCTTGACGAGGCGCGTGCGGCGCGTCAGAGGGGCGATTTGGTCCGTGCACGGCTCATGGCCGAATCGGCGAGCGGTCTCATCGAGCGCGCCGACCAGCTCATGCGCCTGCGCGATCAGCAGGGCACGCCGCAGCAGGTTGAGCAGGCGCTCCGCGAGGCGAATGACGTGCTTGGCCGTTTGCGTCAGCAGGGACCAATGGGTCCGCGTGGGATGCAGGTGGAGAAGCTCATCCAGCAGGCGCGGCAGGCCGCGCTGGAGGGGCATCCTGAGGTCGCTCTCCGGCTTTCGCTCATGGCCCAGGAAGAGAGTCGCCGCGCATGGCACGAGGCGATGCAGTCGCAGATGATGATCCAGCGCAGCGCGGTGCTCGAAACGATGGTTGAGCCGCTCGTGGAGCGTGCCTCCCGCCTCGCCCAGGCGCGGAACGACGAACAGATGTCGCGGGTGGCCTCCCATGCACAGGAGCACCTTCGGATGGCCCGGCAACTGGATGTGAAAACCCAGGCCGGGCCGAAGGCGCGGCTGCTTGAGTCGGCGATGCGCGAAGCGGAACTTGTCCTCAGGACGCTTGACGAGGCCGGGTACGCCCAGCATCGGGCAGCGCGGGTCATCGCGGAAGCCCAGGCCGCGCTCGACCGCGCCGCCGAAGTGGCGAACGACCAGGACGACGCCGACATGACCGCCCTGCTTGCACAGGGCCGGAGCGCGCTCGCGCAGGCGAACGAAAAGCTGAACGCCGGGGACACGCAGGCAGCAGAGACGCTCGGCGAACAGGCGCGCAGAACCGCTCAGAAGATAATCCGCGATGCGCTCGGCCCACTCACGGAGGACCGCGTGAAGGAGGCCATTGCGCGGACAGATCAGGTGCTCGCGCAGGCGGCAGGCGTGAGCAACGAAGATGCGCGGGCCATCCTGGCAAACGCCCTGGCCCGACAGGCCGAGGCGCGGCAATTGCTCGCCGAAGGCAACCTGCGGCGTGCGCTTGCACAGACCCGTGTCGCGGCGCGGCTCGCGCAACGAGCGTACGACCTCGATCAGAAGCAGTGATAGCCCCTCAAAGACCTTCCGACGGGGTTGCGAACCATGAGCTTGCAACCCGCGCGATCTCTTCGTTTCAGGCGCGGCACTATGCCGAGAAGTCCCTTCTTTTGCCTCCTCTCGCTTCTCATCTTCGGCATGATCGCCTGCGGTGCGTACGCCCCACCTACCTCACCTCCCTCCTCGAAGACACTGGCCTCGCCCGGAACAGAATCATCCCACCGTGAGTCGGACATGTCGTATGACGACGTGGAACTCATGCGGATGGCGTATGCGCTCGCCAGGAAATCCGCCACACCGGACGCGCCGCTCACCGTGCAGGCCGACGCGCTCGCTGCCGAAGCGGAGACGCAGGCGATCCTCGGCGCGAAGGACGAGGCGATTTCCCTCTGGGCCGAAGCGCTCTCCCTCTTGGAGAGCTCCGCTCCCGATACTACTCTTCACCCTCCGGAACCTCCGCCGCAGCCCACAAGGTAAGCGACGGGAAATCCGTCGGATGGGAAGCGGCGTTGAGAGTTCATGGCTCTATTGAAAACCTCTGCGACCGGCCTCTTCGGTCCTGTTGCACAATCTCTTGGGCAGACGGGAATGCCTGCCCCACCGATACTCTTGCGGTTTTGAGATGGGTGAGGGCAGACGTTATTGTCTGCCCAAGACATTCTTGTCTGCCTGAATGTAGGTTCTCAACAAAGCCAGAGTTCACCTGACGTGCTCATCAGCCCATGAGGGATCATGGCGCATCGCATCGTGACGTTCGCATTCGTCCTCGCGCTGGCGACAGCGTCCGACGCCCTGGAATGGCGCATTCACACGGGTACGGACCTCATCGGCGAACGGTTCCAGCTCATCGAGAGCGACACTCTCGACCTCACCACCGAATTTCGCGGCCAGCTTCAAACCCGGTGGACCTACGACGGAGCGCGATGGGGGGACGTTGAGCTTGACCACCGGGTCGGCATCGGCACGCAGGCGCTGCGGCACGACATGTTCGGCAACGCTGTCTGGCAGGCGAACAACGCCTGGCGCGTGACGATGCGCGGCAATTCGCACGCACGGTACTACCTCGATACCGCCGACGGATCGCGGAGCAATTTCGCCCAGGGATGGGCGCAGGTCCTCCTTCAGCGAATCCCCGAAGACCTCTTCGGCGGACTTTCCGAGTTCGATGGAAGCCCCACATGGGGCATTGACCAGGGGATCGAAGGGACGGCGTACGGGAACCGTTCCCCGGTGTTCCTCAACGGCGTGCGCCACTGGCACGGGTTTGTCGTGGACAGGCGGCGCTCGTTCGATTTTTTTGGCGGTCGCTGCGTCCTTGAGCATGAGCATCTGCCCGATTCGACCGCGCTCGACTACTGGGGAGTCGTCGGCGACGCGTACGGCACGTGGTCGCCCTCGTTCCCGTGGGACCTTTCAGGGGACCTCTCGTTCCTCGCACGGCGTTATCGAGAGCCTTCCCTGCGCCCTCATCAGACCGAGCTTGACGCGCACCTGCGTGCAGCGTGGCGATTCACCCCGATGTGGTCCTTAGAGGCCAACCCCGCCTTCCGGCTCTCTCGTTACGACCACCCAAGCTCTGCCGCCTCGCTCGACACCATCTACTACGACGCCGTGCGGTGTGAGCCTGCGTTCGAGCTTGTCTGGTGGCCGGACTGGGGGTCGGTGCGGGCCGGTCCGAAAGCGGGGTGGCAGCGCTCCAGCACGTTTCGAGGGGAGGATTACTCTCAGTGGGGTGCGCAGATGGGGGTCAATCTGTTTTCGCTGCAATGGGGGTTCTTCGATCTGACGGCGGAGGTCGGGCGGCGCAACTACCGCTACGACGAGGAGGCGCTCTTCAGCGATTACACCTTCTGGGACGCGACGCTCCTCCTCACCGGCCATCTCCCCTGGGCGCTGCAAGTTGATGCGTTCCTCATCCTGCGCTCGGAATATCACCGGGACGCGCTGGATAACTCCCGCAGCGTGCTCCTCACCGTTGATCTTTCGCGGACGCTCGGCAGATAAGAGGCATAGCTCTGCCCGTACGTCCGGCGGAACACCACGAACGGCCCCGGCGGGTACACTCCCGCGTGAACGCGGAAGGAGACGCTCGTTTCCGCCGTGTAGCGCTCCCTGAGCACCGCCGGAAGCACACCCCCGATGTTGAGGGCAACCCATGGAGCACGGACCGACTCCAGCACCTGCTCAAGCGGCAGCCTTCGTATCGGCCTCCGGGTGAGGTCGAGCACGGGATGCCCGGAGAAATAACTGATTGCGCCGGGGGCGGTGGTGACAATCACTTCGCCGCGAAGGGCGTGTTCGGCAAGCCATACACCGGCTTTCTCGCCCACCTGCACGGTGTTTTCCACCTGCCATGCCGAAAGGCAGCGCATCTGCCAGAGGCTCGGCCCGGAGATGAGCATGTAGAAGGCGAGCAGCACAAGCGCAAGCCGCCCGCCGCTCAGGAAGCCGGTCGTGACCTGCGCGGCCACGTACTCGACGCCCACCGCCGCAAGCACGAAGATCGCCGGGAGACTCACGAACAACAGCCGACCGAACACGCCCGGCTCCGGCAGGAGAAAGCCCAGCACAAGCGCGGGCAGCACCGCCGCGAGCCAGAGCAAACGACCATTCCGTCGCACCCTCCAGACGCCGAGCGCGGCAAACGCCGCAAGCAGCATCGGGTGCGCCCCACCGACGAACGTCAGACCGATCAGGCGCAGGTAGTGCCGCATCCAGACGGTCCACCCCCAAAACGAGGGGAACTCGAACGCTCCGCCGGGAAACGGCGAGGACCACCCTGAGACGAAGAGGTTCCACGCGGCGTACGGCAGGAGGAATACGGCTGCGGCGAGCGCACGTGCGCCCCATCGTTCGCGGGTTGCGACGAAGGTCCCCAGGAGGACGACGAGCGCGCCGGGCGTCGCCCAGAGGGAAAGCCCCATGAACAGCGTCCCCTTGATCGGTCTAGAGTAGGCGAACGCGACGAGGCCGAGCGTCACGAGCGCCACGCCCCACGCAAGCCCCGCGCCAGAGACGCCCATCCACACGAGCGTCGACGAGAGCGGCAGCATGAGCGCGATGCCGAGCAGCGCGAACGGCCCCGTGCCGGGAATTGCCCGCACGAGCTTGAGACACCCCCACCCGACGAGAGAAAGCGCGACGAGGCTGAGGAGCTTGGCGGCGAGGACTACCTGAGCGGTGTCCTGCCGCGCAAGCGCGTCGAGCGCTCCGAGAAAGAGGGCATATCCGGGGCTTTCGGAGGCGCTGGCGGCGGGGTGGACGCTGCTGCTGAAGAGGCTCCTGCCGACTGCAAGGTCGAGCCACCCACCGTCGAGCGGCATCCCGAACGTGTGGGCGACGCCCTTCTCGTAGATGAGGAAAGACGCGGTGGCAAGCGCGAGCAGGACGAGCATCAGGACGGAAAGCAGACCCTCCGACGGAAGCGCACCCCACCATCGGACGAGCCACCGGGCAAACGATAGTTTGGCCGCCGAGCCTTGGGAAGAGGATTCATCGTGCATTGACGAAAGGAGGTTGCTTCGGTGTGCCCTCTATCGGACGCGCCGCGCTGCATGTTCGGCGACGATATCGGCGTAGGGCGAATCTCGTGTTCGCCCCGATGCATGAAATATACACGCGGTTCTCAGTCTCTGAAGTCGTCGGGGTTGATATTGTGGCGTTCGAGGAGGCGGTAGAGGCTTTTCCGTTCCATGCCCAGCGAGAGAGAAGCCTGTCTCACGTTGCCGCTATAGCGCGATAACAGCCGCATGAGATAGCGCCGCTCGAACGAATCGAGCACCTGCTGTCGCGCCTCCGGCAAGGGCATGTCGTACAGCACCGCGTCGGCGTCGTCGGCAACCTGCGGCGCGGCAGAACCCTGGAGATCACGCGGGAGATCGGCAAGCGTGATCCGGTCGCCTTCGCAGAGCGCGACCGCCCGCTCGATGACGTGCTGCAACTGCCGCACGTTGCCCGGCCATCGGTACGCCGTGAGCCGTTCGAGCACCTCGTCGGCAAACCCGGTGATGTGCTTCTCGCACTCACGGCTGAAGAGATCGAGGAAGTGCATCGCCAGCAACGCCACGTCGCCGTTGCGCTCCCTGAGCGGCGGAACAGTGAGGGAGAAGGTGTTCAGGCGGTAGTACAGGTCCTCGCGCAGAAGCCCTTCGCCGAGGAGCATCTCCGCACGCCGGTTCGTCGCGCTGATGACGCGCACGTCAATGGGGACCTCCTGCCGCCCGCCGACCCTACGCACCCGACGCTCCTCAAGCGCACGCAGGAGCTTGGGCTGGAGGTGCAACGGCAGGTCGCCGATCTCGTCGAGGAAGAAGACTCCGGAGTTCGCCGACTCCAACAGCCCCGGCCTCTTCTCGTGCGCGCCGGTGAACGCTCCCTTTTCGTGGCCGAAGAGCTCGCTCTCCACGAGATGGTCCGGCAGCGCGCCGCAATTGAGCGCGACGAATGGGCCGTTCCTGCGGAGGGAATGCGCGTGGATGGCGCGTGCGACAAGCTCCTTGCCGGTGCCGCTTTCGCCGAGGACGAGCACGCTGCCGTTCGACCCGGCGGCGCTCGCGATCTGCTCCAGAAGCGCGCGCATCGCCGGGGAGCGTCCGATGATGCCGTCCCGCTCGCCGACTTCCGCGAGCGCGTTCCGCAGGTTGCGGTTCTCTTCCGCGAGAGCCACCCGCGATTCGGCGCGTTCGACGGCATTCAGCAATTGCTCTGCGGAGAACGGCTTGGTGAGGAAATCGAACGCGCCGCCTTTCATCGTCTCCACAGCCCGCTCCACCGTGCCAAACGCGGTCATGATGATGACCAGCGTCTTCGGAGAGTTCGCGGTGATCTCTCTCAGGAGGCCGACCCCGTCCATGCGCGGCATACGGATATCTGCAAGCACGACGTGAGGCGCGACCTGTGCGATGAGATCGCACGCTTCCGCGCCGTTTCCGGCGAGATGAACCGTGTAGCCCGCCCGCGCCAGAATCTTCCGGCAACTGGCGAGCAGGTCCGGATCGTCATCCACGACGAGGATGGTGGGGCGTTCCCTCTCGCTCATGGTTCTGCAACCCTTTCCAGGTCCCCCGCGTTGACCGGCAGCCGCACCGTCACGGTCGTTCCCTCCTCCGGTCGGCTTTCGACGTTGATCCTCCCCCCGTGCGCGGAAACGATGCCATAGCTGATGCTCAGGCCCAGGCCCGTGCCCTCCCCCACGTCTTTCGTGGTGTAGAACGGGTCGAATATGCGCTCCAGATCGGCCTCAGGGATGCCCTTCCCCCAGTCCCGCACCCAAATCTCTACCCCGTCGTCATGCACACGGGTTCTTATGACGACCGTACCGTTCGGCGAGGAGGCGTCAATGGCGTTGTTGAGCAGATTCACCACCACCTGCTCCAGATGGGTCTTGTTGGCCGAAATGCGCGGCAGGTGCGGTGCGTCCTCCCGCTTCAGAGTCAGGGCCTTTTTGCGGGCGTGGTGTTCCACGAGCACGCACGCGCTGGTGATGACCTCGCCGAGGTCCACCGCGCTCCGCTCGGCGGTCGAGCAGCGCGAGAAGGTGAGGAGCTCCTGCGTGATGAGGTTGACCCGCGCCGCCTGGCGCTGGATGGCCGCCACGTCCTCCTTAAGGCTCTCCGGCAGGTTGAGTTCCCGGATGTCCGCCATGATGCTGTCGCAGCGCAGCCGTATCGTCGCCAGAGGGTTGTTGATCTCGTGCGCGATGCCGCTCGCCAGTTGCCCGATGGAGGCAAGCTTGCTCGACTGGAGCAATTGCGCCTGGAGGCGGCGTTCCTCGGTCACGTCGTGCGCCAGTTCCATCACCGTAGGGCCGTCTCCGTTGGAAGTGTGGACGCGCACGACGGTCGTCTCCAAGAATCGTTCGTCTCGTGTGCCGGGACGCAGAGTGCACATGTGGCGGCTGATCGGTTTGTCGTTCCTGGAGAGCACGCACTCCTCGCACGGCCCCGGAGCTCCAAACACCGCGAAGCAGGTCTCCCCGACGATCTCTTCCGCCGGACACCCGATCATGTCCGCCATCATTGGGTTGACCGCCACGACCTTCCGATCCGGGCCGATCTGGAGCACGCCGACGGGCGTATTGTGGAACATCGCCTCCAGTTGCCGCGTGCGTTCGACGATGATCTCCTCCAACTGCCTCTGGGCGATGCGGAGCTTCTTCGCCATCGTCTCGAAGGCGTGCGTGAGCGTGCCGACTTCATCTTTGCGGGAGATGAAGAACGATGGGGGAGGTCCCCCCTCGGCAATGCGCTCCGCCGCTTCCGCAACGCGGGTGACCGGATCGGTGATCGCCAGGACACATGCCCAGAGCACCGCCGAGGTGAGCAGCACGCCGAGGATGATGAACCAGAGGTAGCGCCTTTGAGCCTGCGCCAGGGTTTCCTGCACGGCGCGGTCGGTGTAGCTGATGCCGATGTCGGTGGCCGAGCGGAAGAGCTGCACGCGCTGCCAGGTGGTGTACCGGTGCGCGCCGCCGCCGAGTGCTGTCACCGAATCCGACGGAACCGCGCCGGAAACCGGCCGCATCTCCACCAATACCACGTCGGGAGCACGGCTGACGACGCGGACAAGGTCGCGGTAATACTCCTGTTCGCCGGTGAGCGCCATTTGCAGGTATGCCGCGCCGAGCAGCCTGAGATGAGCGCGGGCTTCGGCGTGCATCCCTTGCTCGGCGACCTTCCGCACCGACGAGAGATTCACGCACATCGCCACGAGGAAGACGCAGACCTCGACGAATACCACAGGGACGATGATCTTGTACCGCAAAGGGAGGTCGCTCACCTTCGCGAACCATCTTCGCCACGTGGCCACGCTCTTGCCTCCTGGGAACGGCTGCTGCGAGGGGTCTCCGGCTTTTCCGTGCGGATATCGCCGAGCCAGGCTCACGTCCGTCGCCATCGCGCATACCAAATCACGAATGACTGATCACCCGGCACAACGGGAGATGAGTCGGCTCCATGAACGCTCATGGAGCGCGCCATCTAGATAAATATAGCGTGCGCCACGCGGCGAGTTCCCGTGCAAGGGTCGCGCCGTGTGCCGCGCAGCACCTCGCTGAATATCAGGAGACTTCATCCCTCAAGCTTGACACTTCCAAGGAATCTTCCGTACCGTATGGGGTGTTGAAACGCAAAGTTGCAGGCGCACCCCATACACTCTCTTCAGATAGTATGAGTATATGCTCAGCATGTCGAATCCGACAACTGTCCGCAGCGTGATGCCCCGTCGGCGCACAATGGTGCTCCTCATCGGCATGGTCGTGGGTCTGATGGGGGGAGTGGCGTCTCCGGAGCAGGCCGAGTTTGGCGAACCGGGGCCGGACACGTTCATGGTCAACGGCGTGGAGATTCGCGGCATAGAGCGCGTCGTGCAGGTGAAGCCTCAATACCGCACCGCCGGGGGGTTGGCCGAACTGAGGAACGCATTTGAGGGCGACACGCAGGATGAGATCGTGTTCATGCTCCCCGACAGCACCCTCTGGCTGGCGTACGGCAGGCACATCAACCTCTATACCAGGACGGTTGACAGGATCGAAACGGCGTCGTACGGGGGTGTGCCCGTACACGTGCTCATCCTTGACGACGAGGTCTGGGAATCGGATTCGCGGGTTGTGCTGGGGCGAGGCATGGCGTTGCTGCTTGTGGCGATTGTGCTTCTGGGCCTTACCGGCGGGATCATCCTCGGCTACATCGTCCGGCGCAATCTGGGCAGCTTCAGCCATGGTCCGCTCGTTGACCGTGCGATTTATGGGCTGATCATCGGCATCGTCGTGGCCCTGCTCGTCTACGGCCTGAGCAACCGCAAACTCGATCTCCGAGGGCTTTTCAAAGGACTCTCCAGCGAAGAATTCGCGCCGTACACGGTCACTCCGCCGAGCGACTGATGCGGTCGGCCCGCCGAACGCGGCTGAGCACCGGCGGCAGGAGCACGAGCGCGAACACCGTCTGCGGGATAATATAGGTGGCGTTGTACGCCGCCGAGTACACCCAGAGGCTTTCCCCTACCGGCGCGTACGCCGCAAAGAAGACCACCCCGGAGACGACGTGCAGGCCGAACTTCACCGCGCTACCTGCAAGCACCCCCAGACCGACGGCCCCGACGGCCAGATACCGCGCCAAAAGAGCGACCCCCAGGAGCGCCACGAGGAGCATGAACGTGTTCCCGAACCAGCGCATCTGCTCGGCGCGAACCGTCTGCACCGCCTGACTCAGCCACTGGCGGGCGGATTCGCCGTGCGCGGTGATCTTGCCGAGCGTATCAACCGTGCCGTCGCTCCGGGCGCGCAGGCTAAGTATCTCGCTTTCCACGTCGCCGAATGTCGTGTCGGGACGGGTCCGCACGACGGTCTGCCAGTCGCCGGACCGGGCGAGGACGACCTCATTCGTCCGGCTGATCCGGTTCAGTTCGAGCCACTGCAACCCGGCGACCACGACAAGCACCAACCCGCCGACGACCGAGAGGCCGATCTTCAGCATCCGTTTGGAATCCGTCTGCCTCAGGAAACCCGCAAGGCCGCACGCGCCCATCGCCAGAGGGTAATCGAGGAGCACTTGAAGCGGATGCACCGCGAAGGGACGAAGGAGGAGCTGGATGAGGCCCGAGAGCGCACCCGCGCTCACCCCGACCCCGGCTCCGCGCCAGAACGCGACGTAGAAGATGGGAAGCGTATCGAGCGTGACCGACCCGCCCTGCGGCAACTCGAACAGGCGAAGGAAGCTGAGCGCCGTGCTCAGGGCTGCGGCTACGGACACAATCACGAGATCGCGGGTGGTCATTGTCCGGTTGCGGCCTCCGCCTTCGGGGTCCCCTTTTCTCCCCGAATCACAATGAGCACCTTGCTGATCCGTTGCGCGTCCACGCTCTTGACGATGAAGGTGAACGGGCCATATTCCGTCTGCGCGCCCGGCTCTGGTATCGCGGAGAACTGGTGATAGAGGAACCCACCGAGGGTTTCGTAGCCCTCCTCGTCGGGCAGGCTGCCGCCGAGAAGCTCGTTCAGGTCGGCGATGTCCATGCTTGCATCCACCTCCACCTGGCATTCGTTGATCCAGGTGTAGGGGAGTTCCTCTTCCTCGTCGTATTCGTCCTGAATCTCGCCGACGATCTCTTCGAGGATGTCTTCCATCGTGATCAGCCCTGCCGTGCCGCCGTACTCGTCAACGACGATGGCCATGTGCTTCTTCTCGCGGCGAAGCTCGCGCAGAAGGTCATCGAGCTTCTTCGTCATCGGGACAAAGAGCACCGACGACTCCCGCACGAACTTGTCCGCCGTGCTCGCGTCCACGTCGTACGGTTCGCCCGACACAATCGCCCGGAGCGCGTCTTTGGCGTGCACGATGCCGACGATGTGGTCGAGCCGTTCGCTGTACACCGGGATGCGCGAGTGCTGCGTCTCGGCGAAAAGCGCGAGCAACTCGCCGAGCGACTTCGTGCGCTCGATGGCCACCACATCTACGCGGGGGACCATCACCTCCCGGACCGTCCTCTCGCCGATGTACATGATCGAGCTGATCATATCTCGCTTGTCGGCTTCGAGGATGCCATCCGCCTCATCGTTCTCGACGAGCGCGATGAGGGCTTCTTCGCGGGCCTCTTTGTTTTCGGGCTGATGAGCGAGGTAGACAAGGAATCGGTCGAGCGGCCAGATGAGCGGCCAGCAGATGATCGTCCAGAGGAAGATGAGCGGCGCGGCGAACCTGACCTTCCTGGGGCCGATGTCTTCGGCGGTCTTCAATCCGGGGACGATGAAGTGGAAGGCGGCAAGCGGCATCAGCCCAAGGAACCCGGCGATGAGGTAGGCTGCTGCCGTCGGCAAAAGGCCAAGCGCGCCCCAGCGACCGGCTTCGAGGAAGACGACCGCGATGATCGCAAGACTGGCGACCAACCGTCCGATTCCGAGCGCGAGCGCGACGCGCCTTTTCGTCGCGGTGTGCCCCAGGAAATGAACGCCCCAGGGTCGGGTTTGTTCGAGAAGACGCTCCAGGGCGGCCTGCGGACGCACGGCCAACAAGCGCTCCATGCGGGCAAACAGCCATGCACTCACCACAAACGCGCCATACGCTAGGAACGCCCAGGTACTGTAAGGATCATCCACTTCTCGTTCGACTCCTTGTTCATGAGGGAAGGCGACGCGCCGTCCTGCCAGTGGGCAAGCCAGCGACGGGTCGCCGCAGCCATCCGCCGACCGTCCGCCGGAGAATGGTGGTCATAGCCCGCCAGATGGAGCGCGCCATGGACCACGAGACGCGCCAGCTCTTCCGAGAACGCGCATCCGGCCTCCTCCGCCTGAGCACGTGCAGCGTCCACGCTTATATAGATTTCGCCCTCGATTTCATCGGGGGTGTCCGAAAGATCGAACGAGAGCACGTCGGTGGGACGGTCGTTCCCCCGGAAATCCCGGTTCAGCGCACGAATACGGTCGGTTCCGACCAGGATGACGCCGATCTGCCCGCCGCGTCCGGGTTGTTCGGTCTGCCAGAGAGCGGAGAGAGTCCTGCCGAAAGCGTGTCGCCATCCTTTCGCCAGCGAGCGTACGCGCGGTTTCGCCTCAGAGTCAACCACGAAGTGCAGGTCCGGGGGCGTCGCCGGTGAGAGCGAGTGCGACGGAATGTCTTCGTTCATGACAATAATCCCATGCTGAGCACGGCACTTTCGTGCCTGCCCATTGTAAGATACGAACAACGGTCGCTCAAGGGGAGTTCTTGGACCGCACCGCCTCTTCAGAGGGTTCGGAGGCGGGGGGAAGTGACTCGGACTCCGGCATGACCTGCTCGGCCTCTCCTTTTCTGCCGGTCGGGGCAGGTCCCTCACCGGCTTCGTCAGGATGAGGTGCGGGGGCTTTCGGGTATTCGATGCGGCGGTGGAGCGCTCCGACGAGCACGGGCAGGAAGCTCTTCTCGATGAGGTCCAGGTCGCGCAGAGTGAGGTTGCACTCGTCAAACTGGCCGTCGTCGAGGCGTTCTTTGATGAGTTGGTGCACCAGGCCCTGCACCCGCGAGGGCGTCCGGTTGTGCAGCGAACGCACCGCCGCCTCCACCGCGTCCGCCATCATGAGGATGGCCGCTTCTTTGCTCTGCGGCTTGGGGCCGGGGTAGCGGAAGGCTTCCTCGCGGACGTTTTCCGCGCCGTACATGCTCTGCGCCTTCCGGTAGAAATAGGTCATGAGGAGCGTGCCATGGTGCTGCGGAATGAAGTCGACGATCTGCTTCGGCAGGCCCACCCGTTCGGCGAGTTCGATCCCGTCTTTCACGTGCGCGGCGACGACGAGCGCGCTCATCTGCGGGGAAAGCTTGTCGTGAGGATTCCGCACGTACAACTGGTTTTCCACGAAGTGATCGGGGCGCTGCATCTTTCCGATGTCGTGGTAGTACGATCCCACGCGCACGAGCAGGGGGTTTGCGCCGATTGCCTCGGCGGCCTTCTCGGTGAGGTTGGCGATGATGATGCTGTGCGTGTAGGTCCCCGGCGCTCTCAGGGAAAGCTCGCGCAGGAGAGGCGAGTTCAGGTCGGAAAGCTCAAGGAGCGTCATGCTGGTGGTGATGGTGAAGAACTTCTCGCAGACGATGAGCAGGCCCATGGCGAGGATCGGCACGGCCACCCCGTTCACCGCCCCCGGCCAGCCATGCTCCCACATGGCGGCGACGCTCGTGCCCTGCGTGGTGTCAATCGCCACAATCGTCCCGACGATGCCGACCGGCAGGAAGAACATGGAGCGGAGAAACTGGTTGCGGTTCCGCACGTTCCGCACGCTGAACGCGGCGATGACTGCCGCGACGGCGTTGACGAGCACGACCCGGTAGTCAAATCCGAGGATCGCCCCGGCGAGGAGTATGGCCCCACCAGAGAGCGCAAGCCCCACTTCCGCGTTGAAGAGGATCGTGCCGAGCATGGCCGTAAGCGCAAGGGGGACGATGGCAGTGGGGACTGAGGGGTTCACCGCCGCGAAGGACGCCACCGTCAGAGGGAGCCACACCAGCAACATGCACAGGAGAAACCAGCCCGGCTGCGACCAGACCGCAGGATGGAACTCGCGCAGGTAAACCCCGATCATGAGCACGACCGCCGCCACGAGCGCAACCCGCCCGACCCACTGGATGATCGGCTGCCATCGGTACGTCTCTCTCTGGCGCTGCCGTTGAGCTTCCATCAACGAGAGCAGTTCGTTGATGTCCTCCGAGGTGAGCACCGCGTGGCTTTCGATGAAACGCTCGTCCTTGAAGATCGTGCGCTTGTAGAGCGCGACGTTCGCCGCAGCCTTCGTCTGACGAGTGATCGTCTCCTGCCGGTCGTATTCGAGGTTCGGTCCTATCGCAGTGTCGAGCAGATTATGCAGGGAGCGCAGGCCTTCGGAAGAGAGCTGCACCCCTATTGCCATCGCCTTGCGGGCGATCATCTGGCTGAGTTCGTCCCGCACCTGCTCGATGCTCCGGAGGGTGTTGAAGAGGGCGGAGTATTCGGTGGTGTCGTCCCGAACGACGGTAACCTGTTCGGGCAACGGCGAGACTCCGCCGAGCTTATCGGACCGGCGTTTGAAGAGATCCTCAAGCTGCGCGGCGTCGTCAACCGAGAGCACCCCTTCCCCGTAGATCGTCCTGAGGACATCCGGGGCGATCTGGCGGGCGATGGCGATGTTGTTACGGCCGTCGGAGTTCAGCCAGTGGAGGGTCTGCCCATACAATCGTCCGCGAGCGTGAAACGCGCTGTCCTCCGCCACGCCGCCGGATTCGTCCACCGTTTTGAGGAAGCGCATGAGCCGCGCCTCTTCTTCGGAGCCGACCGCGCTCAGTCGCACCACCGGGGCGACGCTACTGCGGGCGCGGGCGCGCTCTTGGTCCAACTCGACATCGTTTTTCCGCACGTTGAACGAAAAGGGGGCGATGACCTCGCGCGGCGCGACCATCCCTTCCCGCCAACTGCTGAACTCCGTCGTCCGTTCCTGAGGAAAGAGCCAGGTGAGCATGGCCACTGCGCCGAGGGCGATGAGCACGCGAAGGAAGCGACGGGCGAATGTACGAGTTCGAGGGGATTTCTCCAGACGCTTGCCCAGCGAATGGCGAAAGCGCGATTCGGACCTCTCTCGTCCGATCAGACGCTGGAGTCGTTCCCACATACCGAGGATTCCTCGTGGAGGGGAGCGGAGGGCTGTTCCTCGCCGTCGCCGGAATTCCCTTCGGACCACTCCTGCCCTCGCTCGTGCCGGTCGTAGGCGCGAATGATGAGTTGCACGAGGCGGTGACGCACGACATCGCGCTCGCTCAGCATGACGAAGGCGATGCCCTTGATGCCCGCGAGGACGTGCTGCGCGTCAATCAACCCGCTTACGACGTTGCTCGGCAGGTCAATCTGGGTGATGTCGCCGGTGATGATCGCCTTCGCCTCCGCGCCCAGGCGCGTCAGGAACATCTTCATCTGCTTGGTAGTGGTATTCTGCGCCTCGTCGAGGATCACGAACGCCCTGTTGAGCGTCCGCCCGCGCATGAAGGCCAACGGCACGATTTCGATGACGTGGGTGTCCAGATAGTGCTTCAGCTTATCCGGCGGGATCATCTCGTAGAGCGCGTCGTACAGAGGCCGAAGATACGGGTCAACCTTCTCCTTGAGGTCGCCGGGCAGGAAGCCGAGGCTCTCGCCTGCCTCGACCGCCGGACGGGCGAGGACAAGCCGCGTCACCTCGCGGCGTTTGAGCGCGGCAACGGCCATGGCCACCGCGAGGTAGGTCTTGCCTGTGCCTGCTGGTCCGATACCGAAGACGATGTCGTGCGTCGCAATCGCCTCGCAATAGACCCGTTGCCCACGCGAACGCGGCGAGATCGGTATCCTGTTGATGGTGTGCAGGATGACCGGCCCTGCCGGTGAACCTGTTGGCGGGTGGCCGATGGCTACGTGCGCCAGTTCGTGCTTCGCGTGAGAGGGTCGTTCCGTCGCGCCGTCCGACCGGTCGGCGAACGCGCTCCCGTCGAGGCGCAGACGCACTTCCTGGAGGGCCGCGTCAATATGCGAGCGTTCGCCGCGAATGAGCAACTGCCCGCGCCGCGACACGAGCGTCACGCCGAACTGCTCTTCCAACTCCTTGCGATAATGGTCGAACGGGCCGAACAGGTGGAGCAGGTCCACCCCTTCAATATCGAGCGTTTCCGTGATAAGAGGTTCGTAATCTTCGCTCATACGTCGCGTACATCCTCATTTCGTGTCCGTGCCCGGAACGCAAGAAGCCCTCCTGCCAGCCTCCCGGCACGAGGGCTTCCGCCATGGATACGCAGTGTGTGGTCAACGCACAGCGGAATCGGTCCTGTCCTTTCCGCGGGGCACGCTTATCCTGTCTAGTTCTGAGGCACGTTCAGGATCATGTGCGGGAAGATGATGTTCTGGTCGCCCCCAAGCGTCTCAATCAGGTCCCTGTTTGCGCGATAGAGCTTCGTCCACTGCGAAGGATCACCGTACACGTCGGAACGCCCAGCGATGGCGCGCAGGTAGTCGCCGCCCTTAACCCAGTAGGTTCCGGGAGCCTGATTGCGCGGCACGCCGATCACCCAGTTCGGATAAATGAGGTTCGGGTCACGGATCATGTCCTTGTTGGCGCTGTAAAGCCGCACCCAGGCGTACGGATCGGCGTAGATATCCGGTTTCTTGGCGATCTTCCAGAGATAATCTCCCCGGATGACGGTGTACTGATCGCGGCGGACTGGCGGAGTGGGCCGCTGTACGGCGCGCAATTCGGCGAGGAGCCGTTCAGCAGCCGTGATCTTCGTCTTGGCCTCCGGCAGCGCGGCCATGCGGTTTGCCTTGAGGGGGGTCAACCGCGCTTCGATGCTGTCTAATTGGCCCGCTTCACGCGCATCCACGATCTGATTGGCGGAGAGCTGGCGAATGCCCTGCAACTGTTGCAGGATCGCATCCAACTGGGCCAGATAATCGCGCAGCGCGGAGCTATCCGTCGCCGCGACGGCTTCCATGACCTGCTTGGTGATCGCTGCAATCTGCGAGTCAATACCGGCGATCTCGGTGCGGCGCTGGGCTATCTGCTGCTCGACAACCTGCCGCGTGGAATCGGCCACGCGCTTCCGATCCTGGCATTGCTTCAAACGCGCATTGTACTCCTGCATGGTCATTTCGCGCTGCGCCTGCGCCATCGCAAGTGCCGCGAAGCCGAGCAACGCGGTCAGCACGATCATTATCAGTCGGCGAGCCATGTCCGCGTATCCCCTTCCCTATCTCGTCTCGTTTCGTTTCAATCCGCGCCCCCTCGCGTGGGGGCGACATCAGTTTCGATTCCTATGGCGCGTTTTCCGTCGAGGGAGCATCCGTTTCCCCACCCGACGGTGCGCTCGGAGCTTGTTCTTCGGGCTGACTCTCCGGCGCGGCCTGCTCCTCCGGTTGCTGGGGAGGAGCAGGCTGCTGCGCTTCCGGAGCCGGTTGTCCTTCCGTTGAGGGTGGCGACGACGGCTCTTGCCCAGTGGATGGACTCACCGGAGCCACCCCTTGCGTCGTATCGGACGGCGCGGGCACCGATCCTTCGACCGGTGGCGCCTCCACGTGCGCGGTGTCCGTAGAAGCTGTGCTGGCCGTATCCGTCGCAGCAACGAGCGTCGTGTCCGCAGAAGCCGCGTGAGCCGTATCCGCCGCAGCAACGAGCGTCGTGTCCGCAGAAGCCGCGTGAGCCGTATCCGCCGCAGCAACGAGCGTCGTCTCCTGAACGGCC
>Ga0172366_10001019_pt1 | contig 21477 bp, 22 predicted proteins | sample LakKivSesite69cm_FD_114533 | JGI IMG/M metagenome (GOLD analysis project Ga0172366, IMG submission 114533) | Sediment microbial communities from Lake Kivu, Rwanda - Sediment site 69cm | ecosystem: Environmental > Aquatic > Freshwater > Lake > Sediment | place: Rwanda: Western Province, Lake...
CTATGATTATAATCAAAATTATTGTAGCTATCATCCAAAAATTAATTTTTTTCATTTATCTCACAAAACTATGCTAAATATTATCAATAAATCTATTTAAACTTAATACTGAATGCCTTTAGTTGTTGGTATTTTTCTAGGATGTTTCAAATCTCTTATCTCGTTCACAAAGTCTACTCTTTTTACAAGTTCTTTTGGAGCGTTCCTACCTGTTAGGACAATCGTTGTTTTCCTTGGAGCTTGATTTAAGAATTCTAGAACATTTTTTATATCTAAGAGTTTGCAGTCTAAAGCTAGATTTATTTCATCTAAAACCAACAAATCAGGTTTCTTTTTCTTTACTATCTTCTCTGCAAACTTCAAACCCTTCTCTGCCAGTTTCTTGTCTTTTTCGTTAAGATTCTTTAATCCAACCCAACCCTCTCTTCCAAACTGGTAGATTTCATAGTAAGGTTTTAGTTTTGTCCTTATCTTATACTCTCCTGTATTCTTCCACCACTTTAAAAACTGGATTATAACGACTTTTTTATTATGACCTATAGACCTTAAGGCCAAACCCAAGGCGTTACAGGTTTTACCAGCACCATTGCCAGTATAAAGGTATGTATAGCCCATAAAAGATTATTTTTATTATTCAAATAAAAAGGATTATAGCTCATCATATTGGAGAATTTTTTAATAGCGTTTAAAAAATTAAAGTAAAAGTTAATAAGCAGATTATTGAATCTATTATTATGAAATATGCTGATAGAGTCAATTCAATAAAGGTTTCTGAGATAAGAGAACTGTTAAAGTTAACGGAAGACCCAGAGATAATTTCTTTCGGCGGCGGAATGCCTAGTCCTTCTTCTTTCCCTGTAAAGTTTATTGAAAAATCAGTGAAAAAAGTCCTAAAAAAGCATGCTTCTCAAGCTCTTCAATATGGTCCAACAGAAGGTATAACTCCACTAAGGCAAACTTTAATAAAAAGAATGAAAAGAACAAGAAAAATAGAATGCAATCTAGATCAGCTAATTATAACAACAGGTTCTCAACAAGTATTAGACTTAACCTCAAAAATTCTAGTAAATCCAGAAGATTATATCGTTGTAGAATCTCCTACTTATGTTGGAGCATTATCAGCCTTCAATGCGTATCAACCTAATTACATCCCAATCCAAATGGACGAAAACGGAATGAAGACTGAATTATTGGAACAAAAAATCAAGGAAAATATAGGCAAACCCATAAAGTTCATATATGCTATCCCTACTTTTCAGAACCCTACTGGTGTCTCGCTATCTTTAGAAAGAAAAAAACATTTGCTAGAAATATCAGAGACTTATGATATCCCAATTCTAGAGGATGAGGCTTATTCAGAATTAAATTATTCTGGAAAGAATCTACCACCACTAAAAAGTATGGATAAGAATGGATTGGTTATTTATACTCACACTCTTTCCAAGGTTCTTTCGCCTGGATTCAGATTAGGTTGGGCTGTCGGCAACGAGGAAGTAATAAGAAAGTTAGCAATAGCAAAACAAGGGGCAGACCTATGCACGAATATGTTTGTCCAGTTTATAGCAGAGAATTATATAGAATCAGGTTTAATTGAAAAGCAAATCGTTAAGATAAAGAAAATGTACAAGAAAAAGAGAGATATAATGCTCAAAGCTTTGGAGAAGCACTTCCCTGAAGGTTCGACTTGGACGAAACCAGGAGGCGGAATGTTTATTTGGGTTACGTTACCAGAGAAAATTGATACAAAAGAGATGTTTATGGATGCTATAAAAGCAAAGGTTGCATATGTTCACGGAGCTTCTTTCTGCCCTGATGGAAGTGGAAGAAATACCATGCGCTTAAATTTCAGCAACACGGATGATAACAGAATAGAAGAAGGAATAAAAAGACTAGCAAAAATAATAAAACAAAGAATGTAGTTATATTCCTATTAAACCACATATGTATTTATCTATAGTATATGCAGCAGCTTCTCCAATTTTTTTCCATTGTTTAGTAATTTCCCATGCATCTTGTTGGCTTAAAGAGAGGAACTTTTTATTTTCTTCTATCAACCTCTCCATTGTTGATTTATATTTCTTCATATTAGGATATGCTGTTAAAAATTCTTTTACAACATTAGGTCCATCATCATTTAACTCTAAATCTATATCTTTCATCGTTAAGCCTACTCTCATTATACTTAACCCTCTGTTATTTTGTTTTCTTAAAATCCTATTATCAATTGTCACATTGTTTAAAATGTATCTTGATAACTCTGTATTTCCCATTCGAAGATGTCTTAATCTATCTCCAGTTTTAGAAAAAAAGTTCGTTTCTATACCAGTTTTTTGTCTTGCTTCTTTCCATAAGTCTTTATTTTTTTGAAATAAAGGTTTTAAATCTTCTCCATAAATAGGTAAAGATGATGTTGCTAATCTACTAACCATATCAGGTTCAAAAACATCAGTTATTATTCCTTTTAATTCCTCTATGTTATGTATAGATACATCATAAATATCAGGATCTAATCTTGCCACATATTCATGAACTTTTTGTGATGTTTCATAGTTCTTTCCCTTTGTGAACATAATGATATCTATTTCACCATCCCACTGAGATGCATTACCCTTTAAAAGATTTCTTGCATAAGATCCATAGGCATAAGCACTTACAAATTCGGGTATTTCCTTTAGTCCTAAAAGCCCTATAGGCATAATCTTACTTAAAATACAAAAAGATTTAAACCCTAAGATATAAATGGAAGTTCTAAACAATTGATTATATGCAAAAGGTTTTATCGGATAAGTTGGAAGAAAAAGTTCTTCTTCTAGGAAATGAAGCGATAGTAAGAGGAGCATTAGAATCTGGCGTCGGCCTAGTAACTACTTATCCTGGTACACCTTCCTCAGAGATAGGTGATACCTTTGCAGAAATAGCAAAAGATGCAGGAATTTATTTTGAATATTCGTCTAATGAGAAGGTTGCTCTAGAAGTTGCTGCTGGTGCTGCTTTGTCTGGAGTAAGAAGCATGGTCTTCTTCAAGCACTTTGGTTTGAATGTTGCTTGCGAAAGTTTGTTTCCCTTGACCTATTCAGGAGTAAAGGCTGGAATGGTAGTTCTTGTTGCAGATGACCCGCAAGGATGGAGCTCTGGACAGTCAGAAGAGGATTCTAGACCATTTGCAAGAATAGCTCATTTGCCTTTGCTCGAACCAGCTAATGCGCAAGAATGCAAGGATTTTGTTAAAATGGCTTTTGAACTCTCTGAGAAATTTAAAATTCCAGTAATGATAAGGACAACAACCCGAGTCGCTCATATGAGGAGTGTTGTTAAACTTGGAAAAATTGTAAAAGGTAAGACAAAAGGAAGGTTCATAAAAGATATAGCTTTGAAAAACTTCCCACCGTATCTAATAGATGTTCACAAGGAGTTACATGAGAAGCTAGAGGAATTAAAAAATGTTTCTGAAAAGTCAAACATTAACTTTATTTCTAACAACAAAAAAAGCAAACTAGGAGTTATAGTCTCTGGAGTCTCTTATGATTATGTTATGGATGCCATGGACGATTTAAAAATAAAACTTCCAGTTCTTAGAATTGGATTCACTTATCCAACACCTGACAAGAAGATAAAAGATTTCATAAAGAAGTTCAAGCAAGTCCTCGTTGTCGAAGAACTGGAGCCTATAATAGAAGAAAGGATTCATATAATTGCCAAGGAAGTTAATCCTAAATTAATGATTTATGGAAAGAGCCACTTGCCAAATGTAGGAGAGTATAATGAAGCTTTGGTGATTGAAGCATTAAGCAAATTAACAGGAAAGAAATTCTCAATGAACCTTTTTGCTCACTGTGAAAAATGCAAAAATCTAAAGATAGCAAAAAGGCATCCAATATTATGTCCAGGTTGTCCTCATAGAGCAACATTTTATGCAGCTAAGGCTGCAACAGAAGGAATGGATGTTGTTTACGGAGGAGATGTTGGTTGTTATATATTAGGAATAACCAAACCGTTAGAAACTCAGGATTTCGTCTTTTCGATGGGAGCTTCTGAAGGAGTGATTCATGGAATAAAGAAGACTACCGACCAAAAGACTATAGCATTCCTCGGTGATTCAACGTTCTTTCACGCAGGAATGCCTGGAATGGTCAACACTGTTTTCAACAAATCAAATCCATTGATAATAGTTCTTGACAACAGAATAACTGCAATGACAGGACATCAACCAAACCCAGGTGTAGGAATAACTGCAATGGGTGAGGAAACCAAAGCTATTCCAATAGAAGATGTTGTCAAATCATTTGGCATAGAAAACGTCAAAGTAGTTGATCCTTTCAACGTAAATGAAATGATAAACACCATAAAAGAATTCATAGACAGCAACAAGCTTTCTGTTATAGTCGCCAAAAGAGAGTGTCAACTACTTGCCACGAGAAAGAAAAAAGCTCAAGGAATAAAAATCGTGAAGTTTGAAATTGACCAAAGTAAATGCCAGCATATAGGTGTTTGTTTGAATAAATTATCATGTCCAGCTATTTACAAGGAAGGAAACAACTATAAAATCGACAAGGATATATGCACAGGCTGTGCTGTTTGTGCTCAAGTTTGTCCTGCAAAGGCAATACATGCGGTGAATGAATAATGAAAGAATTTAATATTGTTGTAATAGGTATAGGCGGTCAGGGTGCATTAACTCTAGGAATTGTAATAGCTGAGGCTGCATTAAAACAAGGTTATGATGTTAGAACAACAGAACTTCATGGCTTAGCACAAAGAGGTGGAAGTATACCCATTCATGTAAGATTCGGGAAAAAGATGTACACAGCCATGGTTTTGGAAGGTGAAGCAGATTTGGTGATGTCTCTAGAACCTTTGGAGGCATTACGTTCTGCTTATTATGGTTCAAAACAGCACAAGACTGTTTTTGTAATTGACAACGACCCAGTTGTTCCTTTGTCTGTCTCTGTTTTAGGAGAAAAATATCCTTCTATAGAGGAGATTGAAAAAGACCTTAAAGATTTCTCAGAAAAAGTTATTTTTATAAATGCTTCTGATATAGTTAAGAAGGAGACTGGAAGTGATATAGCTGCTAACATTTATTTGCTTGGTTATGTTGTTGGCAAAGGACTACTTCCTTTGAAGGAAAAATATATTCTAGAAGTTATGCAAGAACTTGGACCTAAGTACTTTGAAACCAATAAGAAGATTTTTGAAATGGGAACGAAGCATAAATAGAATTAATATTACTACATTGAACATGTATAAGTTGGACAACCACCTGAGTATTCAGGTTCGGCTGTTAAATGAGGTTTACCAATATAAAGAACTTGTTGAGGTTTAGAACCGTAGCGATATACAGTTATTCCCTTGCATTTTAGCTTGTAGGCCAACTCAAAAATTTTCTTTACATTATTCTTAGTTGAATCCTCGGGCATATTTACAGTTTTGCTAATAGAATTATCAACATACTTTTGGAAAGAAGCTTGAATCTTAACGTGCCACTCTGGCTTTATGTCCAGAGCAGTAACAAATATCTTTCTAATATCCTTTGGAATATCATTTATTTTTTGTATGGAGCCTGATTTTGCTATTCTTTCTAAAAGTTTTCCGCTATAGATTCCTCTCTCCTTAGCCATTCTCTCGAACAATGGATTAACTTCGAAAAGGTGGGTTCCTTCAAGGACATTTCTCATGAATGATACACCAAACAAAGGCTCTATTCCACTAGAACAACCAGCGATTATGCTTATGCTGCCTGTTGGCGCGATACTACAAACAGTAGCATTTCTCATTGCTTTGTATTTTCCGAAATAGATGCTCTTTTCAAAATTTGGGAATGATCCTCTTTTCAAACCAAGTTCTTCTGAAACCTTTCTAGCATTCTCATTTATGAACTTCATAATTTTTTCTGCTAATTTTAAAGCCTCGTTTGAATTGTAAGGAATGTTTAACTTGATTAAAAGCTCTGCCCACCCCATTATTCCTAATCCTACCTTCCTGTTAGCTTTTGTTATTCTTTCTATTTCAGGCAAGGTATATACATTAGCATCAATAACATTATCCAAAAAATGTATGGCAATTCTAACAATTCTTTCTAATTTGTCCCAGTCTATTTTATTGTCTTTTCCAACCATTTTGCTAAGGTTAATACTGCCTAAATTGCATGACTCATAAGGTAAAAGGTCTACTTCGCCACAAGGATTTACTGCTTCTATTCTACCGGCGGTTAGTGTAGGGTTGTTTCTATTAATCTCATCAATGAATATTAACCCAGGATCTCCTGTTTTCCATGCGTTCTCAATTATAGAATCCCAAACATATTTTGCTTTTAACCTTTTCAGAATGTTCTTGTTTCTTGGGTTTATCAAGTCATAAGACTTGTTTTCCTTAACCAATTTCATGAACTCATCAGTTATGGCAACAGAAAGATTAAAGTTTATCAAAGCTCCTTTGTTTTTTGCGGTTATAAATTCCAAAATATCAGGATGGTCGATTCTTAGAATTCCCATCATTGCCCCTCTTCTTTTTCCACCAGATTTCATAACTTCTGTAGTGATGTCAAAAATGTGCATGAATGAGATAGGACCTGATGCCATGCCATGAGTAGTTCTTACAACATCTCCTTTTGGTCTTAATTTTGAAAAATCAAAACCTACTCCTCCACCGCTCTGTTCTATCAAAGCCATATTTTTGACTGTATTAAAAATGCTTTCTAAGGAATCTTCTATTGGCAGAACGTAGCAGGCAGATAAACCAAAATTAGTCTTGGTTCCAGCGTTAAAAAGTGTGGGAGAATTTGGCAAGAATTCCAACTTGCTCATTACAGAAAAGAATTCATCCTCGTTTTTTCTTACATCATCTCCATACTTCTTGTCAACCTCAGCTATATATTTTGCAACCCTTTTAAACATCTGAGCAGGAGTCTCTATTATCTCTCCCTTCTCGTTCTTTAGAAGGTATCTTTTTCTTAAGACTTCTAAGGCATTTACAGTTAGCTTGGGCTCTTCTATACCAAAGGTTCTCCTTAACCCTCTTAATTCTTCTTTCTTTTTTCTATAACTAGAATATTCTTCAGCTACTTTGTCAAAACCTTTCTTCTTTAAGACTTCTATAACAATGTTTTGAATGTCCTCAACATTAGGAATTCTCTCTGAAAATCTTTTGCTTAAAATATAAACAACAGAATCAGAAAGATTTTTTGCTTTTTTAGTTTCATAATCAGAAGCTGCTAGAGCCTTGTAGATAGCGTCAGTTATCTTTTGTTGGTCGAACTTTACTATCCTTCCGTCTCTCTTCTTTATCTCAGAAATTACCATATTAAAAGTATGTGTAAGCCTTGATTTTAAATTTATCCTGCAAATCCCTTGCCCAAATCCTCTTCTATCTCCCCTTCTTGAGGTTCCTCTTCTCCCTCTTTGAAGTCTCCCCAGTTCTTCTCTTCTTCCTTCTCTTCTGCTACTTCTTCCTCTTCTTCCTCAGGCGTTCCTTCTTTTATTAATTCCATTGGCTTACCACAACAAACCAAAGTTCCGCCGCCAACATACGTGACTTTAACTTCATTGCCGCAAATATTGCATCTATAAAATTCTCCTTTTTCTCTTACTCCCATATTATCACTCTACATAAAAGATAATTTTTGGACAATTCCATATTCAATTATCTTTGCAACAGTAATATAATCACCTACCCTTCGGAGGATTCTTTAAAAATTCTTCTAATATAACAATAGTATTTTTAATATCATCTGTGCTTGCAACTGCAGTGGCTGTGTGTAAATTTCTTATTGGAGCACCAATTACGGTTGAGGGTACACCGCCCTTTGTTATGGATATGCTTGCAGCATCTGTTGTTCCTATATCACTAACGTCTTTTTGAATATTAATTTTTTTCTTTTTAGCAATATTAATCAAGTAATCATTAAGAGTTTTGTCTCCAATCATCTGAGCATCTTTAATAGTTATGAAAGGACCTTTTCCTATAGTTATCATAGGCTCCTCTCCTTTTGCATCACAAGTTTCCATTGTATCAACAGCTATAGCCCAGTCTGGTTCGACAATGAAAGCAGAAGTCATAGCTCCAACCAAGCCTATTTCCTCTTGAATTGTAAACACAAAATATATCTCGCCCTTTGATTTTTTCATTCTCTTTGCAAGCTCTATAAGCACATAACATCCTATCCTATCGTCAAAAGCTTTACCACAGATTATTTTTTCTGATCCTAAATGATAGAGGTCTCTTTCTAGGGACAGATATGATCCTGCCTCAACGCCAAGTTTCTTAAGTTCTTTCTGATTTAGTCCTGTATCAACAAACAGCTCCTCTAATTTTGGAATCTGAGTTATGAAACTCCCATCATTAACTTCCCTAGTCGTTATGACCCCATGTATTGATCCTTTTTTGGTTTCTATGTGTACACGTTCGCCGAGAAACATCACAGTATCTGCACCACCTAATTCTGAGAAGAATATTCTCCCAAATGAATCAATGCTCTTAATCATCAACCCTATCTCATCCATATGTGAAGAGAGCATTATTCTCGGCTTTTTTCCTTTCTTATGAGCGATGAGATTTCCAACCTTGTCTACATAAACCTCGTCAACATACCTATTGATTTCTGATTGAATTAGATTCCTGACCTTCTGCTCGTTGCCGCTCACACCGAAAGTGCTTATCAACTTTTCTAGTAAATCCACTGTTTCACCTATAGAATATTTGTTTATACTTAAATATTATTCCTTGGATTACTAAACCGAGTTTAGGTTCTATAGCCTTTTACTATTATTTTTTTATGATATAAAACTAAGAATGTACCTATTACAATCATATAAGAATGAAAAAAATACAACTCAGCTAAAAGAACTTGATCTTCATATACTTTTGAATATGCTAATATTGTTAACAGTAATCCTACAGAGCCTAGGAACAATAAAACTAGCCCCAATATTAAAAAAAGGTATCCTAATATAGCTTCATAATTAATTTCACTTTCTTCTAAAGGCTTTTTTGTATGAACCATTTTATAAAAAACCTATGTCTTGATTGATTTAACAACATCTTCTAATATTTTTAGACCGTTATCAATATCCTCTATTTGTATATTTAATGGTGGTATAATCCTGATTGATTTTTCTCCGCACCCAATCAAAAGTAGACCTTTCTTAAAGGCTTCTTGTACTATTTCACGCCTCTGATTTGATTTTGAGAGTTCGAAAGCAAGCATTAAACCCAATCCTCTAACATCTAAAATCTTTTTGTTGTATCTTGATTTTAATTCCTCTAATCTCTTCTTAATATAATTTCCCATTTTCTCTGCGTTCTTAAGAAGATTTTCTTTTTCTATAACCTCTATAGTCTTTAAACCAACTGCCAAGTCTATTCTATGCCCCCCGCCCCAAGTTGAAGAAACCGCCCCTTCTTCTTTAGGAGCATACTTGTTGGTTGAAATCACAGCACCGACTTGCAAAGACTTGGCAACTGTCATAATATCTGGCCTAACTTTATAATGCTCGAAAGACCACCATTTTCCTGTCCTTCCCATCCCTGATTGCACTTCATCAATTATTAGGGGAAAATCATACTTTTTTGATACTCTGCTAAGAGTCTTGATAAATTTTTTACTAGCAACGTTATATCCACCCTCTCCCTGAACGCATTCTACTATGAGAAAGGCAGGAATCCACTCCCTTTTTATTAAATCTTCTAAATAGTTTATCCAAGGATCGCTATCGTTCGTGCAGAACTTTATTCTTTCATGATTAATTTCAGGATATTCTTTCTTTTGAACCCATTTACTATCTGTTAAAGTTAAAGCGCCTATGGTTCTTCCATGAAAGGCTCCTGTACAAGATACCCCAGCTAACGGACCTTTCTTCCTAAAGGCAAACTTTATGGCATTCTCAACAGCCTCAGTGCCGCTGTTTACGAGAAGAACTTTATTCAAATTCATGGGAGATATGTCTAACAATTTCTCTGCTAGTTCAACTTCTTCTTTTGAATAGAAATCCTGTCCAGCTATCTTATGAGCACCTATTCCAACAAAGCTTTCTATTACTCCTAATATCTCCGGATGATTGTAGCCTATATTGCACGAGCAAACATTAGAAGTAAAATCTAAGAAATGATTACCGTCAACATCCTCTATATGACATCCATAACCATTCTTTATAACCAACGGATAAGCGAACGTGGTTTTTACACAAACTTTCTGAGTTCTTTTGACTATATCTCTTGCGATTACACCTGGAATTTGTTTCTTCATAATATTCTTTTGAATTCCTTATTTAAATCAGTTGTCTAATTTAAAGGTTAAATGCTTTACTATTCTACTTTTTATTAGCGATAAAATGAATAATGGATATTTAGATATTGAACTTGGAAGACAGAAAGGTAACACTGTATTCGAAGAAGAAAGACCAACAAGTCTACAATTCTCTCACTATTTTCTATTTCATGAAGATGCCAGAAAGATACCTTTTGGAGAAAATAATATAATAGCTGTCAGAGAAGTTAGAGAAGTGGGTAATAACAGTCAGAGCTTAATAAAAGTCTTGGGTATTTATAAACCAAAAGATTTCAAGATATCAAAAGAAAAAGTTTCTGTTCCTATATCTAAAAATTCAGTTGTATGTGGCTTTGATTTACAGGAAGAAATTAGAAGAAAAGTTTTACAAGAGTATAAAACAGAAGAAAAAGTAGATTTTTCTTTGTAAAAATATATTTTTCTTGAAAAATTCTAAAAAATAATTTAATTTTTTCTAAAAAAAAATTATTTATAATCGCTCATACAATTAATTTTATGCCAAATAATGGAAATTCAAACAATATGAATTATTATAATTTAAATTATGTTATAAACCATATAATAGAACACACAGATAATAAAAATTGTAAAATAGTGGAAGACACCTTCAGAAGATATTTTGAAATTGATTCTTCCTCTAATACTAGACTTCTTGATGAAGTTTATCAAAGTTTAATGTGGGTAGCAGAAAAAACAAAAGACTACAATTATGTAAACATTGCTGCTCAATGCTATTTATCTGATGATGTAATCTCATTATCAGAAAAGTATAAAGGCAATGTTTTAACGGAGGTTTTCTCAAACGTTGCAGGTACTGTTGAAGATTATTTAAACATAGATTTGGTAAGAAAATATGCAAAGTGGGTGAGCAATGGGTGGATACACAAGCTATTGAATTTTGTTTCAGAATTCCCAGAAAACGGTAATCTGAAGTTAGAGAAAGATATATACTATATTTTAGGCGTTGATGTTAAAAATTTAGAAATATTTGACGAACTTGCTGCTAAAGTAAATAGAAAAAAAATGCCTTTAGAAAAAAAGATAGAAATGCTGTCAATTCTAAGAGATATTGTAAACTCAAAAATAGAGAAATATGCAACTGATTTGCTGAACAACAGAACAGATAATATTAAAAAAATTGTTGAAAATGAACTTGGTATAAAGCTACCTAACTCCACCTATTCGATAAGGTGTGGTGTGAAGTTATTAAAAGACTCAAAAAAAGATCCAAATATACAATTTCTGCTCGAAAAAATTAATAAATACAAAAATATTAAAAAATGGCTTTTTGAAGATAAAGTAACAAAAAATGTTATAGAGGAACTAAAAAACAATGGATTTGATCCAGAAATATACGTTGCTAACGGTAAACTGATAGCTCAGAAAAGAACAAGTGGTATGTTTTCTGAAAACCCTGTTGAAACATTTAAGAGATTAGTCATAAAAATCGTTGGTAGTAAGAAAAACAGTATGTTGCCAAAAGTAAGCATATACAAAAATTCTCCTGGTCAAATTTTTAAAGAAATTAAGAATGATTATTTTTCTGCTATTAATAATCAAGATAAAGAAAGCATGAAAAGAACACTTGAAACTTTGAAAATTTTAATAGAAAAAGCATATGAAAATAGAAAAGTACCAGAAAATGTTTTTAATGTTTTAAATAATATTTATGGTTTGAATTTTGTTCTAAATAATGGTGGAGTCTTTACTTATAGAGGTGCAAAAGTTTATGTGAAGGTTTGGAAAAGGAAAATCCCCGAAGACCTTTATGATGCAGAAGAGCTGTGGTGTTGCCTATTTTTGCCACAGGGAGAAAAAAATGAAATTCCACTCATTATAATTGACCCGAAAATTACAATTCTTCAATTCAATGTGCAAGGTTTGGATAGCCCAGTCTCAATAGCATTTTTATATGCTGGAAAGGTAGGTAATGAACCTGCCTTGTTGATAGATACTTGGGAAGGCGGTGGACTAGTTTATAGCGCTCTCGGACAGGAAAAAATGAAAGATTTTGCTTTAGATAGTATGAAGAAATTCGCAAGAAAAGTTGGAGCTAAGAAACTTTTGATTTTTGCTAATCCAAAATATAGTAGAGCAAGAGAATTTGTAAATTATTTAAAGGATAAAAACTTTAAACCCAAAGAAGTTTATTTTGAATCTATAGATTCTGATGATTCTGTACTTAGATTTTATTCTAAAGGAAATGAACACCACTACACAGATGCTTTTGGAACGAAACCGATTGAAGGGAAGTTACAGGCATTTGTATTTGACTTAAAATTATTTTCTTAGATTAGTTGATTGATATTAATTAACATATTTTTTCTAAAAAATTATTTATAATCGTTCATACAATTAATTTTATGCCAAATAATGGAAAGAAAAAATTTTTATTTGTATCAAAAGAAGCTTTGATAGGCGATTTAGCTTGGAAAATTAGGAACGAAGGTTATGATGTTAAATATTATATAGAAGATAAAACCGAGAAAGATGTCTGCGATGGTTTTGTTGATAAGGTAGATAAGTGGGAAGATTTTAAAGATTGGGCTGATGTGATCATTTTTGATGACATATGTTTTGGCTCTATAGCAGAAAAATTAAGAAATGAAGGAAAACTTGTAATTGGTGGCAGTATCTATACGGATAAACTGGAAGTTGATAGGGGGTTTGGATATAACGAAATGATATCTGCTGGAATAAATGTCATCCCAAGTTGGTTTTTCAAAGACTTTGATGAAGCCATAAAATTTATCCAAAAGAATCCTGACAAGTATGTAATAAAACCAAGTGGAGAAGAAGAAGAACAGAAAGAACTATTGTTTGTTGGAGAAGAAGATGATGGAAAGGATGTAATACAGATTCTAGAAATTTATAAGGAAAGATGGTCTAAGCAAATAAAGGAATTTCAATTACAAAAGTTCATATCTGGGGTTGAAATTGCTGTAGGAGCATTCTTTAACGGGGAAGATTTTGTTTATCCAATAAACGTCAACTTCGAGCATAAAAAATTGTTTCCAGGAAACATAGGCCCTTCGACAGGTGAGATGGGAACATCAATGTATTGGTCTCAACCAAATACAATATTCAATGAAACCTTGCTAAAAATGAAGGATAAACTTAAACAGAGCGGTTATGTAGGATATGTTGATATCAACTGCATAGTGAATGGTAGAGGAATCTATCCATTAGAGTTTACATGTAGATTCGGCTATCCAACCATAAGCATACAGATAGAAGGAACTACAATCAATTGGGGAGAATTTTTGTATGCACTAGTCAAAAAGGAGAATTTTGAATTAAAGACCAAGAAAGGTTTTCAAATAGGAGTTGTCTTAGCAGTTCCACCTTTTCCGTTCACAGATCCAGATTCATTCAAAAGATATTCCCAGGATGCAACTATAATCTTCAAAAAACCTAACCTGGATGGAATAAGACTTGGTGATGTCAAGCTTGTTAATGGCGACTTTGTGCTTGCAGGAGATTCTGGCTATGTTCTTATTGTAGTCGGAACTGGGACTACTATGGAAGAGACTAGAAAAACAGTTTACAATAAAATTTCTAACATTATTGTTCCTAACATGTTCTATAGAACTGATATAGGAGAAAGATGGTTTACAGACTCTGATAAGTTGTTTGCTTGGGGATATATTTAGTCTATTCTAATTTTACTTCTTTCTTATCATCAAAAGCTGGCGTATGAACCAAAAATAATTTTAATTTTTCTTTAACTGTTCTGTAATCATAAGGAGTATTCTTAGGAACTATTATAACATCATTTTTTTCAACAGGAACTTTTTTACCATTTATTATAAATTCTCCTTTACCGTCTAAAACTAAATAAACTCTGTCACTAACTAAAGATTTTACTTTCCCATGCTTTTTTGTCACTTCAAACATAGCTGCACTTGCTCTTTTGAAATCTTCTTTAGAATTATAGGCTAATCCTTTCAATCCTTTCCAACCAAATTTGTAGGCATTTTTCAGTTTAAATTTTAATATTTTCATTTAATCATCTATCTGTGCACGTTGTAACTTCCCAGAGTAATCAAAATAAACAGTCTTAATCTCACTAAACTCATCAATAGCAGTCCATCCGCTCTCTCTTGTGGTACCTGAACCCTTTACGCCACCGAATGGTAAGTGCGCTTCGGAACCTATAGTAGAGGCGTTGATGTAGGTTAAACCTGCATCAAGTTTTTCAATTGCCTTGAAAGCATTCCTTATATCTCTCGTATAAATAGAAGAGCTTAGCCCATATTCAACAGAATTAGCTATATTGATTGCATCACTCAAGTTTTTTGCAGATATCAAAGAAACTATTGGTCCGAAAATTTCTTCCTGTGCAATCCTCATATCAACCGAACAATTTGTGAATAAAGTCGGCTCAAAGAACCATCCTTTCATCTTAGGTATCTGCCCACCTATCAAAAGCTTTGCTCCTTCTTTTATTCCAATATCAACGTAAGTTTTAGACTTTTCCTGAGCAGTTTGATTAACTAGGGGCCCTACATCAACATCAGGCTCTAAACCATTGCCTAATCTTAATTTCTTAATTCTCTCGACAAGCATTTTTTCAAATTCATCTTTTATCTTCTCATGAACAATTACTCTTGAAGCAGCTGTGCATCTTTGACCAGTAGTTCCGTAACCTCCCCATATTATTCCATCTAAAGCTAAGTTCAAGTCAGCATCATCCATAACTATTATAGGATTTTTTCCTCCTAGTTCTAAACCAACTTTCTTAATTCCAGCTGCTCTAAGAATCTCTATCCCCGTGTCTTTATGACCTGTAAAAGAAATTCCTCTAACTTTCTTATGTCTAACTAAATGCATACCAGCAATTTTTCCTGATCCTGTTACAAGATTAATTACTCCTTTTGGAAATCCTGCCTTCTCTAAAATCTCAACGAACTTTATAGCGCATAACGGCGTGTCGGATGATGGCTTGAAGACAATTGTGTTGCCAGCTATCAAGGCAGGCATTATCTTCCATGAAGGAATTGCTATAGGAAAGTTCCATGGAGTTATTAATCCTACTATACCTAAAGGTCTTCTAACTGTCATCGAGAATTTATCTTTCAATTCAGAAGTAGTAGTTTTACCAAAGAGTCTCCTTCCTTCTCCTGCCATGAGAAACGTCATATCGATTGCTTCTTGAACATCGCCCCTAGATTCTGTAAGTACTTTACCCATTTCCATTGTGATTGTTCTTGCCAAATCCTCTTTATTCTGCTCTAGCAGCTGACCCACTCTGAATAAGATTTCTCCTCTTTTGGGTGCGGGGGTTTCACTCCAGCCTTCAAAAGCTTTTTCTGCAGCACTAACAGCTGCCTCTATGCTCATTTCATTGCCTTTTTGAAAAATTCCTATGGTTTCTAGAGTAGCAGGATTAACTCTTGAAAACGTTTCACCAGAATCAGAATCAACCCACTCCCCGTTGATATACATTTTGTAAGTCTGAACCATAACTTTTAATTTGAGTTGCCGATATAAAAACCTTTTTATATCTTTCTGTTATAAATTTTATTAGGGTTAGTATGACCGGCGAACGACTTTGCTTTGGAAAAAATTAGGAAAGCTCTTTCTACTCCTAGGACTAGACAAGAACTAATTAAGTTAACGGGAATACCTGATAGAACTCTTAGATATAATCTTTCTATTTTAAGAGAGAGGAAAATGGTGTTAGAATATAAAAATCTAAATGACATGAGAAAAAAGATGTATTTACAGCTTTATAATGGTGGTTCTAGATGATTGCTAATAATGCTCTTGAATTAATTGGAAACACGCCTATGGTTAGAATAAACAACCTAACAGGAGAAAATGATGCTACTATATTAGCAAAGGTAGAAAGATTCAACATCTCAGGTTCTATTAAGGATAGAGTAGCAAAATATATGATTGAATGCGCTGAAAAGGAAGGAAAATTGACAAAGGAAAAAATAATTCTAGAACCCACTTCAGGAAACACTGGAATTGGTTTGGCAATGGTCGCTGCCGTTAAAGGGTATAAGGCGGTTTTAGTAATGCCAAACACAGTAAGCTTTGAAAGAAGAGCCATTATGAATGCTTTAGGGGCCGAAGTAATTTTAGTAAGCGGTGAGGAATGGCACGCAATAGAAACTGCTTATGAAATTTTTAGAAAAAATCCTGAAAAATATTTCATGCCAGATCAGTTTAACAATAAATTTAATGTTCTTGCTCATTACGAAACTACTGGAAAAGAAATTATAGAACAAACTAAAGGAAAGATAGACATGCTAATTGCAGGTATTGGTACAGGTGGTACCATAATTGGCATTGGAAATAGATTGAAAGAATTCAATCAAAAAATAAAAGTAATTGCAGTTGAACCATTTACCGGTGAAATGATTCAGGGTTTAAGAAACATGAATGAGCCTTACAGACCTTCAATATTTGACGAAACTAAAATAGATGAAAAAATCAACGTTACCTTAAAAGAAGCAGAAAGCATGACGAGAAGATTAGCAAGAGAAGAAGGTTTGTTTGTTGGCATAAGTTCTGGAGCTGCTATGCATGTAGCCGTAAAAAAAGCAAAAGAATTGAGTAAAGAAAAAACGATAGTTGTTATTTTGCCAGATTCAGGAGAAAGATATTTAAGTAATGATGTTTTTAAGTAATTTATGCGGGAGTGGCAGAACGGCCATGCGCTTGCCTGCAGAGCAAGATAATCGAGTTCGACTCTCGACTCCCGCTTCATGATTATTAAATAAGGAATTGCGATTGAAAAGGGTGATGCTATGCTAAAAGTATATAATACCTTGACAGGAAAGAAAGAAGATTTTGTGCCTCTCGAAAAAAACAAAGTAAAAATGTTTGTTTGTGGACAAACTGTTTATGATGATGCTCATTTAGGACATGCCAAAACTTACATAAACTTTGATGTCATTGTAAGATGGTTGAGATATTTAGGCTTTAAAGTATTTTATGTTCAGAACATCACAGACGTAGACAATAAAATAATTAAAAGAGCAAATGAAAGAGGAATGACGTTCAAAGAATTAGCAGAGTACTACACAAAGAGGTTCTTTGAGGATATGGAAGCATTGGGAGTGAAACAAAATGTTGATTTGTTTCCAAAATCTTCTGAATATATTCCACAAATAATCGAACAGATTAAAACCCTTATTAGAAATGGTTATGCATACGTTGTTGAAAACGATGTTTATTATGATGTTAACAAGTTTAAGGATTATACTAAACTTTCTAGAATGACTATAGACGAGCTGACTAAACATAGAATAGAGCCTGATCCAAGAAAGAGAAACGCTTATGATTTTTCTTTATGGAAAGCAGCAAAGCCAGACGAACCATCTTGGGATTCACCATGGGGAAAAGGAAGACCTGGCTGGCACATTGAAGATACCGCTATGACTGTTAGCATATTTGGCCCTCAATATGATTTACATGGTGGTGCTTCGGAGTTGATATTTCCACATCATACTAATGAAATAGCTCAAGCAGAAGCAGCAACAGGAAAGAAGCCTTTTGTTAAATACTGGTTACATGGTGGTGTCCTTAATATAAAAGGAGAAAAAATGTCCAAGTCTTTGAAGAACTTCATAAAAATTAGAGAAACCCTAAAAGAATACGATTCAGAAGTTCTTAGAATGTTTTATATTTCTACTCATTACAGAGCACCTATGGACTTGGATGAGGAGGCAATAAAGCAAGCAAAGGAAAAATTGGATGCGTTTTATAATATAATAAATAGAATAAGCAATTCAATGAAAGATGAAAAAATTGATGATGAGAAATTAGAAAAGATTATAGAAGAAACAAGGCTTAAATTTACAAATTCAATGAATGATGACTTTAATACACCTTTGGCACTATCGGTTCTCTTTGAACTAGCTAAAGAGGCTAACAAATTTGTGGATGAAAATGCTAAAATCAGCAAAAAAACTGGAGAAAATGTAATAAAAACATTTAGAGAATTAGGTTATGTTTTTGGGATTCTCCAAAAAGAAGCTAAAAAAGAAGCATTGTCAAAAGAGATAATGGATTTAATATTCAAAAGAGAAGGCTATAGGAAAAGAGGAGATTTTGAAGCAGCAGACAAGGTAAGAAAAGAGTTAGCAGAGAAAGGAATATTAGTAGAAGATACTCCCGAAGGTCCTAGATGGAGAAAAATTAAGTAGTGATAATTCCACATCTTCTTTTCAATTCATTTAACTCTTTTGTTTTTACTATTAGTCTTCTGATTGATTCGAAAACTTCTATGAAGCCTATACCAACTAGTATATAGCCAGTAACCAGAGCTGCTTTAAGACTTTCAAAAAATCCAGCAATAACTATTCCAGCAGTAACAAAAGCTAAGCCTGTTCTCATGAAGGATAAGATTGTCCTTTCTTTTGAGAGAATCAGTTGCTGTTCCTCATATATTTCCACTTTTGACATTTTCTTTTGCATAATTATAATTTTAAAGAAGTTATATAAAAGTCTTTCCTAAATTAGACATTTTAGGTTTAGAAGTTTCGTTCCATATTTCTATTAGCCTCTTTAACTTTGCTTCCCTTTCCTTTCCAAACACTCCACATTTTATAACAGGAGACTCGGTTCCAACTGCCAAATCAGCAATAAAACTATCTTCAGTTTCACAAGACCTATGAGAAACTATAGTTACAAAGCTAGATTTTTTAGCAGTTTTTATTACTTCTAATGTTCTTAATATCGTTCCTGCTTGGTTTGGTTTTATTATAATAGCATTACCAGCTTTTTTGTTTATGCCAATATCTAATCTAGATGTTTGGGTTGCAAAATAATCATCACCTGCTATTAGGCATTTTGCTTTTTTTGTTAACTCAACGAGATTTTCAAGATCATCCTCTTCAAATGGGTCCTCAACATAAAAAAGCTTGTAAGATTTTATTAGTTCTAATACAAATTCTAGTTGGTCTTCAGCAGAGAAGTTTCTATCAGGATGTTTGTAATAATATTTTCCGTTATAGATGTTGTTTGCAGCAAAGTCTATTCCCACTCTTGCGCCATAATCTTCAGCTGTGTCTGTTAGTATTTCTAAAGATTTTAAGTCATTTAGTGTACACATCCACGCATTTTCCCTGTTCTTCCCTAATATGAAAGGTTCTAATATTTTTCCTACTTCCTTCCAAATGGAAAGATTGGTTTCTACTGCTTCTTTCATTGTCTTTGCTTTCAAAGGAATGACTAAGAACTCTTGCTCAGACATATAACCACCATGCATTCCTCCGCCTATGGTGTTACCTAAAGGATAGGGAAAAAGTTCTGGTTCGTTTAGGAATAGTTTATATGAATTGTTTTTTGTTATTGCCCTTACTGCTGCCATGGATAAAGCTGTAGAAAAATTAGCCCCAATATTCTCTATTCCAAGCTTATCTATTATCTTATCGACTTCTACTTCCTCTTTACCTATGAAATTCTTTTTAATCTTAGGAAATTTTTTCTTGATTTCACTGATATCCAATGTCTTTGCCTCATAGCTTCCTTTGGATGTTCCAGAAGGGGAGTCTGCAGAAAAAACTCCATTCTTGTTTTTTATAGAGATTCTTATTGTTTTTTCTTCACAAGAATTATAAACCTCTTTAAAAGATAGACCTTCTATCATATTAACAATTTTCAGATTTTTTCGTATTTAATGGTATTATTCCCTGCTCGAACTCCAGCTCAGCGATTTTTATTGGGTCCCTTATCTCTTTACCTTCAGTCTTAATCATAGGAGTAGCGCCCCTCGCTATTTGCAAGGCTCTTGCCCCAATTATCCTTGCCTTTTCGAATCTTGTATATTCTTTCATAAAAACACTAGTAAAATAATATTTAAAATTAACCTATATATTTTAATTCTTCTGGTTTCTTTTCCTTTTGCATCTGCTCTACAGCCTGTCTCTGAATATCTTCCAACTTTTTAATGAACTCGTGCATAGCCTTAACTTTCTCGTCAAGCTTTGTCATATCAATTTTCAAGTTTAGAATCTTTTGCAAAACGTTTAGAATAGCTTCAGCCGCTGTTGGATCTGTTACTATTGGGAAACCAGTTGTTTCTCCTAACAAAACTAGACCTTTCATTCCGTATAACTTTGATAAACCGACTAAAAGACCAGAAGCACCTACTATCGTTCCTATCTGTCCGCCTATATCAAAGTTTATTCCTAGATTCTTGTACTTTTTTATAACCTCAAGATCATTAACTGAGCCGTAGACGTTAGTCTTTTCAGAAACCTTCCCAGTTCCAAAACCTCCCACAGTTATCACAAGTTTACAATTCAAACTCTTTAAAAAGTCTAGAATAACTCCAGCAACTTCATAATGCCCTTTCGGATCATAAGTTTGACAATCTCCTATTAAAAGTATCAAGTCGTTTTCCTTTCCTTTGAAATAATAAAATTCGTTTCTGAGGGTATGTACCATATTGTTGTGTATCATCACAAATGGAAAGAAGAAAGGTGAATATAATTCTGCAAATTTTTTTGCCTTTAGCATATTAACCATATAACCTATGGCTATCCTACCTATGTTTCCTATGCCAGGCAACCCAACTAAACAAATAGGATTTTTCAGCTTTGGTTTTTCCTCTGTGAAGATTCTAGTCTCAAGCATGTTATCAGTTTTGGTTTCGCCTAATTTAAATCTTTCTGTATTTACCGTATTTCTTTTCCTTTTCTAGAGAGAACTTAAAAGGATGAGCACTTACGGTTTTTATTCCACATTTAGGACATATTTCTTTCATAGTATACGTCCTGCATTTGGGACATTTTTTCATTAACATTTATTCAACCTTAAAGCTCCCTTCTCCGCCTAAGGATTTGATGTTTTTGATTATGTATTCAGAAGCTTCTTTTAGGGTCTTTTCTCCTAGTTTTGCATCTTTTGTTGTTATTGATAAAGAATATTTTGGAGCAGAAATATATTTTATCTCTACCTTATATTTTTCCTTTGAATCTTTCAAAACTCTCTTTATTATTTCTATTCCATCAGATTTGAAACACTTCAATTCAACAGTTCCTCTAATTTCCATTTCCTTTAATTCCATTTGTTCTTCTGCAACATCTTTTATTACCTTCGCCCAGTTTTCAGGAACTCCTTTTTTAATCAGTAGCTCATAACCTTGGGGATTTAGGGACATCTGGAATGCTTTAAACAGTTCTCCGAAAATTTCTTGTAATTTATCTCCTATTTTCTCGTGAGCCTCAGAAAGA